>Ga0307510_10009319_pt1 | contig 11696 bp, 11 predicted proteins | sample 12_EM_MG_FD_207224 | JGI IMG/M metagenome (GOLD analysis project Ga0307510, IMG submission 207224) | Populus trichocarpa ectomycorrhiza microbial communities from riparian zone in the Pacific Northwest, United States - 12_EM | ecosystem: Host-associated > Plants > Roots > Unclassified | place... | reverse complement strand
AATAGCAGTAAACTGGATGCATTATTGTGAGGTTTTAGTGGGTAGGACTGCATGATGAGCCTGCTTGTTGGGTGGGTACACATCGTCATGCTTTGAGCCCCACACTACCCCTAACCTAGGGGTGTGCGTAAATGCATTTTTTCCCTCACATCTGGACTTCAGTCTGGCTATAGCACAATAAGTGGGGCTGGTTTATCCTCCTGCCACTTATCACTTATCTTTGAAGACAACATCTATTATAGGCAACTAAATAGATACTTATCAAGATAAAGCACTTTCAAAAAAAAAAAAAAAAAAAAAAAAAAAAAAAAAAATGTATGCTATGTGTGATGTACGTAGAGAAGGGAAGGATGGGGAGAGAAATACAAAGGCAATCTGGCCAGCAAGGTATGAGAGACCAGTGTAGCAATGATGACAAGAGAAAATGGTGTCCTAAACAAGGGCACATGGTAAAACGGGGTGAGGGGGGATGCGGCGATGATTGAGAGGAAGTCTAAGGTGAAAGGGGATGTTGGAGAATGGAGTGGTAAGCCTAAGACAGAAATGAAAACAAAGGACATACGAAATTAGTTGAGCTGTGCATGGTAAAATGTTTTCCCAACAATCCCCATCAAGGACTTGCTCCAGACTGACGCCCCACTGTCTGTGGTGAGCGGAATGTTGGACGGCACCATTGGTGGGGCCCTCGAAATGGTATACACTAGTGGCGTGAGCCAACAATGCTTAGTGATCTGTGTGTCTTCGGCAGGAAAATGGGGCTCAAATGGTTGTGAGGGGGAAACGTCCAAGCACAAGGAAATGAGGGAGAATGAACTTTAAGGAAGGTGGGAGACATTGAAAGATGACAAGGGGAGATGATGACAGTGAGAGGCAAGCCCAGGCATGGCAGATATGGGAGTGCAGATGGGCGATACAATAACAATAATGGACGTCACAAGGGTTAGGGCTTTGAGCGCTTACTTTACGGCTGTAGACGGTCCAAAACAGCCATTTTCTATGGTGAAATATGGCCTACAGCTGTAAAGCCATAATGTATGGTACAGCACACAGCCCTAGTTGAGGGTGAGTTCACAATTCAGCTCAGGTGCTAGTGAGTCACCCCATATTTGAGAAAGACATGCAGGGACTCCTGGACCAACTCTCATCCAGTGCAATTATTCACAGTTATTCACAGCCTTTCCTGACATCCCAAGTTATTAACTGTTATTAACTGTTAATAACATGGAGTTAATAACTACTGTTACTAACTCGGCAGTTATTCACGGAACCCTAATATCGCACTGGGAGCCTGACTTGTGTGGGGCATCCCATATCATCCTTATACTTGAATCTTGAGGGGAAACACTTGCACAGTGCTAGCGCACGCTTCACTGTTACAAGGAGGGAAATTAAGAGCTCTGAATGAGCGGTGGGTTTACTCTGGGTGTGATGTAATCTGGATATGATGTGGTGTTACATCTTGGCTGCGCCACCTTGGACGCCATGCCACCTGTTGTGGAGCCACTGGCAGTGGGCAAATATTTGGCCGTGTTGTGGTCGTTTTGTTAGGTGACGTGATCACCCGGTGTTTACGGTCTTCATACAGTGGCCTGCAGTCTCGGCGATTAGCCGTTCGCACGAAGAACACATGTGCGTCATCATTAGACTGTTAAAGCGTCGTCGATTTACCCGGGTACTGTACAAACCGAAGCCCTCCCAACTTTGGCCAATCATCCGCGTATCTATCAAATGACAAAATCTACGCAACGTGGCCTAATAGGGACTGCCAATGCAAGTCAATTTAGAAGCGATAACAGCCAAGTCAACCTCATCCTCGGAAGGCGAGCCTTAGAGCAAAGCACAGATCAGACTCATCAGCCCGAGAGCACGAAGGCCACGCCCAGAGAGCATGTCATTCCGTAATTCTTCTTACCCTCGAAGCCCTACGCCCTTCGTTCATTTCCTTCCTGTGCATCCTGTCCAAGGCAACACACATTCTCTCACCTCCCCCTTCCTCCACCAGTACATCTCATCCCTTCCATTCAGTACCCACAGGCTCAAACAAGGCACTGTCATGTACGTACGCCGTTGTCGAGCTCCTAACAACAATACACAAATTCAGTCCCTTTTGCATTCTTGAAGCCTCCCATGTGCGCATTAGCATTCTTTCCCTTACTCTCTCCGTCTCCTTTGCCCTTTCGTCTCCCTCTTCCCTTGGGTCGACAGCGCTTTATTCTGGCGGCATTACTAACCTACACCTGAAAGATCACACGATCCCCAACACGAAGTCTATTATTCTAGAAAATGGTGAAAAAACTCGAGCCCGGTCGATACACTGTAACGGATATCAGTTCGGGAAGGGGACTCGAAATTTCTAGTTCAAACGATGGCACACTGCACGCATGGGACCTTTACAGTGGGTCACGCCAGCAGGTGAGGACAGTCGTCCTTCATTTCTCTCTTGGCGCAGGGGGAGCTGATAGGTCCTCATTTCTCCTGTCCGCCGTGGTCATGATCGATCGCCGTCGCACACACGCGCCGCACTGCATTGCATAAAATATACATAATCATGTGCTACTACTGGGTGTCAGTGGGATTTCCGCCCTTGCGGCGAAGGGTTCATCCTCGACAGTGTCCACAGCAGCGGCTCCTTTGTCACCATCCGGGACTTGAAGGGACTTCATCAGGGAGGAAGCGCGCAAGTCGTTGCTGCTGCCTTTCCAACGTGCTGGGACGTGGAGATCCTGCCCGTGGGACCTACGGATACAGAGCCTGGAGATGTATTCGCACGGTACGTGTGGCCGATTGACCTTGAAGGTCGTGGGGTTGTGCTACGCCACGAGGATGCTGATTGGACTTACACTTCATCCGCTGGCTATGTGTTCAGCATCCGGTTGCCGTACTCGGACGGAACTCAGATGACGCTGGGCTTCAAGAGTAAACGTCAGAAAGAGCTTGTAAGTGTTATGAAGAATTCGTCCGCTCCTTTGCTGATAGCAGTGATACAGACTTTCCTGGCGAACGATCTGTGCACCTTCTGGAGGCTGCGCCCAGTGGCGAACCGCTCGGAGAAAGTCGTAGAGAACAAGCCGATCGCGACAAATGAGATTGTCGTTGAGGGAGGCGGTGTGAAGAAGACTGTAATAACGACCATGAGCATGACGACCACGACGAAGACCGTAACGCGAGTCGTTCCCAGCGATGGCTAGGGAGGAAGTTGCCTACGGGCGATCACGTCTCCGATACCGGCATGTTCGACCGCGCTCTACTTTTGTTTTCACCGTATCCTTCCATGCGTATTACTTCTTGCAAGTGCCTTGCCAGACTCCAATCTCGGCCCTAGTTGTGTAGTAGATAACAATATGCTAGTGGGGTCCTCTCCCCGTCGCGTTTATGACTCTGAGAAAGCACTGCACGTGCCACCCGCCCAGACCTTCCGTGCCCCGGGAGTCAATCACTTCGCTGCTTCTCAAAATCCTTGATTGATGGTATGGTACGGCCCTGATGATAACTCCAAATTCCCTAGAGGCGTCGCGGGAGACAGCTACAAAAAAAGGTGATGCAAAACCGTATAATTTAGTACAAAAAAATACTTAGTCAGCAAGTGGACTTCGCACCGACTTCGCTGGCCATCCGTCTAATGAGGCAATAACAGCAAGTTCGATCTTATCCTCGAAGAACACACAATCCCAAAGTCGAGATTCCACCAGCTCAAGAGATGGCGCGAAATTTCGAGCAAGGCCGGTACATCGTGACGGATACCCGCTCGGGGATGGCACTCGATCTTTCCGGTGCGGACAATCGATCACTGATCGCATTTGGACTTCATGGGTGGGAGAACCAGCAGGCGAGACCCTCCTTTTCGCTCATGGGTTTCGGGAAGTGCTGATTAGTCCTCCTTTCTCCTACTCACCGTGGCTGCAATCGCTCGTCGTCGTACGGTGCTACATGCAACGTGCATGATCGCGTGGTACTATCTCCTGTTGCAGTGGGAGTTCCGCCCTTGTGGTAAAGGGTTCATCATCAACAGCGTCCACAGTAGCGATTTGTTCCTCATGCTCCGGGACTTGAAGGGATTGCATCTGGAAGGAAGCGCACAAGTTGTCACTGGGACCTTCCCAACGTGCTGGGAGGTGGAGGTCATGGGCGATAGGAGCGCGCCCGGGCCGGTGGACGAGCCTGGGGATGGGGATATATTCGCACGGTACGTGAGCTGGCTGGCGGGCTTTGTGCCGCGACGCGAGGATGCTGATTTGACTTGGACTTCATTCGTCGTCCATGTGTTTAGCATTCGGTTACCCCACTTCGACGGGATGGCCCTGGGCTTCAAGGGAAGTCATGCGGGGGCACCTGTAAGTTTCTTTTTAAGGACCCTGGTCTTTCTTCCGATGCCTGCATCTTTGCTAACAGCAGAGCAATAGCTTTTCCTAGCAAAAGAAGGGCACGGTATGTGCACCTACTGGCGGCTGCGCTCGCACGCCAGGCGCCCGGACCAAGTCGTGGAAACCGTGCCGATCGCGACAACCGAGGTCGTCGTTCAGGGGGGTGGAATGACGAGGACGATAACGACCACGAGTGTGACAACCACATCGAGGACCGTAACGCAGATCGTTCCCGGCAATGTCTGACGAGGAAGTCACCTCCGGGTGATCCTGGCTGTAATGTACCATATACAGTACACGTCTTGCATCGGATCCAGTTTTGTACTAGAGAACAACGGTTTACCAGCCGATTCCTCTTCATCACAATCATCACCCTGACTATGTGAACACTGATGCTCGCCTCTGATCTAGATGGCTCCTGTCCTGATCCCTGGTCCACGACCCCCTGTTCCGCTCGTGGACGCCAACCTTGACGCGAACAATCTCCAGGTGTACCATCACGGATAAGAGCCAATACTTCCTCGCCGCCTCGTTCCAGTCTGACGGCTCATCACTTCGCTTCTGCTTGGCACTGGACCTCCAGTCACTAGTAGCTCAATCCCTGAGCTATTAAACGATGCTGATCGCTTTCCGATAATGCAAAAGCAGCACATGAACTGGGCCACTTCGCGGCTATTGACAAGTATTCAGCCTATGTTGTGATTCTTCGAGGGCGCCTTACACCAAACTCATGGACTCGTTGTGTTGTTGGACAGAAACGCATGCAAACCGGGGATTGAATTTATCGACGACAAAATGAACAGACCGAATTAGAAGAACCAATTTCGGAGCGGGCACACGAAGGAAACAAACCTCGAAAATGGTTTATCAGTCAAACGAAGGCTGTGTCCGGGAAATTACATCTTATTGGGTTCGCATTGGGAATTCAGTAGGAATGAAGCTGGACCGAATCGATCACCTCAAGGAAACTGAACCTTCAGCCACAGATGGCTGCACAGTGCCCTAACGCTCAAGGTCAGCAGCTACAATTGCAGCCATGAGCGCGATCCTACGCCTTCGCTGCGGCATATTTGGTAATGCCACCTGTTGTGTACGTGACAGGGCAAAACATTTGGCGGGCTTGATTGAACTCAACTTTGAAGTGGTGCAATGTATCGGTATTTCCCGAGTTTATGGCGCGCAGCCCGTGCCACAACAGTGACACAATGGCAACGCCAGCGCCAGAGCACCTGGCGGCGATCCCATCGAGAAAAAACAACGGCGTCTGTCATTCCCCCATCCTTCTTGCTCGCAGCCCCACCCTGTCCATCATCCTTCGCAAGGCAACGCATTTTCATCCCCCTTCCCTTCAAGTCCCCTCTACCAACACTTCTATCCGATACACCCAGCCTCAAACAAGGTCCTTTCGCGTACATACTAATACGCCACCGCTCGTCTAGTTGAGAAAGATAATATTAATAAACACAAATCTAGTCTCTCTTTGCGTTCTTGTAAGCCTTCCGTGTGTGCATTCACTTTCATTCTTACTATTCCTTCTTTTCGCCTTCTGTTTACCTGGGGTCCACAACACTTTGTTCTCGCAGTGCTATAACCTACACCCAAACTCCAGGTCCACCGGCGTCCAGCACAGAACATGGCGCGGAAGCTCGAGCCTGGCCAATACACCATGACGGATATCAGCTCGGGAATGGCAGTCGACCTGCGACCCGACAATCAGGGACTGATTGCATATCCGTTTCATGGGGAGGACAACCAGCAGGCGAGTTTCGTCACCCTTCTTACTCTCGGCGACGGAAGAGCTGACTAGTCCCCCTTCCTCCTGTCCGACGTGTTTATGACTGTTCGCCGTCGCACACATGCTCTGCACTGCGTTCCATTGCATAAAACGCATATAATCGTGTGGTACTACTTCCGCATACCAGTGGGAGTTCTGCCCTTGCGGCACGGGATTCATCATCAACAGCGTCCGCACCGACGGCCCGTTCTTCACGGTCCGGGACTTGAGTGGACTGTACTCGGAAGGAAGCACGGAGGTCGTCCCTGGTTCGTTGCCGATGTGTTGGGAGGTCGAGATCCTGCCAGTGGGACCCACAGATCCGGAGTCTGACGGTGTATTTGCACGGTACGTGAGCCTGGGCGACCTTGAAGGCTGTGGGTTTATGCTGCGCCACGGCTCCCACAAGGGTACTGATTTAACCCGAACTTCATCCGTCGGCCATGCGCCCAGCATCCGGCTGCCGTACACAGACGGAACTCAGATGACCCTGGGCTTCAGGGGAAGCCATCAGGAAGCGCCTGTAAGTGCTGTGAAGTACCTGCCTTTATGTCTCTGCATATTTACTGAACAGCGTGCCACGCAGCTGTCCCTGGGAAAGGATATGTACACCTTCTGGCGGCTGCGCCCAGTGGCCATTCGCCACGAGAAAGTCGTATGGAATAGGCTGATCACGGCGAATGAGACCATCGTTGAGGGAGGCGGGGTGAAGAAGACTCTGATAAAGACCGTGACGACTACAACAAGGACCGTGACGCGGGTCGTTCCAGGCGATGTCTGAGGAGAAAATTGTCTTCGGTTGACCATGACTGTCATGCCAGCAGATTCAACCGTGCGGTATCCTTACTTTTCGTTGTATTCTCCATGCGTAATACTGCGATTTATTTCTGCTGCAGAGAGTGTTTTGCAGGTCCCAGTGTGGTGCAGCCCACGCCAGCAGTGGGGTGGAGATTTTTACGTTGTTGGTGATTGCGAGTCGTTATCTTCATTGATCACTTCCCGAATTCATGTGCATATTCCATTGATCTGCATACCAGGCCACCCCAGTAAGGCAGTAAGGCATGTTGGTCATGCGGGCCCTTGCTGATTTAACTTGGACTTCATCCGTCGCCCATGTGTTTAGCATCCAGTTACCTCACTTCAACGGGATGGCCCTGGGATCCAAGGGAGGTTATGCTGGAGCACCTGTAAGTTTCTTTTAAGAACCCTGATCTTTCTTCAGATGCCCGCATCTTTACTGACGGCGCAGTAATAGCTTTTCCTAGCAAATGAAGAGCATGATATACGCACTTATTGGCGGCTGCACCAGCTTGCCAGGCGCCCGGACCAGGTCGTAGAAACCGTGCCGATCACGGCAAGCGAGGCCGCCGTTCAGGGGTGGAATGATGAAGACTTTTATGACGACCACAACGAGGACCGTAACGCAGATCGTTCCCGGCAATGTCTGACGAGGAATTCACCTCTGGATGGTCACGATTGTAATGTACCTTATATATGTCTTGCATCGGATCTAGTTTGTGGTAGAGAACAACGATATACCAGCCGATTCCTCTTCGTCCCAATCATTACCCTGACCAAGTGAACACTGACACACGCCTCTGATCTAGATGGCTCCTGTCCTGATCCCTGGTCCATGGGCCTCTGTTCCGCTTGTGGATGTGAACCTTGATGCGGACAATCTCCGAGCGTACCATCACGGATAAGAGCCAATACTACCTCCTCGCCGTTTCGTTCCAGTCTGACAGCTCATCAGTTCGCTGCTGCTTGGCACTGGACCTCCAGTCACTGGTAGCTTAATCCCTGAGCTATTAAACGACGCTGATTGCTTTCCGATAATGCAAAAGTAGCACATGAACTGGGCCACTTCTCGCTATTGACAAGTATTCGACCTTCGGCCTATGTTGTGATTCTTAGAGGGCACCTAACACCGAATTTATGGCTTCGTTGTGCTGTTGGACAGAAACTCACGCCAACCAGGGATTGAATTTATCGACGACAAAATGAACAGGCCCTATTAGAAGAACCGATTTCGGAGCGGGCACACGAGGGAAACAAATCTCGAAAACGGTTCATCAGTGAAATGAAGGCTGTGTCCGAAGTTACATCTTATAGGGTTCGGTATTGGGGATTCAGCAGGAAGGAAGCTGGACCGACTCGAGTCACTTGATCGCCTCGAGGAAACTGAACCTTCAGCCCCAGATGGCTGCGCTGTGGGCCTAACGCTTAAGGTCAGCGGCTATAATTGTGGTCGTGAGCGCAATGCTACGCCTTCCGTTGCGGCATACTTGATAATACCACCTGTTGTGGGGTGTACATGATAGGGAAACCCATTTGGCGGGTTCGTTTGAAGTGGTGCAATGTATCGGTATTTCCCGAGTTTATGGCGCGCAGCCCGAACCATCACAGTGGCAACGCCAGCGCCAGAGCACCTGGTGGCGATCCCATCAAGAAAATCAACGGCGTCTGTCATTCCCTCTTCCATCATTCATCATATCATAGGATCATCACATCACATCATCACCGTGCAATCGAAGACACCCTTTCCCCCCATATCTCGCGTGCTCCCACCAGCGGTCGAGCGATTAACAACCGCCAACTTGAATCCGCCTCCCCCTTATTCACTCCTTATCTCCTTCTTCCGAACTCACGTGCGGACCATCGGTCTGCGATACACACTCACCTCATTTCTTCCTGTCCATCCTTCGCAAGGCAGCGCATTTTCTTCTCCCTTCCCTTCAAGTCCCCTCCACCAACACTTCTATCCGATACACACAGCCTCAAACAAGGTCCTTTCGCGTACATACTAGTACACCACCGCTGGTCTAGCTGAGAAGAGATAATATTAATGAACACGAATCTAGTCTCTCTTTGCGTCCTTGAGGCCTTCCGTGTGTGTATTTACTTTCATTCTTACTATTCCTTCTTTTTCCCTTCTGTCTACCCGGGGTCGACGACACTTTGTTCTCGCAGCACTACTAACCTACACCTTGAAGATCACACAATCCCAAACTCCAAGTCCACCGGCGTCCAGCACAGAACATGGCGCGGAAGCTTGAGCCCGGTCAATACACCATGAAGCATATCAGCTCGGGAATGGCAGTCGATCTGCAACCTGACAATCAGGGACTGATTGCATATCTGTTTTATGGTGAGAACAACCAGCAGGCGAGAGTCATCATGGCAGACATTGCCAGTTGCCATTGTACACCACCTACATGATCAACTCTCCCGCGACTCCCGCGGCATTGGCGGCACCAACAAGACAGTCATCCAGCATCACAAGGAAGCATATCTTCAGCTACAGCAGTGACTCAGTGAGTGACAGACCTTCTGCTTGTCGATCCTACTGATGTCTGCTCTCAGCCGTGGCTGATTGGTGCCCCTCGCCTAGAGGATAAAACGAATCGCTCCTCGAATCACTCGAAAAGGTAGTGTGATCAGACCTCTCCTAGCCCATCTGTCCAGGTGTGTGCTTTCTCGAGTACTGTGGCGATATACTCCCGCCAATGCTGACGACTACAATTTAACACCCCTTATCTCTTTCCAACCATCCTCCTCTCTGCATGCGACTCGCTCAAACGGCTCGATTTGTCCTCAGCATAGAACTTGGGGATGCAACACCTGAATTCGATCCGCATGCTCCTAGACCTGAGTCGGTGTCAAGGGCACATGTCCCTGGGGCCTCTTGCACTTGACACAGATCATACGACTGCGATGAGTGTTATTTTAACGTTGAAGGTCGCAAGAAAAAGAATAGCTTCCCTACATGCGTGGAGGTCTGGTTGTACACTAGGTCAGCTTCGAACGCGACCCCGGGTTTGTTTCACTGACATGTTAAATCCTTGACTCAGCGATCGACATTTTCGCCGCCCGTCTCCCACCTACGCCTAAACCAGGTCGCCCTCGACCTGATCCCCGCATCTTTCCACACGATTGGCCCGACCCCCTCTACAAAAATCACATCCTTGATGAACTCTGCGTGGCCGCCCAATCACACACACACACTTCTCCCCTCCCCTCTCACCCCCAAACGCTCCGCCTTCGAGGCTTGGAAATCTGCGGACGTCACCCCCACCCCCTGTAAATGGTCGGACGGGACCTCCCTCCCAATCCCAGACTCTGCCGTTCCCCCTCCTGGCATGCAAGGCGCGCTGTCCCTCAAACAACGACGCGCGTCCTCCCTCTACCTCCAGGTGCTCTTCGAGCACTGCTTTAGCGCAGACTACTCCAAGCGCTTCCGCCCCACTGCGGGCGACGATACGGTGTGTCCATGCTCGTTTCCACCCCCTGACCCACAGGATCAGCCTCTGGGGCTTCCGGCGGCTCCCACCCCGGTGACGAGCCCCGTTGCATCCCCCGTCCCAACTCTGCCGACCCCCACCTTGGAGGGGGAGAGCGTCGCAGTGAGGCACGACCCTCCACGTCAACAGTGGTGGGAACCACTCATGGCCGAATTCCTTCGGTCGGACAACCCATCCACCCCCACACCCTCACCCCCTCCTTTCAGACGTCGACACCGCCCCCCCAGGCATGCTGTCTCTCACACCGCCCATCACGCGGTTTTCGTATGTCCTATCTCTGCTTCCCTGCATCACGATATTCTCGGCCCAGACCCCTCTCCCCTATACTTATTTCACACGGACAAAGGTTCAGCTAAATTAGTTACTTTTCTCCTTGCTTCGAACTCCCTTCTCCGCCCCCTGCCCCTCCGTGAGTACCCTTCTGAGCACCCCATTTACCATGACCCTGTCTCCTCAAGGCCAACGCCTCCCCTGTACATTTAGACTTATCATATACCACGTCCTACATATCGTAGCTACCTGTAGCACGACTCTTGTTGTCGATAGACAGTGGAGTGTAAACAAGGAAATCCAAAAAAAAAAAAACCCCCATTTTCACCACCTCTTTGGACTTTACAGTTCAGAGCGTCTCAGGTGACAACGTCAGGTGTCATTATATCACCAACTGTCTACGTCTATCTATATTCCTCCTCTCTGTTAGATGCCTTGACCTGGTAATCCGCCCTTTATCAGTGAGGAACGGAAGAACAGCTGCATTCTAAGTGCAGCACATTCCACTCGTGAGTGCTAACTTTAAACTGTATTCAGGGACAACTGTAGAACGTTCAAATGCCCCTATCCTTCTTTAGCCACGTTCATGTATTCTCGGATTGGTCGATCGCTGTATGTCTCGCATTACTGTACTAGTACTGTATGAACGTATATATGAACCTCCACACCTAATGGTACACCCAAAGACCTCGAATCTATCGTTCCATCCAACCTAGCTACACATTTTTTTGGAACAGCAAAAGAGGATATACATGATAACCACGTTACAGTCACAAAGATGACCACCACTGACGAAGATAGTACCCTGCAATATTTCCTTGAGGACCCAACTTGAAGGCTGAGCGCTGACTGGTGACCAAATTATACATGTCGTGTAAAAGTGACACCGGGGGGTAGTCAAAGTATTTGTGGGCTACGCCTCCTCCTTGAGGGTAGTCTCGTCACCATAGCTGTCCGTCACAGTGTGTACAGACACCTTGAGACCGTTGG
>Ga0307510_10009318_pt1 | contig 11698 bp, 12 predicted proteins | sample 12_EM_MG_FD_207224 | JGI IMG/M metagenome (GOLD analysis project Ga0307510, IMG submission 207224) | Populus trichocarpa ectomycorrhiza microbial communities from riparian zone in the Pacific Northwest, United States - 12_EM | ecosystem: Host-associated > Plants > Roots > Unclassified | place... | reverse complement strand
CGATAGTCGTTTGGCACGTATGTTTTTCGCATTCACCATTACCAATCTGCCGACCTCGATGCTAGGTTGTCTCGTCGTTTTGCAGTGATAATATTACTTCATTGATTCCTGTGTATTCTCTAGGGGTTCTTTCGCCTGTTGATGTATGTCATGCATCTAGTGAGCATACATCGTCGCCCCAGGGTTCCGAGCTTCTGTTTCTTTCATCCATTCCGTCTGTGGATGAAACCCGTTGTTGGCGAAGAACCGGGTCATCTTATGTGCCTTGGTAGCCGAGTTGTTGTAGGCGTTGACAAATGTTTGTACGTAACCTTCCAGCACTTGGTTGGTCCTTTCCGTTTGTCCGTCAGTCTGAGGGTGGTAAGCCGTTGACCTGCGCCTTTTAACTCCTAGCATCTTGCATAATGATTCCCAGGATTCGCTGGAAAACTTGGCGTCCATGTCCGATATGATTTCGGTGAGTAATCCGTGAAGTTTCCAGATTCCCCAAGGAAGGTATCCGTAACCTCCTTTACGGTCGCATTTTCGTGGAGGCCGATAAAATGAGCCATCTTGATGAATGGGTCTACTACTACCATGATCTGGGTTTTGCCCTGCGTTTCCTGTAGTTGTGTGATGAAGTCCGTTGATAGGCAGGACCAGGCGGCATAGGTACTTCTAATGGTTCAACTAACCCGTACTTGGCATGCCGTAGGACTTGCCGTGTTGACATTCGTCGCAGGATCGTACATAATCTCTGATGCATTCTGCGAGCCCTTTCCAGTAAAAGTTCCTCGTTACTATCGCAATCGTTTTTTCTTGTCCAAAGTGCCCCGCTACTACTGAGTCGTGACAGCCTTGGGCTATCTCGGTTTGAAGGGCTTCGTTCTCGGCGATGTAGAGACGATTTTTGTAATATAGTAACCCGTCCTTTTCTATCCATTTGTCCGGGATCTTTTTTCCGCCTTCTCTTAACCTAACCAGTTCACGACCTCGGTTCTGCCACTTCTCGTCCTTCCTTCCAGCCATCCTAATCTTGTCCATAAATGCATCGCTCATTGTTCCCGTCCGTGCTGCATTGACGTGCGTGCTTGATAACATTTCTCTTTCTTTCATTAACCGTGCGTGATAGCCCATATCAGCTGCACTAAAGAATTCGTTTTCGCTTGTCTCTACGTGAAGGACACATATTTTGACTTCTTCATCTTTAGCCGAGATGGATCGCTTAGTGTTTAGATCGCTTGACCCAAAACCCATTTTTCCTTGCTCCATTACTCCTAGATCGTTTACTTCCATGGCGTCGGTATTGGCAATCTTCTCTATTATGTGCTGCACTATCCGATCTCCTCCTTTATACAAGGAGTCGGCTTCGCCATGATTACGAAGTATGACTTTTATCTCTCCGGTGTAATCCCTGTCTATTACACCACCGCCCACTGCTATTCCCATCTTGCTAGCCATACCGCTTCTTGCAGCTACCCTTCCATAGGTTCCTTCCGGCAATCCTATCGCAATACCAGTCTCCACCATCGTCTGTCCTTTTACTGGTACCAGGCCGGCTGTCAGGGCGTAGATGTGATGACCGGCCGCAAACTATGATCGTTTCCTCGGGATTATAGCCTTGTCCGAGAGCTTCATAATTCTGAGATTTCCAGATTCGCGTGTTACTGGGATGAGAGCTCCTTCCATGCTTCGTCTTTGATGAATTACGGGAATTTGAAAATGTTCAGGATTCAGAATTGACTGTTCACTGTGACGAGCTCCTGCCTCAGGACGGGACTCCGGCCGTCTACTTAATGCGTCGGGCTTCCCGCCTCGGCTTGCCTGACGGTAGACCATTTTGAAGTTATAGTTGTTCAACTCCTGTGCCCATCGGATTTGTCGTTGGTTCCTGACCTCTTTGGTTAAGAAGGACTGCCGGTTTTGGTGGTCGGTGTATACCGTCACGGGTTCTTCTTCACCCCAGAGGGATCTTTTCTATTCTTTGAACGCTTCCATTAATGCGAGTTATTCCTTGTCCTGTATCTCGTAATTCCTTTCCGCGCTGTTTAACTTTCGAGAATGAAAAGCCACTGGGTGAAGACGTCTTCCTTGGTATTGTAACAGTACGCATCCTAGCACGAAGTCCCTTGCGTCCGTCTCGACCACCGTTCTTCTTCCTGGGTAGAAATGCGATACAATTGGTGCCGTTCTAAACCTCCCTTTCAACTCCTCAAATGCCTCTTCCTGATATCTTCCCCAGCGAAAATCCTTTGGGTTTCCTTTCAACGTCTCGGGTATTGGCTTGCAAACCTTCGAGAAATCCTTGATAAATCGGCGATAAAAATTTGCAAATCCAATGAAAATTTGGACTTCCTTAACAGATCTCGGGTATACCCAATTTTGGACGCTTTTCACTTTTCTATCACTCATGGTGAATCTGCTTGTCTTGACAATGTATCCCAAGAATTCGACGTCATCTTGGTGCAACACTGACTTCTGCAACAAGACTGCCAAGTCGTGCTGTTCGAGTTGGTCAAGGACTTTTTGAACTAGTTTGATGTGGTCGTCCATATTTTCAGAGTATAATATGATATCGTCTAGGTATACGACCACTCCGTGGTCCAAGAATGCCCTTAGGACTTTGTTCATCATTGTCTTAAACGTTGCGGGAGCGTTAACGAGTCCGAACGGGATGACATTAGATTCGTACTGTCCGTACCGTGTACGAAAGGCTGTTTTGTGTTCGTCGCCATTTCTCATTTGAATAAGATGATATCCATCTTTTAAGTCATGCTTCGTAAACACCTGTGCTCCAGCGACGGGTCTCGGAGTTCATCCATGAGCCGCAGGGGGTATTTATTCAGGATTGTTAACTTGTTGAGGTTCCTGTAGTCTACACATAGTCGTAGACTTGAATCTGGTTTCGGAACGAAGAGGATTGGAGCGCCGTAAGGGGATTCGCAATCAGCAATCTTGCCCTCTGCCATCATTTTCTTGAGGTATTTATCCATTTCGTTCAACTGGTGTGCCGACATTGGGTAAATTGGACCCCATGGCGGCTCGGCCCCTTCTTTCAGGTTGATCGTGTGGTGGAAGGTCCTTCGAGGTGCCAACATCCCCGCTGTTTTCTCTTCAAAAAGCTCCTTATACTGGCAGTATGGTTTCGGCAGCGCCTCCAACTGTACTCCTCCTTCTTCTTCTTGTTCCATTCTTCCTACCTACTGTGCTTCCTCATCGTAAGCCACAGTTTCATCCCATTCAAAAATATCCGCCACTGCCTCATCTTCTATATGAGCGTGGCACCTTGCTTCTTCAAAGGCCCATTTACCTGGGTCTGAGATATTTTTAAGGGGGTGTTCATCATGCCACCACCCAAAGGGTATGATTAAGTCATACCTTCCTGCATTCGCAATTTCGCAGGATATCATACTCCGGTGGCCGTTGGCACCGATTTCTATAAGAATAGGAATGGTAAAGAATATTCCTCCAGTAGGTGCGCTTTCGCCATCAAAGGTCGTGATTTTTAACGGTGAATCCCTAGCTTCGGTCGGGATTTCGAGCCGTCGTCTGGTGTCTTGGTTCATGAGAAAGATATTGGAACCGGAATCTAAGAGTACACTTATCGCGTGTTTTTATCCTTTTCATGCAATAAATGCCTGCCCCTCAGGGCCGGCGTAATGCTTAGGCTTTTTAAGGGGTCTAGAGCTTTCGCTCGGTTCTTGATGAAATCTTTTCATCGCGGCTGTTACAAGTAGCGTGGGGGTTTGTTACCGCGCCTGCGCATTCTCGGCTCTTAAAGCCTCCTCAGCCAAACTTCTTATACTAAGTGTCTAATTTTTTGATGTCGGGCAGCCCACTACTTGCGGTCTTTACCTCCTGCTGAGGAGTTTCCATATCACAGGAGTGGTGATTCACTAGAGTAGCCCTCGAGTTCGCGACTAGGGTGGGCCGCCCTTTATCGTCGACGTAGCCCTCATGTGAGGCTGTCCCCTGCGACGAATCCACCGTACCTCCCCCTTCGAGTTTGGTCTGACTCCCGAGACCCCCTCGGACACCATTCGTCGGGCATGAACCTTGTGCCCAATAGAGGCGCCCACAGCTTCGATTTGCCCGCCTGTTTTACCCGAAGAGAAAGTCAGGTTGCCCTGGATTTCGACCCTCCTTCGCCTGTCGTGCAACTCAAGTTCCTTTTCGACAAATCCTAGTCATCTTTTTCCCTTTTAGTCTCATCGACCGCTTTCTTCACTTGTAATTTTTTATGGCTCCCGTGGTGAGCATGGACTACCCATTTTTGGACGTAAAATGGCAACTGGTATCCTTTGGTCTTTTAGCCTTCCGGTGGGATATTGTCACCAACTATGCCGCAGGTCTTTCGATTTGAGCCGGCAACCTCACTACCTGATCACCGTGGTTGTCGGTACCTTGATGACTTTTCATAAAATTTTGTCATCTTCAAAACCCCTAGCTGGGGGCCTTTGAACTGGTCGTCGTGAGCTTTCTCCCTGGCCATCAGCGGCCACAGTGGCTACCTGGGGGCATCGTTTCGGCGCCAATGCGGACTGTGGTTTGGGCTTTGATTGCCCTCGATATATAGCCGATACTTGTATTGGTTCTCGACAGTATTTTCCAGTGTGGTTTTTCATTCCGCATCGCGTGCATTCGTTGTCACATTTCGGTTTATCGACAACCTTTTGATCGACGCCCTCGTGAGCATCTGCCCAGACCTTGTGTCTAACCTCCCCCGCCGGTGCCACTGACCCTTCTTTCTTCAGCTTTCTTTCCCCTGCCATTTTCTTCTCGTAGTCCGCCTTTTCCTTAGTTGTGTACTGCCTTTTTACACGCTTTGCGGTGACCGTTGGCTTCAAATCCTCGAACCTTCTTTTCTCACCTCGTGTCGTGCCGGAGGGACCGCCTCCTCGAAGATCTTTTCTTTCCTTGCAATCTTCTTCCGCTCGGGTTACGGTCCTGACTGCTTCCAACCATTCCCCATTGTCGACATATTCTCTGTGTGAGAGCCGGCGCAATGCTTCTACGGGAAGTTCGTCTTCAATCATTTTTCTCCAGGCTATCCCGGTAACTCTTGCACGGATGTTGAGATTTTGCATTTCCATCAAGAATTTGGCGACATCACCGCGATATTTGACTGATCCCATTGCTCGTAGGGATTTTCCCCCTCATCGGTGGGTCCGAAGCGTCACAGGGCTTGTTCTGCAAAGACATGCCAGAACTCATATCCTTCTTGTCTTGTGTAACCTATTTTTCCGGTCATTTGTCGTCGGTAGGTTAACGCCAACGGTGCGACTTCTTTCCCATCCATTCGGCTTATGCCGTATCGGATTCGTTGTGCCTCATCCTCCCACTGCCAACTGTTTCGACCAAAATAATCCGTGCATGTCATTAGCCACATGCGGATATCTTGGTGTTTCTCATTCCTAAACATGGCAGAGGGTTCCGCTGGCACCCTTGTTGGTTGTCCCAAGGCGTTGGCCATGACTCGAGAGAACAGGTTAAACTGTTCATCGTTCTCGACATCGTAGTCGTCTTCTTCTGGCTAGGGTGAGGGTCTCTCGTGCCGTCTTCCTTTTCTATTCTCATCTGGCTTTCTTCCAGACCCTTCTCCTTCATCATTGGGGTCTCCTCCCCCTCCTCCGCCTGGATCTCTTGTCGCTCCGTGTCGTGGTGGTGGTGGTGGTCCTTGGTCTTGGGACGCAACTACCCAGGCGGCCAGTGATGACGCGCCCTCCCAACGCCGCGGCTGGCGGGAGGTGTTTTCTTTTTCCTTTGAAGTTCGTGTGCGTCAAGGTAGGGTAACCTTACCCGTTAAATCCTTACGGGGAGTCCGTACGCCTAACAAGAGTTACCATGTATAATGCGATGGGTCAGATGCGGATTATAATTATCGTAGCATCTTCGCTGCTATTAGACTCAACATGCATGGAGAAGAGATCTTATCAATATAATAAGTTTTCTACACTATCGTTACCAATACTTCGATGATCTACGAAGAGGTATTCCATTATATCTGCCCCACATTCCTCATATCTTCTTAGCTAGTTCTCCCATATAAACAATTCAGGTCTTAGCTATCGGAATTCCTCACGCTAACGCTACCATCTAACACGATGCCCCGTACTTTAAGGCCCTCCCCCGCAAGCGCACCCAATACTTCCCCATTGGGACAAACTCTTGGCTCCCATTCCGACTCGCACCCACTTTGGTCCAGCTTGTTATTCACTCCTTACCTGTGGACTACATCCCCCACGAGGATGAGGACTTGTTCAGCTACCTCTCCGACCCTATATCCAACTCCAAGGCTGTCACAATCTCAGCGGCCCGCTTTCTCAATCTGAATCATCAGTCCCGTATGGAAAAATGTGCCTATTCGGTGGTTGTCAACATCTAGCCTAATTCAGTCCAAACTATGCTCCCGTCCATCCACCTGTATGGCAACTCTCAAACCTTTGAGAAACCCTACACATCATCTCCGCTCACCCAAGGCCAGACATGCTGGAAGTATGGCCATGTCAAACCACTATGGAATGCAGATTCACCAATGTGCCAGCTATGCTCCCTTCAACACGCCAAGGCCAAACACCGATGCCCCAACCCCTGATGCCCCAGCGGGGGTAACCTCCAATCCATACTCAGCTGCCGTCTCACCTCCCCAGTCAAGTGCTCCCACTGCGGCGAAGTGCACTCTGACAGAAGCAGGTACTGCCCTGAACAACATCCCCCCACCCATCCCATGAGCCACTGGGGCCACCGAAAAGAACCAGACTACTGTGGACCCTGACCAGATCGATGTCCCACTGGATGCTCCGACTGAGGGTCAAGGCCATTCGTCAGCTCCATGGTCTAACACTGCCCCTCAAGCCCTCCTCACGCCATTCCAGGAAGAAACTCCATGTGCCACCCGTACCACTGTTGTAACTCTGCCAGCCATGACAAGATCAGCCTCCACGGGCACCCTGGCCCCCCCGGGGGTGCGGCTTACCCCTCTCCTGCCACTTGCCCTCCAGCACACTCAGCCTGGTAAGATGTCGCATACCCGCGGATCTTCGCCCCCAGGACTGGGCCCTGGACACGCTCTCTCCATTGTTCAACACAACTGCCTTGAGAGCTAGTATATGTTTCTTTCCTTATTTAATTCCCTTTCTTTGGCCAAAAATCCTCGTTTGCTTGTTTCGCCTTAAGACCCTCCGTTCTGGACAAACGGCTGCCTTCCCCCTCAGGCCTTAGGTCTTTTGCCACCTGCTTTACCAACCCCCGCCCTTGCGTGGCCTTCTATGTTTTCAGGTCACCAATTGATATTGCCACCATCACCGCTATATTTTCAAGCAGATCAGACATTGCTACCCTTGCGATAGCCGCCCCCTCCCTCTTGGGTAGGAAAGAGGAAAAGATCCACATAATTAACTGCTACAGTTTATGAGGCTCAACAGTCACAGAAAAAACCTTGTCGCAACATTAGCCTTCCCAATCACCCCCTTCCCCACCCTGGTAATTGGTGATTTCCAGGTTCACCACCCTTCCACAGACCCGCTTGGAAAACACAACTCCTCCGAACTCAAGGTGTGCTTCGCGTACATATCAAGGGCCACTGAGCATGAATTCATTCTTCTAAACACACCGGGAGTCGATACCCACTTCCCTCTTCGCACACCCTCCAGGCCCTCTATCAGGTGGTAGCTTCAGCGTGAGGTATTCCGACCGCTAGGACCTGAATCGATTTTATATCGGAGAACTCGTTAAGAAGACACGACTAATGTAGGCTAGATATACTGGGATACTTCAAGGTAGATCGTTGAAGTATTGGTAACGATAAGATGAAAACTTATTATATTGATAAGATCTCTTCTCCGTGCTTGTGGTGTCTAATAGCAGCGAAGATGCTTCGATATTTATATTCCGCGTGTGAGCAATCGCGGTATACATGCCAACTCTATACTAACTAAGTATCTTGCTCACAATTCTGGGAACTTCACCTGAGTGCGAACACTCGTAGACCCTGAAAACTCTCTACCACACTTTTTGCTCCCATGGCCAACTTATCGGTCCCACTTCTGTTATTGCTCATGGCGTGGAGACCACATAAGGTGTCAACTCATCCGTTTATCCGTTGACAATAATGGTTACGAATTATCTTGCCCCATGCTTCCCCAGGGTAGTCCAACTCGGGGGTCAGAAGATGGCCAATCTTCTTTGGTTGGTTCCCTCGAGAATTCGACATGCAACAGCATGTTGTATTCAGGTCTTCCAGCATTACATGACTTGTCTTCAGGATCATACCTATGGGCGTTTTCCATCGGACTCCATCTTTTACCAACCTGTCCTTTGTGGATGCCCCCGATCCACTTACTGGGGATAGTTACCTCATTCATACTCTACACGTCTTTGTAGGTACGAGGGGACTAACATTTATGCAAAGGGTCCCGTTACCTTCGACCCACTCTTCCGAATGTTTGTCTTCAAGTGTCTGTAACCTTATGCGCTGTTGTCCGATTCACCTGCTTCTACTTGCATAAGGTGTCCGATGGTCGCCCCTCATATATCCTGCGAGCAGGCTCTGGTCAGTCAGACGGCCGCGACGAATACGGTGTTATAGGATGTGTTCCATCGACACTAATCTTTGGTGTTGGGACGCAACTACCCAGGCGGCCAGTGATGACACACTGTCCCAACGCCTGGGCTGGAGGCGGGTGTTATCTTTTTCCTTCAAAGTTCGTGCCTGTCAGGGTAGGGTAACTCTGTCGTGTGAATCCGTACAGGGAGTCCGTGCGCCTAACACTCTCAGTCCTAGACCTAGCCTTCCAGTCATCAACCCTTGTGGCTTTCTTTGCACAACGGGCTACCGACCTCCCCTCAACTGGATCCGATTATGTCCCTATTATGATCAGGATGGCACACCCGATCACTGCCCCACTGCCGCTAGTCTCCAACTTGGTCAGGACAGACTGGCCCAGTCTTGAACCACAGCCTAAAGAAGCCAAGATTTCCCCCCTACCGGCCCTCCCCACTTGACATTTCCTTCAAGGTCAGGTTCAACTCACATCTCAGCACACTTGTCGCACTCCTCAAAGCCCATACCCCTTTCCGCCCCCCCTGAATCAGGGCCAAACCATGGTGGTCCCCGCTACTGACGACCCTTCAGAAAGAATTCAACTCATCCTCTCGGAAGGCCTGAGCCTCGAAGGATGCACACCATAGGGCAATTGCCAAGCTTCCCAGGCCAGGATACTTCCAGTCAATCAAGGCAGCGAAGCCCCAGCACTGTAAGACCATCCTGGCAGACACCATACCACGCACCATATTGACCGCAAAGAAGTTTGCCCTTTGCAGAGTCACTCCTATGTTCCCTATCCTCCTTGATCATCCCTCCCCAGATGAGGTCAACAAGGCCCTACCCCTTCTCCTTTTTCCTCCAAAGCCCCTCCCGAGCATCCCATCCATCTTGAGACGACACAAAGGATGTGGCACCCTCCTTGTGAGCAAAATATCGGCCGCGCTTCGAAAATGCTCGTCTTCCTCCGCCCACGCTCCTGACTCGATCCCCTACTAGGTCCAGAAGAGAGACCACCTTACAGCCACACCGCTACTGAGGGACCTTCGTGGTCCCCTCATGATGTTCGGCTATCACCGGGTCTCGATGAAGAAGGCCAATGGTATAGTACTAGATAAGCCCGGCAACCCCTCCTAGGACTCGCCTGCATCTTTCAGAGTCATTCTCCTATTACCCGCTTTCTCCAAGGTCATAGAGACAGTCATTGCTTCTTGCCTGTCCTGGGTTGCTATGTCACTGAAGCTCGTTCACCATCACCATTGTCGCTTCGTCCCTGCCCTCTCGTCATTTGATGTTGCCCTGTCCCTGTTCGACACCGTCAGGACCCTTCAACACCCTAGACTCAATGTCTCCACCCCCTTCCGTGAGACCAAAGCTGGTTTTGACAATGTTAACGCCTCCATCCTGTATTTGTCACTTAGAAATGCTGGGGTCCCCCACTACATGATATCGTGGATTGGCTTGGTCCTTTCCCAGAGAACTTGCCGCCTACTGTTCCAAGGGTCCAGTTAGGTGGTACCTTCGGCGTGAGGTATTCCGACAGCTAGGACCTCATTCGTCTTATATCTGAGAACTCATTAAGAAGACACAAGTAATGTAGGCTAGATATAATGGAATACTTCAGTATCAATAGTCGAAGTATTGGAACCGATAATGTAGAAAACTTATTATATTCATAGGATCTCTTCTCCGTGCTTGTTGAGTTTAATAACAGCGAAGATGCTTCAATATTTATATTCCGCATCTGAGCAATCTTGGTATAGATGCTAACTCTATACTAACTAAGTACCTGACTAAGCATTCTGCGAATGTCACCTAGGTGGAAACACGCATAGACCCCGAAAACTCTCGGCGAAAATGTTCTTACTCCCATGATCGACTGATTGGGCTGCGCTTCCCTTCTTGCTGGTGGTGTTGAGACCAAGTCAGGTGTCAGCTGATCTGTTTATCCATTGACCATACTAGTTACATATTATCTTGCTCCTGTGCTTGCTACAGGTGGTCGAACTCAGTGGCCTAAAGATGGCCAGTCTTCATTTGTTGGTTCGGTGGAGAATTTAGTATGCGACGACATCCTCCTATTCTCATTCACAGGCATTACATGACTTGTCCTCGGGATCGCACCAATGGGCTTTTTCCCTTGGACTGCATTCTTTACCAACATGTCCTTTGTGGATTCACCCAATCCAAGGAGGATCAGAAGTGGCAGGACCGAGGCCGTGAACTGGTTAGGTTAAGAGAAAGCGGGAAAAAGATGCCGGACGAATGGTTAGAAAAGGATGGGTTACTATATTACAAAAATAGTTTGTACATCCCCGAGGACGAAGCCCTTCAAACAGAGATAGCCCAAGGCTGTCACGACACATTGGTGGCAGGGCACTTGGGACAGGAGAAAACGATTGCGATAGTAATGAGGGACTTTTACTGGAAAGGACTAGCTGATTGGATCAGGGACTATGGACGATCCTGCGACGAATGTCAACACAGTAAATACCCACAGCATCCCAAGTACAGATTACTTCAACGATTAGAAGTACCTTATGCCGCCTTGTCCTCCATATCGACGGACTTTATCACCCAACTACCGGAATCGCAGGGTAAGACCCAGATCATGGTAGTAGTAGACCGGTTCACCAAGATGGCGCATTTCATCGGCCTCCACGAGAATGCCACCGCAAAGGATGTTGCTGATACCTTCCTGCGGGAAGTTTGCAAACTTCACGGATTACCGACAGAAATCATATCGGACATGGACGCGAAGTTTTCCGGCGAATTCTGGGAATCATTGTGCAAAATGCTAGGAGTTAAAAGGCGCATGTCAACGGGGTACCACCCTCAGACTGATGGCCAAACGGAAAGGACCAACCAAGTGCTGGAAGGCTACTTACGAACATTTGTCAACTACGATCAGAACCACTGGTACCAACTATTGCCGTTAGCAGAACATGCCTACAACAACTCGGCTACCAACGCACACAAAATTACCCCTTTCTTCGCCAATTACGGCTTTTATCGACAGACGGAATGGCTGAAAGACAGAGAAGCTCATAAGCCCGGGGCGACATTGTATGCACACTGGATGCAGGACATACATCAACAGGCGAAACAAACCCTAGAGAACACACGGGAATCGATGCAGAAATATTATGACCGAAAAGCGACAGCATAACCCAACAT
>Ga0307510_10009317_pt1 | contig 11699 bp, 13 predicted proteins | sample 12_EM_MG_FD_207224 | JGI IMG/M metagenome (GOLD analysis project Ga0307510, IMG submission 207224) | Populus trichocarpa ectomycorrhiza microbial communities from riparian zone in the Pacific Northwest, United States - 12_EM | ecosystem: Host-associated > Plants > Roots > Unclassified | place... | reverse complement strand
CGTCCCTGAACTTCATGCACTGCCTCAATCCCTTTTTGACGCGTGCGCCACACCCTTTATCTCACACCCCAGCCCACCACCACCAGTGCACCACCACCACCACCACCACCGCCAAACCACTCCCTCTCCATCCTTTATAGAAGACAAGCCGCCGATGCAGATAGAGGGGAGGTCAACTGCCCTCACCACCAGATACACTTGCTCACACTACAAGCGCCTAGAACATCCCCCCTCGTAATTGCAGAATTCTCGGCTGTCCGTAAATGACGTGATAACGGCCCCGCCCTCGATGCAATTCCTCGGAAACCGGCAAAATGCAACGAGGCGGCGCCCATACGTGCGAACACTGTCCTGCACGACGTGCAAGGGGTTGCCTACAGGTTGCGAACTGTATGGTGTGCCAATAGAAACTTTCTTTTTTTGAAATATGGCGTCATCCCTCCTCGTCGCCTATTGGCACGTTCTACCCCTGGGCGCCGCTCAACGAGTGCTGTACCTCAAGGACGACGGGAACCCTGTGCGTCATTCTGGGCCCAGAACGTGCGATGGGACACATCGTCACCCGTGAAATCTGGTTGCATCATTCTCAAAGCGCGCCGACAATGCCAAGGAACCTACGTCGGGTGTCGTGCGCGTTCGCAACCTTGCATCGCACCACTTTTCTTACTGTATTGGATCATGCCCTGCGTGCCTAGCCCTCTCTCAAGCTACAGCGTCATTCCACCACGGCTCCCGGGGGGCAGACAGCTTGGGATGACCGAAAGGCCGTCAGCCCGCTCCCAGCTTCGTCTCAATGACGAAAAACATCTGCGACGCTCCGTATCGATCGCCTCGTCAAGAATGGAGCGCCTCTGCGTCCGATCGTGTCGTAGCTACGGATGATGACCGGCGATGACATTGCCCCGTGAGTTGTAGGAACGCAAAGCGGAGCGCGCATTATTGTGCATTTTGGTGCCTCCTCGCTTATCCGAAATGGTCGTCGTTGATGTTCCTTATTGCAGAGGTCCCTTTCATCGTCACAACCCCCAGCTTGTCCACCTCCTGTACTGTACAGTACACGGATCAAGTTACGGGTGGCGGGTTGCATTCCCCCACATGTGCACTGCTTATGATCGACGCTTCAGTTTTGGACGGACAGTGTCTGTTACCCCATGATGGGTTCTGTCAGATCATCTGATAATGGGTTCGATGGCGTAGTTGGTTATCGCATCTGTCTAACACACAGAAGGTCCCCGGTTCGAACCCGGGTCGAACCATTTTTTTTCTGGGGATAGCCCATTGCAAGCAGAGTTTGTTTAGACTGTCGTGTGGTCGTGCAATATAAAATTAGTGCTCAAGACTAGCTACTGTTTTCGTCGGTTATGGTAGCTTAATCGCCCCGATTAACAATGTATCTGTGCACCTGACCCCATCGTCGCTTGGCGATACATGTGATGCGCTTTGGAAAGGCGCCGATTTTGTCCGGCACTCCGTCGACGCCTACCAGGCGTGGCATAATGTGACGGACCAGGACCAGGTGACTCGCGAAAGCGAAAGCAGGCGACAGATATGACATGATATTTATTTGGGGGTTATATTCAAATCTTCCCCTAGGTCGTACCGCCGTGACCATACCTGAGAGGGCTCTCTCTCGCCATATGCTGCTGTGAACTTGGAGCTAACTCGGATGCTTAAAGGAGAATATGTAAAACCGTGGTCTTGACCATGGGCTGAGCTGAGCATCCAGCAACTGGATGATGCGTGCCCGTGCCATCATGGTATAACTGGATGCGAGATGCGGGAGGCTATCATTGCCACGCCATCATGATGACGCACACGTATGACGTATACAGTGTGCCGCGGCGTTGCGCCCAGGTGCAGTTGGAGTAGCATGCCCTTGCCAGGCTGGCAGAGGCTCCACCACAATTCAAAATCAAAATTCCAAGGACGCCCACACAACTCAAGCAGCGCAACGGTTTGAGACACGCACGTAGTGCAGCGCCACACAAATTTTACCACGGATGTCCAAGTACACATTATTGTGGGAATGGAGAAGAACTTCGTGTGTGCCTTCTTCCCCCGCGTCGTGAAGGACGTCGACCGCGATTATTAATTAAAATTAAAGCCCTGAATTTAATGTACCGTAACCAGCAGCTGAATCCGAAAAAAAAAAAAAAAAAGAAAAAACCCGCCACTGACTGACCTGACGCAAGTTCCGACTTGAAACTCGCTCGGGGAGTCCGGGTCGCGTTTGTGCTGTGTACCGAGTCACAAGTCAAGCCCAAGTACGGTACGTAGGGTATATGAAGATCAATCAAGCACGTTTCGTGCCAAAGGGAAGTACCCTCTTACCGTAATAGGTGATTTCTATATGTGAGACATCCTCAGGTCCTCAAGTCAGGCAGGTCACCAGGTTCGGCTGGGCCTGTCCCACACACATTTCCGCATCCATCTAGCTGGCTGAATAGGCCGTCGCCAAAGGGCAAAGGGCAAAAATAAAATGGAGAGGGTCCGGTGACCCCGAGATAGGAGGTGTGTCCCAGTCCCCCGGACTGGTATAGAGATGGAAGATGGAAGCTATTGAGTGAAAAGTAGGGAGGCGTAGGTTAGATACCTTAGATGCTTCCCTTGTTGGGTCGGGGTCGGAGTTGGGATGGGTTGATAATATTTCAACAATATTTTCTCAGGTTGTCCGAGTCCATACGACGCAAACACCAGAGAGGAAAGCCGTGCGATCGAGGGGTATACTTATCATTGCTAATACGCACGGAAGCAAAACAAACACACAGTATGCAGACTGGCACCGCCGCGAGGCGCGAAGGGAAGAGAGGGGAGGGATAGAGGGGAGGGAGAGAGAAGGAATAAGAAAAGCAGTGCCAACAAACTTTTGACTAATGCTACAATGAACGTGAGAGCTGCGCGATGGACGAGGGGACACGGAACAGGACAAAGAATCAACACGGGAGAAAAATAGACCGAGTGATGCCACATGGATAGATGATAGGGGGGGGCGGGATTGATCCACCCAATCAAACAGCTGAGAGAGAAGGAAAAAAACCAATGCTTATACTTATGTTTATCGTCCCGAAAAAAAAAACTTCACAACGCGTTGATGTATTCGTCAAGGCCGACCTGTGCGCCGGCCACGTCATATCCCGCCGGGAGCGCCTCCGCGAAAACAGCAGCAAGGTCCGGAGTGCCGCCATAGACGGCTACTCCGTCCGCGGTTTCGGCGGCATAGCCTACGCCCCAAGGTTGGGCGGCGGGGATTTCGTTGAGTACCGACGTCGTATGCTGGAGCGTAAAGGGTATAGGAAGGAGCGTCGTCGGACCAAAGGGACCGACGACGCCGGTATCGGGCGACTTGGGAAGCGCCGCAGTCGCGCCCGCGATTGCCAGGCTCGACTCTGTGGGTGCGGGGGGGGCGCAGACCCAGTCAGTGTATGGGGTCGTCAACTCCAGCGAGGAGGGTAAAACGTCGGTAAATCGTCGATGTTGATCAAAAGTCGAGTGGGAATACGGGTAAGCCCCTGAGGTGGCACCGATCGGCGCCGAGGAATTCTGTGTTTGAGATGGGCGTGAGTTACGTGTGTCAGAATAGAAGAGAAGGGAAGCACGTACCTGAGTACCGCCGCCGAGATCGATACTACAGTCAAACAGTTCATTCAGTGGCGGCGACGGATGCTCGGGGAGTGGCTGCATCTGATATCCATGCAACGCAGGTGGGATAGGCGATACCGGCGTGTATAGGGGCGAATCGTCCATCTCGCTAGTCGTCGAAAGAATGTCAACGTCGAGCGGTGTTGGCCCGGGACTGGACATGCATGAGATCGGAGCTGGGATCCTAGCCTTGTTCGGAACGATGACAACTCTCGACGGGGCCACCGGCTGTGGCATCGAGGCTGAACGACGCCGACCGATTACGCCAGTGCAGGATGATGACGCTTGAACGGCAGCAGGTTCTGGATAGGCCATGTGTTCTTGGTCATCATCTTGTGTCAACGAAGCAGCGCCACGTTCGCTACGCATGATTAGCGACGCAACCTGCGCGCTTCGATCCGTGCGCCGGAAGGTGCCCAGGCGGCTACGCGTTGCCGAGGAGGAAGCCGTGCCAGGAGGAGGACGACGCACAGGTTTAAAACGGTAATCAGGGTTCTGGACGGCGTGCGCAGCCTTCTCCTGCTCGGCTAACATCTTGTACTGTTCGCGCTCTGCGGCAGATAGACGACGCCATTCTTCCCCGGCGCGTTTTGATAGGGTCTTGTCGCCGCGGCTCGATTTGTCAGATGGGTCGCTGGGATCACGGGCATGCTTGCGCGAGTATTCACAGCGAAAGATGATGAAGGCGTTCCGCGGGCGGGGAACCCAATCAGGGTCGCGCAGGCGGTTTCGAATCGCACGACGGTCTGAGGAGGAGAGTGAGGGACTGGGGGAGGGATCTGCATGAGAACCGTCGGTATGATCAACGGAGGATCCTGGTGATGGAGGGGACTGTTCAAAGGACAGGGATGAGACATGTTGGGAATAGGCATGGGAATCGTCAGAGGATGTGCGAGTGAGCATGGGAGATGATGAATGAAAATCGTGGGGTACTTTGATCGGGTATGCAAAGTCACTCGTGTCTACGTTGTCGTCGTTGTCGCCATAAGGGGGCACCCAACCGGATATGAAACCCTCTGTGAGCGACATCGGTGGTCGTGACGGGTAATAAATAGACGGTGGTGGAGGCGGAGTGCCAATGACGAAGCGGGCAGGGACGGTATTGCGGAGGAAAGAGAGGAAATGATGCCGTTGGGGCGGCGGTGAGGATTAAATAGGTGATAGATAGAGAGACATGCGAAATTGAGAGGCAAGGAGGGAGCGTCCAGGACCAGGACAGGACAGGACTGGATGGCCGGGAACGGGAACGGGACACGAACTAGCTCTCATTGTGTCCCGGTAACCCCAGACAGATCAAGATCCGGGTCGGCCTCACGCGGCTTTCCTCAGAATTTCCCTTTCTTGACTCGCCGTTCGATCACGTCTCCTATAACTGATCCCTCTTACCTCTCCCTCTCCTCCTCGACGTCAACGACGAGCTCGACTGTAATATACTTATTTTTGTATATATATATATATATTTATCGAGCTTCACCGCTCAAATGTCAAAAACTCACATCGCCGCATTCAGGACCACCACAACGCCACCCCAAACAAACCCAAGTCTCACGATGCCGCGGAACTCGCCTTTCAGGTTAAGGGGAGGTTACCCAACTTGAGCGGTGGGTCTGGAACTTGGCGTCGCCACTTTCACAATCTCCTCCAATCCGCCGCCGACTTCAACCCCCTTTAATCGCTTTTAGTACTCAACGCCACCTCGTAGCCTCGCGGCAGACCCTCCCGTTATAAGCGCCCGAAGTCACTGGGTCGACGGTATCGGCCAACCATGTCCATGGACTGACAAACCCCACCAGAAGCGTAATCTGCAAAAGGAATGAGCCCAGTCAAACCTCCGTCCCCAATGACTGTTCGTGGCCTGTTCCGTCCGCGACCTGACCCAATCCTCGATTCGACGACCATGGAAATTCCAGAATGTATTAGTGCGCATTTACGGTATTTATTTTCGTGCTAATCCCTATATTATATACTTCATCCGGACCACGGGCACCGAGCGCTGCAGGTAGGCGCTGAGCAGTATCGCCCTTCTCCAAAATTAACGCAATTCACCGCAAACATGAACCGCGCACCTGACCCATCAGAATGATATCAGTGCCTGTATTGGCGATTGCAACAACGCATCCAGCATCAGCGCATCAGGCGCATGCAGACGCCTTTCACCTCAGTTTTGACCCCCAGGACGACTGGCAGTACAGCCGCAAGTTGCGCCATCAAAAGATCCATCCTATCTCACTCAACAGTACAAGTCAAATTCGTCAAAAAATTCTGATATCCACATAGCCCCACTTTAGCCGTCGGGCAATTCACAACCGGCAAGCCAGGCACCACACAATTTCGTGCGGCGCGGCACCGGGAATTGTCCCAACCGGGCCTGATAACTCATAACGCCGAGGGCCAACTTCTGACTCAGCCAGGGTTTTCATAGCCGCGTTCTCAACGTTGCAAAATCAATTCAAACTAAAAGCACTCCAGTGCCTGCAGATCTCAGGCGGGGGCATAACACGGTACTCTGAACAAATCATCGCGCGCACGTTGGCCCAGTCTGCAGATTGGCTCCCCTGATTCCAGAGAACTTAGGTACCACAGGTTCATCTCCTTACTTCTCGGATCGGCTCACATTACAAACCGAAGTTTCACCATGTAACAGACCTAGGGCTCTTTGGTGCCAACTTCTGCGACCGCTTTGCCTTTTCTGAGCCCCGGTCAATTAAACGGCGTTACCGTTCAATTGTCATCTTTCCACCGTAATACAGCAGTAAGTTCACATTGCAGCAGGGCGGCATTTAACACCGGATACGTTAGGTATCGACAAGACCGGAGCTCAGCAGCACCCCTCATGTGTTCACTTCCCCATGGTTGGGGCTGGGACCCGAGAACCGGCCATTTCACGGGCAATGTGAACGTATTGAAACAAGCTTGTCATTGGTGCGCACCACGAGTAACGTGCTGCTGTGTATTGCCTAGGTGCTTGACCTAGCGCTGAAGAAAGTCCCAAGTGCCAGATGGGGCTTGTAGCAAAGCCTGAGATGCTCACTGTACATGCATTGCTGGACGAAACGATATCCTACAATATTCTGCTGCAGGCTGGCCCGTCGCACCCGATTTTCAAGGCACCGAGTCCCAATTACTGTGCAGGCGTTAGAATTTTGAGAAGCGAGCTGCAATTCACCGGCAAGGAACCATCAGTCACCCAGCATCGCAGTCTTATGCAACCGACTACGTGGGTCAAATTTTTTCACGAAATGTCCAAAACTTGAACGTCGACAGGATGTCACAAGAGGAGCGTCTGTTTAGCTCTCACTCTAATGAGCAACTACTGAATAAAGCACGTAAAAGTGGGAGTCAATCCACATCAGCCACCTTGTTGTAAGTTACCAAGTCAACCTTACCCCTCGCGAAGTTAACCCCTGTCAGTGAGCGGTGCCGAAGAATCGACAAGCCCCGCGATTACCGCACTCTGGCCTAGGCTTTCGTTTCGAGTTTCGAGGCTTTCGCGCGATGACGAAACACGGGATGGCGTGATCGTGATCGATTGTGGTGACGTATATTCAACACGTAATCTATGAGGGTGGTGTCCATATCTTGCATCCCGTCAGGTTCTTTCATGTGCCTGCGAGTTGTGAACGTCCGTTCGCTGCGCGTCGGAATTCAACCAAGCGAACATTTTACGCGTAGAACATCGAGCCTTTGACCAGCGTGGTCGCTCGTCAAGTACGATAACAGATGGCTTGGCTGCAGACGCTGCCAAAAGAGAACGATTATGGTCCGTCGGGACGGATAACAACGATCGGTTAATCATGTGCGTCAGCTCCAGACTCAGAAAAGGGTGCGTTGTGCTTGTGTGTGCATGCCGTCAAGGACAATGCTTCCTGGACTGTGTATGTGGACTGTGACATTTGCAGTCCGAGCCCTCCAAGTTATATACCTGTACTTCAGGTAGCACTTCGCAAACAAACTGCGCACACACTGGCCGGGACCATCGCATCAGTGTGGGGGCTGCATGTTCATTCCTAGATAGGATGGCTTCAAATATCAGGCCAAGCATCTACCTTGAACGACAGAAGCTCGACACTGACAGGACAGACGCTGAAACTCAGCCGTGACCCATGCCATTGGGAATCCGGGGTAGTACCGACATCAATCCGCTGATGCTTGGGGACCAGCTCAAGTCAGATCTCGGGCTCACACCGCCGACTTTTCAGTCGATGGACTGTACACAAATGCGCATGAAGCTGATTTGGATGACTATGTAGATACAACACGACAGTTGTACTACTGTCGTGTGTCCACTCACTCAGCTGGCACGTCACCACCTGCGGTGACTTTTTCCGGAACCACGGCCCGCAATTCCGTTATTTCTTCCCTAGACTTACGCGGCGTAAGCCGTTTGTTACCGTTACCGGACACAACTTGCGACCTGCCGTCAGTCCGACTTTGCAATCCACCGTATAACCTTATGATATCTGAATTGTGTCCCTGTTTTATGGCATTCCAATTGGACACTGCGTGATACAATCCAAGGAAACCATTGCTTGCGTAGGGTCAGAGACTCAGAGTGAAGGGAGGGGAAACGTGAGGTGCCAAGAGCCAAATCTTACGCTGTTCATCTGTTCAGAAATCAATAACCGGTTTAATGGGATGGGAAAAAGTAATCGCGGTCATAGAGCTGATTTTTTGGTGACATCGCCTATTTTCGGGGAAGAGAGAGGCTAGTGCATGGTCATGGAGAGCGAAATGAGAATGACCGTTGCACTGTCCTCTGTTTGAGCTTCTCTCGACCATAGTTTTACGCTCTCAGTCATGTCTGACAATATTTGAGAAAGGCTGCGCTTGAGTACCAATGCCACCACATCGGAGCGGAACATATGGATGACACTGTAGCTGCTGACAAAACAGGTGAAGGCATCCGCCACCGTGCGCCACGTCCGAGTACCATGACTGGTCACTCCTCTGTGGAGAGGAGCCTTCGATAGAGCAGATAAACTCCAGATCGATCGATGTGTGACCATCATCAAATGAGATGTTCGAATTCGGCTTTTCGGCTTGAGGCAATGTATCTCCGCGCATGAGCTTAGTCTGACTGACAAGACATCGTGGTTCCGTACGCAGAAAAACCCCAAGACATAAGGAGCAAGAGGGAAACAGCAGTTTAGGAGGATCATATCGTATTCTCCACCTGACCTATGGCGCGTACGGTTGTCTCGCACTCACAAGAAGAAGGCCCCAAGCCACTCAGTGGCAAATGGCGAGGTTGCACTCGCCCGCCGAATTGGAGCGAGTCAAAGAGCGTTGCCATAAGCAGGAAGGGGTGTGGTGGTTTCTTTCTGGAGGAACCCGATCAAGAAGCTCGAGTAGATGTATGACAATTGGTTCTTGCGAACCGAGGATCAGTCGGTTGAAGGACTGCAAATGACTAAACCGGATTCCCCCTCCCACAGAGCCACGCGGCGGGAAGAGCCGGTACACACAACACCCTTTTCCTTGTCAAAGATAGGTTCACCATGCCTGGAAACGGCGTTCTCGACGTTATTGGCTTGTTCTTTTATGGTTGTGGCCAGGCGCGTGTCGATGTGTCGACCGTGTTTAGTGAGTGAGAGCGCGCTGAGCCACTGGCACTGGCATTTCCCAAGTCTGAGACAAGCGGGACAGATAACTTTGTGTATGTTTACATATTCGTACGCCCGTCCGTCCTCTACCATATACTGTACTGCTGTGGTACGTGGTACTGGAGCACAAGTTACTACTATAGTGCTGCACGCCCTGAACTCTACCACGCTGTGGCTGCCTTGCCATGACGTCGCAACCTGCGGACAAACCCACGCATCCGACATGGCGCACGCACACATCATCAGTTCTCACCGCGCTCGCTCACGGATCCGCACCGTTCATCACGACTTTTCTCTTTGTCCATCTCGCCGCTCCCGCCGCAGCCAATCTCGGTGGCTCTTCTGCCTCGTCCAGAACTATGGTCAGTTCCGTAACCCTCCTGACGCTTCACCCACTCACGCATCCAACCCCCCCCCTCCCAGCTGTTCGGGCGCGAGTACTACCAAACCGTACTCGGTGAGCGCTATCTCGTCTTCACGCCCCTGCTCGTGCACACCACAAGCGCGTTCCTCAAGCGCCTCTTCTCCTCTTCCACACCCCGTTCCGCCACCCGCCCGCTCACCAGCGCGCTTTCCGTGACCGGTTATGCCACTGCTCTCTTCCTCCTCCCCGTCCACTTTTACGCGCACCGCCTCGCACCCTCCGATCCCGTGCCGCCCATCTCATCCCTCGGCCCCTCCGAGCTCGACTATGAGTATGTCAAGGCTGCGCTGCACGGCTGGCCCACGCGCAGCACCGCGCTCTACCTCGCGCTCGTCCTCGGCGTCGCGTTGCACGCGGCCGACGGGGTCGGCGTGCTCTGGTCGACGTGGGTACAGAAGAAGGTGAAGAAGTTGCCTCCTGGGCGAAGAGCGAGACGCGCGCTTGCGGGTGCGGCTGTGTTGCCGGTTCTTACGGGGCTTGCGATCATCGCACGCGAACCTCTGTTCGCGTTCGCATCTATGGCGGAGCGTTACCGCGCTGCGCTTACTCATTCATTCGTTTATCGCCTCTACTAATGTGATAGATTGGGATGGAACCTGGGAAAACCGGCACTTTTCTGTGTTGCGCCCTCTGATACAGGGTTGTTCCGTTCTTCAGCTTCATGGGGCCTTCTATTCCTTCGCGCGAAGAGTGTGGGCGCTACGTGTGTATCAGCAAATAGAAGTCCATTAATATTGCTGCGGACAAGAATGTGGGGCATGATAGGGGACTCGACCTGTGTCATGTCATGTCGAGTTTGGATTACTTCGATTACTCGCCGAAGATCCGGATAAAAACCTGGGCGATAGCATTCAGTCCTCTACGCTGTATGAATCCATATGGGATATGGAATATGAACGAAATGGACAACGCCATAATGACACAAAAGGCAGTGACGTTCTCTCTGAGGAATACAGTACCAAACCAGGTTGTCCCAAAACATGTTATGTCCCAGTCCCAGTATGATACTAGGGCGGTAAGTAACAAAAGATGACCACTCTTTGTACTGTCCCTCCCCGATCACACCCAGACTTTCGCTGATCACCAAAACTAGATAGATTGGTTTCACACAACTCACAAAATCTCATTTCATCATGTGACAGGAGGGATCCCACCACCTAAAGTAGTGCGGGGTCGCCCTGAGCTGTGGGAATGAAAGTGGCGAACGGTGATCAATTGTAACAACGCTGTCCGGCGTGCCCACGTCTGGGGTCGCGATGGTGATGGGATGCAGAACTTGCCCTCCAGTTGGCCATCTTACAGAACCAGAAACGATGCCCGTCTCACCACGAGATGAACACACTCCATTGTCGACCTCGACCCCATGTGGTCGAATCATGTGTGTGCTATGTTTAGGCACCTTAGTTTGGTTCCCAAGGTTTCGCCGCAGACGAGAATCAGAAGCGGCGGGATGGCCGGACATCACCGGTGAATGTGGCATGTGCTGTTGTCGAGCAGCTTGGGGACAACTCCATAGAACAGTGCTCTCATGTTTCGCGAGGATCATACTGTATCGAAGGGGTCTTAAAGCAGTGTCAGTGGTTGCTCTGTCGCGTGGTAAAACGGAGAGGCACCGAGAGAGAGAGAGACTAGGTCAAAACAAGATTAGCAACGGTCAAGTCCCACGGTCTTCGCGCCACGTTTTGATCACTTGGAAAATCGTTCGTTTCATTTAGAGTACAAATGCCATCTCATCCCTCCGGTTCGCTCCTGACCACAACCTAGGTTCCCCTCCCTTCATTTTACCATTCATACCCTCTCCGTCCTCTTAACCGATGACGGGATTCTTCTGGGTCGCCGCAGCCGGCCTCGTACACCTATCGGCCACTTCGGTTCGCGCCCAGGTCACCTGTGAGAACTATGGTTCTCCTATCGACTCGTCTGCGTGTGCATGCCCCCCAGGTTTCGGTGGCGCAACATGCTCGGCGCCCGCGTGCGGGGGAAACATTTTCCAAGCCGGACAACGCCCGTTGGTCTCCGGCGCGTCCGCAACC
>Ga0307510_10009316_pt1 | contig 11699 bp, 9 predicted proteins | sample 12_EM_MG_FD_207224 | JGI IMG/M metagenome (GOLD analysis project Ga0307510, IMG submission 207224) | Populus trichocarpa ectomycorrhiza microbial communities from riparian zone in the Pacific Northwest, United States - 12_EM | ecosystem: Host-associated > Plants > Roots > Unclassified | place... | reverse complement strand
GTGCGAACGCCTTGTCGGTCTTGTCGAGACCCGCTGCATAGCTGGCGAGCTTGGCGTCGAGCGCCGGATCGGCGACCGCCGCCACGGGCGGCGGCGGCGTCGGCTCCGCGTCGCTGCGCGCCTCGATCGGGCGCGGCAGCAGCGAGGGATAATGCGCGGTATCGGCGCCGGTGCAGCCGCCGATCAGCAGCGTCAGGGTGAGGAGGGGAAGGGCATGCTTCATCGCTGACCCGTCTATTGCGCGCGAAAGAGACAAGCAACGCACTTGCGCTCCGCGGATGTCGCCGCTAGGGACCCACTTCCCAAGCGCCCGTAGCTCAGCTGGATAGAGCATCAGACTACGAATCTGAGGGTCGGACGTTCGAATCGTTCCGGGCGCGCCAACATCCCCCGCTTAGGTCACCGACCTGGCGGGGGTTTGTGTTTCTGGACCCTATGATCGCGCGACGGCGCTTCGTCACAATCGCGGACGTTTGATCGATCAGTCGATGAAACCCTGGATGCGCACCAGCATCATGCCGTCGCGTTCCTGACAGACCGCATCGCACCAGGCGAAATCGCTCTTTCCCCACACCGAGATATGGGCTTCCTGGATGTGGCCGTTGCTCGATCCCTGGCGATAGCGCAGCGGGAAGACGATCAGGATGATGCGGCTGCGATAGACCAGGAAATTCAGCAGATCGATGCCGGCAGACTTGCGCAGATGCTCGATCACATCGCCCAGGATGATGACGTCATGGTCGGTGTCGACATCGCGCATCAGGCTTTCCACGTCGCCGACCAGCACCGAATCGTAGATTTCGCGCAGGCCGAACTGTTCGATATATTCGCTATCGGGCTCGAGCGCGGTCAGGTGCGTTCGCGGGCTGACTTCCCTCAGCATCCTGCCATATTTCCCCGCGCCCGCGCCGATGTCGAGCACCGCGTCCGGCTGTGCATGACGAAGGAACGCGGCGATCTCCGCGTCGAAATGGCTATTCGAATAGGCTCTCCTCACCGCCGGCCGCACCGGGTGTCGTCCCCGAACGCCGCGCCACGCCGATCGTCACCGCCACGTCCATCGTGACATTGCCGACGGTGCGGAACAGGTCGGGGATCGTTTCGACCGCGATCAGCAGGCCGAGCGCCTCAAGCGGGACGTGCATCGCCAGCGCGACCGGTGCCACCGAGGCGATATAGCTGATCGTGCCCGGCAGGCTGATCGAGCCCATCGTTGTGATCGCCGCCGTGACCACACCGGCGGCGAGCACCCCGGGGCCGATCGGCACGCCGAGCCAGTGCGCGATGTACAAGGCCACGGCGAGGTTCATCGCCGGGCTGGTGGCACGGAAGATCGCCACCGCGATCGGCAGCGTGATCCCGGCACTGGCGGGCGGGGCGCCCAGCTCCTCTGAGGCGGCGAGCATCGCCGGCAGCGAGGCAAGCGAGGATTGCGTGCTGATCGCGACCGCCTGGGCCGGCGCGACGGCGCGCGCGAAGCGCAGCGGCGAGACCCGGCCGTAGAGCATGGCGACGGGATAACCGGCCAGCAGCACGATGAAGCCGATCGCCGAGACGAGGATGATATAGTGGATCAACGCGGCGAACACTGCAGCTGCCGCGGCCGCACCGGTCTTTGCCGCGACGCCGTAAGCCAGGGCGAAGATGCCGATCGGTGCCAGTTTCAGCACCCAGCCGATGATCACCAGCATCGCGTCGGTGAACGCCTGGAACAGGTCGGTGAGTTGTTTGCGCGGTGCCGGTGCGAGTTGGGTGATGGCGAAGGCGAGGGTGAGGCTGAACACCGTCAGCGGCAGGAATGCGTCGCTTGCCGCCGCCGAGACGACGTTCGACGGCACGATCGTCTCGAAGAAATTGCTTAGTGTCGGCACGGTGCCGACCGGTTCTGCGCTGGGCAGCGCCATGCGCAGCGCGTGCGACCATTTCTCAGGCAACGGCCAGAGATCGAGCAGCAGCGGCATGACCAGCGCGGACATCAGTGTCGTGGTCCACAAGATGACGACGAAGCTGATCACCGAGCGCAGCGCGATTCGCCCCGCGCGCGCGGCACTGGCGGCGGCACCGACGCCGGTGACCAGCAGACCCATGATCAGCGGCACGATCACCATCTGCAGACCATGCAGCCAGGCGAGGCCGATCGGTTGGGTCCACCCCGTCGCCGCGACCGCCGTGGCCGGGTTGAACGCCGCCGCCGCGATACCGATCAGCAGTCCGGCGATCAGCGCCAACAAGATGCGTGTAGCCTGTGACATGCGATCCCCCGTGTTACGGTACCCAAGCGAACGGCTATCGCGCCGAATGGCAAGCAGATTCTGCGTTGGACGCAACTTCCGCCAGCCATTGTGCGGTACCGGCCCATAGGGCTAGGTTATGGCCATGCTCCTGCCGATCCTTGCCCTCGCCGCCGCGACTCAACCTCTCGCCACGGTCAGGGTCACCTTTGATCGGCATGGCGAAACCTCGGCCCACGCCACCGGCCTGGCCGATATCGCCGCCAACCGGCCGGTCACCGTCGACGACCCCGCCCGGATCGCGTCGATCTCCAAGCTGGTCGTCGCCATCGCGGTGCTGCGGCTGGTCGAGCAGCACAAGCTCGACCTCGACGCCGATGTCTCGACCTTGCTCGGCTGGCAGCTGCGCAACCCGGCCTTTCCCGACACACCGATCACGCTGCGCCTGCTGCTGTCGCACCGGTCGAGCTTGACCGACAATATCGACTATGTCCTTCCGCTCGACGCCGACATGCACAAGATACTGGCCGACCCCAGGGCATGGGATGCTGCGCATGCGCCAGGCAGCTGGTTCCACTATACCAACTTCAACTTCCCGGTGATCGCCGCGGTGATGGAGCGTGCCACCGGCGAGCGCTTCGACAAGCTGATGCAGCGGCTGGTGCTGGCGCCACTCAAGCTCGACGCCTGTTATAACTGGGCGACCTGCACCCCGGGGACGGCGGCGCGCGCGGTGGTGCAATATCGCGACGGCAAGGCGGTGCGCGACGACAACCATGGCAAGATGCCGGCCTGTCCGGTGACGCCGGCAAGCGATGGCAGCTGCGACCTGACGCGCTGGCAGCCGGGCGTGAACGGGGCGACCTTTGCGCCACAGGGCGGCTTGCGCATTTCGATGCGCGGGCTGGCGAAGATCGGGCGCCTGTTGCTCGGCGATGGCCAGGTCGATGGGGTGCGGTTGTTGACCCCGCAATCGATCTCGCTGCTCGAATCGCCGCTATGGATTTCCAACGGCGAGAGCGGGGCAGGGGCCAATGGCGTTACCGATGACGGCTTTACCTGCAGCTATGGCCTAGCGGTGACCTTCCTCGCCACACAGGCGAATGGCTGCCGCGATGATCCGTTCGGCGACGGCCATCGCCGTTTCGGCCATGCCGGCGATGCCTATGGTCTCAAGTCCGGGCTGTGGATCGATCTCGCCACGCGCACCGGCGTGGCCTATTTTGCTACCGACGTGCCGGCGCAACCGCGCGCGGCCAATTCGGCCTATAGTCCGGCCGAGGAAATGCTGGCGAGGGGCACGAAATGAACCTGCGTCACATCGAGATCTTCCACGCCGTCTATGTCAACGGCTCGGTCAGCGGCGCGGCGCGGGCGCTCAATATCTCCCAGCCTTCGGTGTCGAAGACGCTGCGTCATGCCGAATCGCTGCTCGGCTTCCCGCTGTTCCAGCGCACCGCCGGGCGGCTGGTGCCGACCGAGGATGCGCATATCCTGTTCACCGAGGTGCGCGAGATCCAGGACCGGGTCTATGCGCTGCGCGAGGCGGGGCGGAACCTGCGCCGCGGCACCGGCGGCACGCTGCGCCTGTCGGCGCTGCCCTCGCTGGCGCTCGACGCGGTGCCGGTGGCGGTATCGCGCTTCCTGCGCGCACACCCCAATGTGAAGTTCGACCTCCAGACGGTCCATCACGACGATCTGCTGCGCAAGCTCTACGAGCGCGAGACCGATGTCGCGATCGCCTATGAGGTGCCGCCCGCCGCGCCGCTCGGCCATCGCTGGCTCGGCGAGGGCGAGCTGGTCGTGTTGTACCGCGAGCAGGACATGCCCGACGCGCCGCCGCGGCTCGAGCTGGAATGCCTGCGTGGCCAGCGTTTCATCACCGTCGCGGCGAGCGGGCCGATCGGGCAATTGTTCACCCAGGAGCTGGGTCGTCTGGAGATCGAGCTCGACGAGGTGGTGTCGGCGCGCACCTTCCATATCGCGGCGACCCTGGTGCGGCTGGGCGTCGGCATGACGGTGGTCGACAGCTTTACCGCCCAGGCGGCACTGGCGCCGGGCATGGCGATGCGGCCATTGAAGCCGCAGATCACCTTCGACGTCCACGCCATGTTCCTGCTCAACCGCCCGCCGACCGCGCTGGCGACCGATTTCCTCAAGACGCTCGCCCAGGTGATCGACACGCCATAAAGCGAGGCTATGGCCGCGCGTGCACTCATTATGCCTTGTGAACGGGGCGGCGCGCGTACCATCGTGACGATGATACCAGCACCCTTCCTCCTCTATCTCGGCAGCAGCACCGACTTTGCCGGCATCAAGACCTCGCGCGGCCTTGCGGCGTTTCGCCCGGACGATTGCGTCGGCGAGTTCCGTCATGACGATTGCACGCTGACGCTCGGCCTGCCGCGCCTGACCATCGCCGAGGCCGCGGCGGCCGGCGCACGCACCCTGGTGCTCGGCATCGCCAATCAGGGCGGCGTCATGGATGCCGTGCTGGTCGATGACGCTGCAGCAGCGCTGGAGGCGGGGATGAATGTCGCCGCCGGCCTGCATCAGCGGCTGCGTGATGTGCCGCGCCTCGCCGATCTGGCGCGCGAGCGCGGCCTGCAATTGTTCGATGTGCGCGAGCCGCCAGCCAATCTGCCGGTCGGCAATGGCTATGCCCGGGCCGGGCATCGGCTGCTGACGGTCGGTACCGATTGCTCGGTCGGCAAGATGTACGCCTCGCTGGCGCTGGTCGAAGGCCTCAAGGCGCGCGGCATCAAGGCCGATTTTCGCGCCACGGGACAAACCGGTATCCTCGTCGCTGGTGCGGGCGTGCCAGTCGATGCGGTGGTCGCCGACTTTATATCGGGCGCGATCGAGGTGCTTGCCCCGGCGCGGACCGACGATGGCTGGGATGTGATCGAGGGCCAGGGCTCGCTGTTCCACCCGAGCTTTGCCGGCGTGTCGACCGGCCTGCTGCACGGCGCGCAGCCTGAGGCGCTGGTGATGTGCCATGACCCGGTGCGCGAATATATGCGCGGCATTCCCGGGCGCGCGCTACCCGATCTGGCGGAGTGCCTTGCCGCCAACCTTCAGGTGGCGCGGCTGACCAGCCCGAACGTCCGCGCGGTCGGCGTCTGCCTCAACAGCTCGCGCATGGAAGCCTTCGCGGCGCGCCAGCTTTGCGCCCGGATCGAGGATGAACTCGGCCTGCCCTGCACCGATCCGATCGCCTTTGGCGTCGAGGCGATCCTCGACGAATTGCTATGCCTCGCACCCTCCAAGTCCAGCACGACCGCTTCGCACTGACCCGCCCGTTCCGGATCGCGCGCGGCGAGAAAATCGCCGCCGACGTGATCACGGTGACGCTGGGCGAGGGCAGCATGCAAGGACGCGGGGAGGGTGCGCCTTATCCGCGCTATGGCGAAACCGTCGAGACCGCGATTGCGGCGATCGAGGCGATCCGTCCCGCGCTGGAGGCCGGCGCCGGACGCGCGACGCTGGCGACACTGCTGCCACCGGGCGCTGCGCGCAACGCGGTCGATTGCGCGATGTGGGATCTCGAATCGCGCCTCGCGGGCCGCGATGTTGCCGCGATGATCGGGGCACCCGCGCCGACCCGGCTGGTGAGCGCGCTGACCATCGGCATCGACACGCCCCAGGCGATGGCGGCCGCCGCCGCGGACATCGCGGACGCACCGCTGATCAAGGTCAAGGTCAATGCCGACGATCCTGCGGCACGCCTGCGCGCGGTCCGCGCCGCGGCGACCGACGCGAAGCTGATCGTCGACCCCAATGAGAGCTGGGACGAGGCGTTGGTCAGGGGCATGCAGGATCTGCTGGTCGAACTGCGGGTCGACCTGCTCGAGCAACCCGTGCCGGCGGCCGAGGATGGCTGGCTCGAGGGTTTCACCCCGCGCGTGCCGATCTGCGCCGATGAATCGCTGCACGTCGCCGAGGATCTGGAGCGCATCGCGCGCTGTTATCAGGTGGTCAACGTCAAGCTCGACAAGACCGGTGGCCTGACCGAGGCGCTCGACCTCGCCAAAGCGGCGCGGGCGCGTGGGTTGGGGTTGATGACCGGCTGCATGGTCAGTTCGTCGCTGTCGATCGCGCCGGCGCTGCACATCGCGCGGATGAGCGATTTCGTCGACCTTGACGGCCCGATCTGGCTCAAGGAGGATCGCGACGGCGGCGTGCGCGACGATCATGGCTATATGCTCCCGCCGGCAGCAGGATTTTGGGGAACGACATGCGCATGATCGCACGGATGCTGGCCGCCACCGCGGTCGCCGCTCTCACCCTGGGCGCCAGCGCCGCACCGAAGGGCGTCGATCTGCTGATCAAGGGCGGCACGGTCTATACCGGATCGGATGCGCCGTTCACCGGCGATGTCGCGATCAGCGGCGACCATATCGTCGCGGTCGGCCCGCATCTGACGGTCCGCGCGACCCGCACGATCGACGCGCACGGCATGATCGTCGCGCCGGGCTTCATCGATCCGCATACCCATATGGGCGGGGACCTCGCCTCGGCCGATCCGCGGCGCCGGCTGATCCCGATGTTCCTGATGCAGGGCGTGACCACCGCCTTTATCGGCAATGACGGCGGCGGCGCGATCGATGTCGCCAGGGTACTGAACGGCGCCAAGGCGAAGCCGGTCGGCATCAACTATGCAACCTATACCGGCTTCGGCACGATCCGCTCGGCGGTGGTCGGCGCGGACAAGCGTGATCCGACGTCCGGCGAGCTGGCGCGGATGAAGACGATGGTCGCGACGGCGATGTGCCAGGGCGCGCTCGGCCTTTCGACCGGATTATTTTACGCCCCGCAGAGTTTTTCGAAGACCGATGAGGTCGTCGCGCTGTCGGCCGAGGCGGCGAAATATGGCGGCTATTACGACAGCCATATCCGCGACGAATCGAGCTACACGGTCGGGCTGATGGCGGCGATCGACGAGGCGATCCAGATCGCGCGCGACGCCCATATTCCGGTGCACATCTCGCACATCAAGGCGCTCGGGGTCGACCTGCAGGGCAAGGCGCCCGAGGTGATCGCGAAGATCGAGGCAGCACGCGCCGCGGGCCTCGATGTGACTGCGAGCCAATATCCCTGGTCGGCCAGCGGCACGAGCCTGGTCGCCTCCCTGATCCCGCTCTGGGCGCAGGATGGTGGCAGGCCGGCGCTGCTCAAGCGCCTCGACGATCCCAGCCTGGCGACGAAACTGCACGCCGACATCGCCGAGAATATGCGTCGGCGTGGCGGGCCCGACTCGTTGCTGATCGTCGAGGGCAAATACCGCAACCAGCGGCTGTCGGCCGTGGCCAAGGCGATGGGTGTGGACCCGGTCGCCGCGGCGATCGCCGCGATCCGCCTTGGTGATGCAGGCACGGTGTCGTTCAACCAGAGCGAGGCCGATATCGCCGCCTTCATGCGCCAGCCCTGGGTGATGACCGATTCAGACGCATCGGGTGGCCATCCGCGCATGTACGCCACCTTTGCGCGCAAATACGCCAAATATGTTGTGGCCGACCATGTGCTGACCTTGCGCGAGTTCATCGAACGCAGCTCGTCCGTGACCGCCGACTGGTTCCATCTGACCGGGCGCGGGCATCTCAAAGCGGGCGCCTTCGCCGACGTCGTGGTGTTCGACCCCAAAAGCTATGCGCCGCGCGCTACCTATGAGGCGCCGACCTTGCTTGCGGCGGGTGTCCAGACTGTGCTCGTCAACGGCGTGCCTGCCGTCGATGCCGGCAAGATGACCGGCCGCGCCGCCGGGCGTGCCTTACCGCACACGCCGACACCCGGTAGCTGTCGCTCATGAGCCTGCGCGGCTGGTTCGCCATCGCGCTGTGGAAGCGGGTGCTCGGCGCCCTCGCGCTCGGCCTGATTTTCGCGCTGGTCTGGCCGTCGGCGACGCCGGCGGTGGCGTTCATGGGCGATCTGTTCGTCCGCGCCATCCGCATGCTGGTCGCCCCGATCGTGCTGGTGACGATCGCCTCAGGCATCACCACGCTCGGCGACCCCAAGAGGCTCGGCGGGCTGGGCGGGCGCACGGTTGGCCTGTTCGCGCTGACCACCTTCATCGGCGTGTCGGTCGGGATCCTTGTCGCGATGCTGCTTCACCCCGGTGTCGGTGCGCCGCTCGGCACCGCCGCGCCACATCCGCTGGGGCCGCCGATCAGCACCTATGACCAACTGATCGGCATCATCCCGCTCAACATCGTCGATGCGCTGGCCAAGGGCGACATGCTCGCGTTGATCTTCGTCGCGATCATGATCGGCATCGCGACGGTGGTCGCGGGCGAGCCCGGCAAACCCTTTGCCAATTTGCTGCAATCGACATCTTCGGTGCTGCTCAAGCTGGTGACGATCGTGATGGAAGCGACGCCGTTCGGCGTGTTCGCGCTGATCGCCAATGCCGTTGCCGCCAACGGGGCAGCGGTGTTCGTCCATGTCGGCTGGCTGGCGCTGGCGGTGGTGATCGGCTCGCTGATCCAGATGGTCGTGATGCACAGCCTGTTGCTGCGCCTTGTAGCGCGGCTGCCGGTGCTGCCCTTCTTCCATGGCATCATCGACGCGCTGATTATCGGTTTCTCGACCGCGTCGAGCGGCGCCACCTTGCCGGTCGGTATGCGCGTCGCGGGGGACAATCTCGGCATCGCCCGCCCGGTCTACTCGACCGTGCTCCCGCTTGGCGCGAGCATCGGCAAGGACGGCACGGCGATGTATGTCGGGCTGCTGGCGATGTTCGCGCTGCAGGCCTTCGGCACGCCACTGACGCCGGCGGTCTACGGCCTCGTCCTGTTGACCGGGGCGCTGGCCGCGTTCGCCACCGCGCCGGTGCCCTCGGCTTCGTTGTTCATGCTCGCCGCGGTGCTGTCGGCGGTCGGCGTGCCCCCAGAACAGACCGCGCTCGTGGTCGGCTTCGTGCTGCCGTTCGACCGGCTGCTCGACATGACCCGTACCGTGCCGAGCGTCTGCGCCAACCTCGCCGTCGCGACGACGGTCGCTCGCCTCGAAGGTGAGCTCGATGAAGAAATTTACAGGTCGACCCGCGATGCCTGATTATAACAACGTGCTCGATGACTATCGGCGTGATGGCTACGCCATCGTGCGCGGCTTCTTTTCGCCTGAAGACATCGCCGCCATCGGCGCCGCCTTCGACCAGGTGTATGCCGAAGGCGTCGCCCATGGCCGCAGCTTCCGGCACGGCAATCTGTTCTACAATGTCGCATCCGGTGCCGACGGCACGCCGGTGGTGCGCATGGCCCAGTGGCCGTCCTATCACCAACCGGTGCTCAACGCCGCGCGCCAGGATCCGCGGTTCGCCGCCTTGTTCGCCAACTGGCTCGGCGGCGACCTCAAGCAGATCATCAACCAGCTGCACTGGAAGGCGCCCGGCTCGCTGGGCGATTTCGCCTGGCACCAGGATTCGCGCTTCCGCCGGCCGGTCGAGGCGTATCGTCATCTTGGCACCTCCTATGTCCAGACCGGCCTGGCGATCGACCCGCACAATCGCGAGACCGGCGGCATGCGTTTCATCCCCGGCAGCCATTTGCGCGGCGACCTCGGCCTCGACACATCGATGGATGTACTCGGCAATGCGATGAGCGATGCGGTGCTCGAAGAGGCCGGCTTTTCACCCGGCAGCGCGATCGATCTCGATCTGGCGCCGGGCGACCTGGCGCTGTGGAGCCCCTATCTCGTCCATGGTTCGGGCGAGAACCGCTCGACCCATCGCCGCCGCCTCTACATCAACGGCTATGTCCGCGCCGATGATTGCGATCGGGGCGAATGGGCTTTCCGGAACGGGCAGCCAGTGCCGTTCGGCGACGAACCCGCACTGGTCCATTACGAGGCGCTGCGCGAGCGCGGCGAGCCGCATTACCCCGACTGACAAAATTCATACGCCCGCACGAGGCGAGACGCCGCGAATTATGTCAGGGGTCGTCAGTAGAAGCGCACGTTCTTCAGCTGCAGCCAGGCGTTGCCGCCCGGGTCGCCCTCCAGCCGCACGATCAGGGCGCGCAATTTTGTCAGGTCGAGCGGGGGACCGCCCTCCGGTGCCGCGAAGGTGCTGAAGGGAATGCGGATTTCACCGGTCTTTTCGCCCGCAGTGAAACCGGCCTCGAAGCGCATGTCGTTGTCGATGCCGTAGCTGTCGAACAGCATGACATAATTGCCCGCGCCGCGCGCTGCGAAGGCGATGCCGGTGAAGCCGCGCGCATCGGCGAGCTGGATCGCGCCGCGGGTCAGCGGCAGGATCAGCTGGGCGAAGGGGCGGGGGCGGCTGCCGAGATGGGCGACGAGGAACAGGCGCTTGTCGTCGCCTTCATCGGGCCTGACATAATCGAGATGGCTGTGGTCGACGCCGGCCTCGGTGCTTTCGACCGGCAGTGTGTCGAGATCGGTGCGGCCGTCGCTGCGCGCGCCGGTATCGATCGGGCCAGCCATCTTGTGAAGCGGGAGCGGCGTTGGGCCGGCGCCGTTGAGCAACTGGCGGAGCGCGGGCAGGGGCGCCTCGCGGCCCGACACGAACACGCGGGCAACGGCCCACAGATCAGCGATGCGCTGGTCGGGCTGGCCGCTGTACAGCACGAGATCGGCGCGCATGCCGGGGGCGATGCGGCCATGGTCCTTGTCCTGTCCGATGATACCCGCGCTGGTGCTGGTCGCGGCGACCAGCGCTTCCGCCGGCGTGAAGCCGAGCCGGGTCAGCCAGGTGATCTCACGCAGCGCGCCGGGGCCATGATAGACGCCCTCGATCCCCGCATCGGTACCGATGCCGATGCGGATGCCGGCGGCCTTCAGGCGGCGGATATTCTCCTGCATGATCGTCCAGCGCTTCGCCTCATAGGCCGGGACGGGCGCGGGCGGCTTGGCCATGCGGGCCTTTTCGCGATATTGTTCGGGCGGGCTGAAGCCTGCCATCTCGCCGGGATCGAAGGCGCGATCTTCCTGTGGCTCATAGACGACCAAGGTCGGGATATAGGCGGTATGGTGCGCCTTCATCAGGCGGATCAGTTCGTCATCGACCAGTGCGTCGCCGACGCCGTGGCCGACCGAATCCACACCCGCCGCGGCGGCGACCTTGGCGCCCTCCAGCGTCACGGTGTGGGTGATCACCGGCAGGCCGGCCTTGTGCGCATCCTCGACGATCGCGGCGAGGGTCGGTTCGTTCATGCTGTTGAGATCGGCGTCGCGGCCATAGCGCCAGCCATCGGCGAAGACCTTGATGACATCGGGATGGTAAGGCAGCGCCTGCGCCATCGCGACATGTGCGGCGCGCGGTGTGGCCACCTGTAGGGTGAAGAAATTGCCCCAGCCGAATTCGGTACCGTGCCCGCCCGGCACGCCGAGCCGAATGGCGAGCTGGAGGTGCGGCGCGGGGATGCCGCCAGGTGCGGTCATTTCGCGGATCGGGGCGAGCATCTCGCCGGAGACCGAATAGTCGTTCACCGAGGTGACGCCGTTGACGAG
>Ga0307510_10009313_pt1 | contig 11700 bp, 8 predicted proteins | sample 12_EM_MG_FD_207224 | JGI IMG/M metagenome (GOLD analysis project Ga0307510, IMG submission 207224) | Populus trichocarpa ectomycorrhiza microbial communities from riparian zone in the Pacific Northwest, United States - 12_EM | ecosystem: Host-associated > Plants > Roots > Unclassified | place... | reverse complement strand
GTCGAGAATCATTAGAATGGCATCAACGGTTCAACCCTTCAGGTCACTAACAGACACCAGGACTGGTCTCTCGTTGTTTGCTAGCCGACTCGGCCATCTGTATTTTATACTGGGTAATTATTATTTTTTTGTTATGATTTTTTTTATTAATATGAATATTCGGATTAACTTTAATTTTATGTATCATGTACTCGAAGTTTTTGAACTTAAATCGGTAGATTTAGACAGGTAAGGGAAAAAAAAAGGGTATTTAAATTTAAAAGAATCCTACAGTGCATGGGTCCTTTTGATGCTGCTTTTCCCAATCCACCTTCCTTCCGAGTGTTTAAAAAAAAGAAAAACAAATTAATATATGCACAGAGTCGGAACGAACTGGTAAAGAAATTCAACCAATAAACAGAGAGTCAGCCCATGACCACCAATTTAGTCAAGTCTTTTGACAAATAACTAATTGGGTAGGTGAGCAATTAAGGCCGAATGCGCTTCCTGTTTCCAGGTACATCCATCTTAGACATTATATTGATTATCAAGAGATAATGGGTTTTTGATTTTATTGTCTTTTTGGCGAGGAGGGACCCCACCTTTCATACCTCCAGATTCACTATATGATGTGCCGAACTTATTTGAGAAAATCAAAACCAAAAATACTTCAAAGCAGCCACAGCTTTTGTCCGCAAGCAGCGCGCTAGTGCCAAGACAAAATAATTGGGGATCATTTCCAAATTGATTCCTGTTGGTGAAGGGTTTTTTCTTTTTTGGGTGGTTGTTTCACAGCGATTAACTAGTTTGAAGCAAATCAAGAATAATATTAACATAAGTTAATTGGAAAAGGATTTTCACAGAGTGAAAACAGTGATCATTATAATAGTATTTTTGCGGTTTTGCTCTTTATATTAAAAAAAATTACACTAGTTATTAAGGGTATTAAAATATTTTTATAATATATATTAGCCATTACTAAATTAACCAAAAACAAATAATTTTTTTTCTTTTTAATTATGTTGTAAAATAAACAAAATACTCTTAAAAACAAAACAAAAAATGGCGTTGAGGAACATTTTATTATTTTCAGTTTTTCACAATGAATTTTTTAGTTATTATCATGTCGCCAGTATGATAATTTAGTATTCAATCAAAATAGAAAATAAAACAAAAATAAAAGACACAATGAAACAATCAAAATGTTAAAGGAAGCTAAAATGCTAAAATTAGCCTAGGGGGTTGTCTTTTCATAATGGTTTTTTATTATTATTTTTAGATCAATTAAAAAGCAATTTGATATTTGATTAAATATAAAAAAAATTAGGGCAGGTGCAGTGCCTCTCGACATCTAAAAATGCTCTTCTACCACGTCTTTGAAGCACCGCCGCATTTTTTTTCTAGTGGTGTGGTGGGTGTCGGTGGTGGTGGTCTGATTTGTCGCCGGTGAATCTTTCCTCTTTTTTTTTCCTTCTCCCCTAAAAATTACAGCATAACTCTTTTTGCTTTTTGTATTTCAACTTTAGTCTTTGTTATTTTAATTTCTATTTTTTTTTTTTGCCCTTTTGTAAAGGTTTTATTTGATTTTTAATTTTATCTTTCAATCTCAATTTTTCATATTCCAATTTGCTTCTTATTCTTTTGATTTTTTAACCTTTTTATTAAATTGATTTTTCTTCTCAACTTCACCCTTCAATCAGTTTTTTTATTTCAATTTTGAACTTCATTCTTGTTCGGTTAATTTTTCTTTTAAATTTCACCCTTCAATAAAAAAAATTATTTTGTATTTCAATTTTGATCCTCATTCACTTAATTGTTTTTTTTTAATCCTTTTGTGTGATTAATATTCTTTTTCCAAGCTAATCATTTAATATTTAATTGGTTGGACTTCATAATTTTTTCAGATAAAATGTTTCCGGTCTAATGCATTAGGTTACGAGTTTGAAAAATTAACGTGAGCTGACATTGTTTTACACACACACTTATGTTCTTTTCAACTTTGTGGTCTTCTTATGTTTTTTATATATATTTTGGGTTATTATGTTCTTATAACTTGGGTTCGTGTCAGCTCGGGATGGCTCGCCTCTTATTCTCAGAGTTACAGGTTTATCATGCTAACTCGAATTGACTTAATATTTATCGGGCTGAGAACTATGCTATATCGTTTATTCCTTTTTACATAAAAATATTTTTTTCTAGGTTGTTATTTTTTTTACCTAATTAAAAAATTGATTTATTTAATTAAATTCAATCCATAACTTGAGTTATTGATTTTTTTTTCTTCTTTAAAACTTGTTTAGTTGTTTACGCTTCTTAAATATTATTTTAAACCATAAAAAAACTGCGGCTACACGACTAGTTTTTTAATGCTAAAACAACTATTTTTCCGTCCAGTTACATTGCGATAACACCTGATGATGCATTTCACCCTTTCTTTTGTTCTATTGGATTTTTAGAATGCGTGATCTAAGAAGAAAGTTTTACAAAAAAAGTTGACTTCAACTACATTGTCTACGAGTTAACCAGTTCAACATATTTTGGTATTCAGAATGTTTCCTTCTACATAACCCAATGGTCTGCGGTATTCGTATAAACACAGTTCACCTCAGCACACATAAATTTCCAGGTCTCAAGTCTCAATTAATATTGGTATGAAACCCTCCTTTACTCCATTATTTTCAGAGGATTAAATAAATAGAATACGTAAACGCCACACACTTGTTAAAACTCTCGAACACTTGTTTAAGCATGCAAGAATGTCCACATATGCACAGTGAAGATGATGTCACCGAATGCAGGCAAACACTGTCACGAGTTTAATTTATTAAAAAATAGTACGTGGAAGGACACGGAGGAGATGGGCACAAAGCTATTGCTATACAGCTGGCTTAAAAGGGATTCTTCAGACAGCATCTCTCCTTGCAGATATACATTGCTCAGGAAAGCAAAAACTCATCGAAGCAAAATTAATTTGTTGGCCCTTCTTCTGGGGCAGCCCTAGAAAAAGCACATCTTACCTATGCTAAACACTGTAGATTACAAACACCCCAAAGTTGTAAGTTGAATAAGCTTTTTTGTTTTTTTTTGGAACGGTTTGCAGATGGAGGAGGGGGGGTGGGGGGGTGAAGAAAGAAAGAAATATTTTACAGTTCTAACAAGACAGCTAAATAAAAATAAAAGCATTCCTACATTTGTATTGAAAAAATTAAATTATAAAAATCATTCTAAAATATTTTTCATTCCAATAGAACATCGCTTGTCGAGTATAAAAACATGAGAATACTATAATTTTCCAATCCCGCAGAGAAGATCCCGAATGCGAAACGACCTGAGAAGGATTCACAGGCTTTCATGACCACAAACAAATTGAGATGTGCCCATCGTCAATAAAATTAAGACACAGCTTAATTAAATATGGCAAGAAATGCAACAAAAATAAACAAACTGAAGACAAGCAGAAAATCTCAAAAGTTCGATTTCATTGCTATAACATAGACGATGTGAGGAATGAGCTAAAACTCAAAAAACCCAGTAACGTTGAAAACAATTCAAGAAACTGAAGAATTCCTTGGACGGCTCTATTAGCACAGGAAAACCCAAAGAATACTTGCGCAGTAAAATGTGCTCACTCCTCCCTATCTCTCAACAAAACATAAAAACAGAACTCACTTGCAAAAACATTCTCAAGGGCCTATGTTAAAGTAGTCCTCCAGAGATCTCTAGTCGCTGTAATATAACTCAAAAGTAAACTGATAAATCATAATAATAATGATAATTTTACTATTACTAAAATCCTAGCTGCAAAACTTATAGGCATGCAATGTTGAGGGGTTTCTGTTGATGATCATCCAAATAAGAAAACTCCTCGTTGCCAAACTCGAAATCATAATCAGGAAGATCGCTTGGTTCATCACTATTTAGCCCGCAGATATCAAGATCAACAATGCCACAGTAATCATCATAGAATCGACCAAACTCATCAATAAGATTCCCGACCTCCTGTCCAAGGTTAAGATCATGATCAAACGGACAAGAAGCCAAAGGATCGGTCATAAAAGCCAGATCAGGTATATCAAGATCCGCAACAGAGGCACAAATATCTTCATCTTTAATCAAAAGACCACAATCACCAGTGACATTTGACACCACAGAAGTGTCAAGTTCAAGAACAGAAGCTGGGGAAGTATGCGAAACTACGCTATCATCAGTTTCATCGGAAGCAGAACTGCCTTCATTTTTGCTGCTACTGTGAGAATGAGATTGTAAGACACCAGCAGATGATGACATGATTTGGCTTTTCTCAGAGGCAGCCATAGTCAAAGCAAGAGCCTCATACTCCTGCTTCTTCGCCTCGTAGGCTTGCGCAGCTTCTTCGAGAGTATTGAAAGTACCCAACCAAGTCCTCACTTTGGTCACTGGATTCCTAATCTCAGCTGCCCATTTACCCCATTTCCTTTGCCTGACACCAACAGGTTTCTTCGGTGCTAGTTTCTTTTCTTCGGTTGTTGATGTTGGGGTTTTAGGCAAAACCCTTCTCCTCTTACTGGGGGGTTTAGCGCTATTATTACTGTCTTGACAGGAGCTCTCAGGCTCAAGGGCTTTCGGCTGGGGAGAAACAGCAAGAGGAATATTGATTTCTCGCACGAAACGTTTTTTTAAGGATCTTTTATCAGATTCGTCATCGCTCGAATCAGTTTCGGTGGCATATGGATCATTACAGATGACACGGATTTTTCTCATTTTGGACTCTATTTAGACTCCTGGGACAAGACTGGATTTGAATCGTTGTATTTTTGGCAGGATTTTATGGGAAGAAAAGGTTGCCTTTTTGGTTCTGGAATTATAAACGATGGAGACACTCTTCAAAACCCTTCAAAGTGAGATACACAGAGAACTTTGTGAATGATAAAGGAAGGAACAAATCAGAAGAAACTAAAGCAGAGAAAGTTTATTTGATTATCAAGTGAGAGCCCCTCTCAAGAACAGGAAAAGATAGAAGAAAGCCCCAAAAGAACAAGTCCTGCAAAAACGAGAAAACCCAACAAACCCATTTCAGAAACTGACCAAAAACATCCAAAGATCCCAAAAAAACATGTCACAGGTTAATAAAAAAGGAAAAAAAACATACCTTTTTGGTCTCAAAGGCATCGAAATTGCCGAGTACACCAGATTCAACCTCTGTTGTAAACAGCAGAGAAGCATATAGCAGAGTAAACAACAGCAAGAAGCAACAACGAAAGTTTTTGCAATCAAAGATAATATCCAGAGCTTCAATTGCACCCCAACCAAAGCCAAATCAAACTCAGCCGACATAAATCCACTCCTCAAAACAGAGAAACCTCTCTCTAGGGTTCTTCCCCGCTCCCTTAGTTTAGCCAAAAGAAAAGAACAAATAAATGAGATATTGCTACAGATATATACTAGGAGAATAAGCACCAAATGATAAACAAGCCCACGAGGGTAATACAAAAAAAAAAAATTAAAAAGGATTACAAATCTATGGACACAATGCTCACTCCATAACATGACAAAACATCATCTGTTAAAATACTTTAAAAAAAATATTTAAGGTTTCAGGTTTTTTTTTGAAAGATACTATCATAAAGACCTTAACCAGACCTTAACTCCATAACGCAAATCTCCATAAAAACTTGAATAAAAAAATAAAAATCTAACAAGTGATAGTACTACCTTGGTGACTGTGTCTCTGTCTTCTCTTCCACTACTGGTCTCTCTCTCTCTCTCTGCCCTGTTCTCTATTCTAGGCCATTCACAATTTCACTTTTCTCCATGCGGTCAAAAAAGAGAGACGGTGCAAACGTATTTATAAAAAGAGAGAAATTTAAGTTACTGTTAAGAATTAATTAATACTACCAAGGAAAGTAAGTTGTAGCTGATAAATACTGACCTGGCATGATATCTATCATGCATGACCATCATCTACTCAACAATGTCATGTCTATCATGCCGTGCCAGTTAAAATTTTGTTTTCACATGAGTTTTGAGTCAACACGTGTAGGATGCTGAGGTGATTATTGGTTTGAAAACGGTAGGTGGGGTTAATATCAATGCGTTTTACATGGAATGTTGAGTATACGCGCTATCAGAGTTCGTATGTGGATGTGCGTGACTAGTTAATGGCCGCTTTTTGGGGAACGAAGCGCCGCGAAAGCGTATTCGAGGGATAGTTAAGTGAGTGTCTTTCTTAATAGTTTTTAGATGAAAATTTATTAAATTAATAATTTTTATATGTTAATGTTAAGAATATAGTATTATTTTAATATATCTTTAATTAAAAAATATTTATATAAAAATATCTTATACTGCCATGCACACATTTAATCGAAATGTGTGGGGGTTATAGCTGTAAATAACTTGCAGTTGATGCCTTAAAAAGTCTTGCTCCCGGTCCTAAACGGTACCGCCTTGAAGTCTTTCTTAGGAGTATTGGTTTTTAACAGGAATACTTTATTCATTTGACTGGTTTCCTTTGTACATTTCTATATTAATTAATAATCGAGAGGCAATCTCGGGGGAGGATTTGAAGGATAATGTATTGGCGTCGAGACTTTATTGGCCAAATCTTTGAAAGTGGGAAGGAATACTTCTTTCCCTTTTTGCACTGTCAATTAATGTGATTCTAAAAATAAATAAATAAAAAGTTGTTGAGGGTGCAATTATGTTTGATGTGGACTATGTTTTCCATAATTATTTTCACCTTTTGTAATGGTGATTTTATTCTAAATTGGTATCTATTTTTATCCACACAAAAAAAAAAACAAAATTGTATGTGCTTAGGCTTTCAACACTCACAATTTTATTAGGGATACGGAAAAAATGGAAAGGTTTGTTTGGATTTCTTTTATTTCTTTGGAATTTTCTCAACTTTATCAGGTGAAATCATAAAAATACATAGAAGCGAAACATTCATGTATGACAAGAATAACTTCTAGTTTTTTTAAAAAAAATACATAAATCTTTTTCCATGTTTAAAAATATATAAATTTTTCAAATAAAAACTTCAGAGAGAGAGTATAAAAAAGAAATGTGATCACTTTTTAGTGCATGAAAATTATTAATTTCATTTATTTTTACTTTTTTAAAAATATTCTTTTTCATTGTTTTTCACAGAGGTGCAAGAAAGTGAAAGATTGATGCGTGGAGAGAACTTTACACGAATTTTACAAAAAACCTCTTTGTTGCTGTTTATAAAAAATAATTTATTATTTTTTTAAGATTTTGTGAGAAATCAGAGGGAAAAAATTGAAAATAAAGGAAGGGACGGGGACAATAAGGGAATGGAGCTGTTGCTGAGTTGGGTTCGGGTAATATTTTGTTTAATTGAAATGTCCACCGAATATTGAGTTGATGAAGAAGGGTAATATTTCCTAGTCAAGTAAAAATAAATAAATGTGGCCATTAAGTGGGCCCATCGAGTGGCCGGTTGCTGACTTTAATTGGGAGTCACTGACTCACTGGAGCTGTAATTAATTTTACTAGAAGAAGTTGTTGTCTGAATGATCTCTCTGTCGAGTTCATGTGTGCAATCAAATACAGCATAGCACATTTTATCTATCAATTCTTTGAACACCTTATGTAAAACAAAATCGACTCCCTTATGCACGAGCTTCCTGAATAGACCTGCAACTTTATAAATTTAGTTTGTTTTTATGTTTTTAAAAAATTTCAAAAAAGTTTATTTTTTTATTTTAAATTAATAATTTCTTAGTATTTTCAGATTATTTTAATATGTTGATATTAAAATAATTTTTTAAAAAATAAAAAATATTATTTTAATATATTTGAAGTAAACACCCCAAGATCTCATGAGAAACAATATTATTAAATTTAATTGCTATCGGAGAAACATTCTTTAATAACGCATGAAATAAATTAAGTGTTACTTTTTGTGCAATTTCTTATTGTGATTTTTTTATCCCGATAGTTGGACCATGATTTGTTTATTCGAGTGAGAAAGGACTTCCACTGATAAGTTTTTTTAAAATGAAAAAAACTAAGAAGCCACAAACAAACGGGGCACTATGCCATTGAAGAAGTTCAGTTTTTAGTGGCAACATTATATGTGATTTATTCCATACGTTGTTGTCCGGCGGTCTAGGTGTCCTCTGTATTTTATTCATTTTTTCTGTTTTCGTATTAATTATTTATTGCAGTAACATGGCTAATTTTATTTTACTATTTTCACCTGTTTGCGGAAAGCATAATTAAACTGTTTATGTGTGGGTAGTGATGTGTGCTATAGTGTTTTAGTGACTCCTTTTGGTGCTTGTTAATTAATTAATTAATTAATTAATTAATGATTGACTTGCACAGAACAAAACATCTCTTCATTGAATAAAAAGAGAGAGAAAATGTCTTTAATTTCCACGTCAATCATTCACTAGCAAGATTTACTTTTTAAAATAATTTTTATTTAAAAATATATTAAAATAATTATATTTTATTTTTTATATCCGAATATGATATGATATTAACATATATTAATTTAAAATAAAAATAAATATTTTTTTATAAACATTTTTAAAATATAAAAACAAACTCTTCATAAAGTTAATCGGTTACTCCGCGCTTCTATTTACCTGCCGATTATAAAATTTATTCAATAATCACTACTAACCGTAACGTCCAATTTAAATTGACTCTACATGAACTTCATACATAATACCGGATTCTTTGAAGGATGCCAGTATACGTCTCGTTCATATAAAATATAAAGCAAGCTAATATTTTTATTTATGAACGATTAAGTATTAATCCGAATTTTGAAATATTTTGAAAGAGTCAAAGCAAGAAGAAGAAAAGAATAATATTCTTATTTCTTTGCAAGGTCGTCGGGTTGACAGGGCCGAGTATTCTTGTACGTAGCATTGGAAACAACTTGTATTTTTTAAATTTTATTAATTAATAATTAATTAAAAGAGACATAATTTTCAGAGGAGCACGCATCACGAACGTGTTAATGTCCACATGGGGAATAGCAATGGTCAAATCAAACGGCCCGTACTCCATCAGCTAAACAAAACAGTACTGGGACCTTGTCCCACTCCCCGACCAACCAGTATAAGTAGCAACACCGCAACACCAATCACTGAAAAATCTTGCTCGACTAAAAAACAAGTCCTCTCGGTGGGCGTGCAAGAGGTGGAAAATCTGGTTAAAATGTATGGGTTTTCGACTTTTCGTGTTATCGCTCAGAAAGTACGAGTCGGCCGCTGTCTAGTTTCGGGCGACTGAAAGGTTGCGGAAAAATTAGGTTGAGAGTTTATTGGTCAAAAAACTTTGATTTTAACTCATGTTTTATTCGAAACATCTAAAAACAACACTGGTAAATCTATTTATAATTTTAAATTGCTAAAATTTTAAAGAATTTCAAGTTCAAATCTATCATATTAGTCGAGTAATGGATAAAAAATTATATTTATCATTAAAAAATCATTAAATTTATAATTTTTTTTAATATTCTCTATGATTTAATGTATTAATATAAAAAAACAAAAAAAACAATTACTTTAATATATTTTTAAATAAAAAACCTTTTTAAAAAGTATCCCCCAACGTAATATCAAGCACGCATATTTTTTTAAGTAAAAAATATAACAAATATATAAATTAACATGCAAGGCATGACCCAATATGACATGACATACATACATGCATGCATAAGGATTTATTGACACATCATATGTATGATCCGAGCATTAAATAGGCCTGTGTGTGGAGAAGAAGACAAGTGTGTCACGCAAGAGAGGATGTGTGGACCATGAAAGGTAGCTTCCGTTTCCCGCCATGGCACCGGCGTGGAGCCCATTGACTTCATTTTCCCGCCAAAACGACCATTTTCTCGGTCTTATCCTGAAGGAGAGATCGACACGTGTCACCTTGGACAAGTGTGAGCCAGCTGTTGGGCCATTAATGGTGATGATGAGGGGCCACATAGAAATAAGTTGTATCTAGGAGTACCTTTTCTGTTTTTTGCCTTACTTTATCTGTTTGTGTGTTGATGTGTAAAAAATGGAAGTTATGATGTGTAACTGAGTCCTTCCCATCGCTGTAATAAGCCGACAGCACAGAGATGTGGACAGGAAATTATGTAAAGTTTTTTTTTTCTTCCAAATATATCTCCTCCCTCATATTTTTTTTAATGCTTTCCAGGCAGAAAATTATGGGTTCAGATTTCCCAGTCAGTTAGTGGAACTCCAATTATCAAATGCCATAGACAGCGCTGAAAATTCTCAAGATTTTAAGACTGCTACTAAAACTTTAAAAATAAGTTCCGAGATAAAAAAAAGGGATCGGGGAGTGTTTTTCACCGTGTATGGGATCCGGAGACTTGATCTCCTTTGTAAATTAGCACTCTCCGCATTTATCATTCACGATAGCAAATATGAAATACAGTATATCTTTTTATATTTAAATAATATTTGTGTGTAAAGAATCTTTTTGTGCGACGACACTGCAATAGTCTTTTCAAGTTCACGCTGGCTGAGATATTCCTATACAATAACCCAAGTGAAAAACATTGAAATCCCGTGAAAATCTTATGCAAAGTACAAACTTTTTTTTTTTTTCCTCTTTGTTGGAATCGTACAGATGCTATACGCGAGAAAAATATCGAAAAATGACAGCGTATTGTTTGCTTTATTTCCATTTATAGGCATACAAAGTTATAAAGTCATGTAAATCACATGGTTAAAAAAATAAGGGGGAAAAAAAAAATATATATATATATATATATATAAGGGGTTTTTATGTCCTGTTTCTATCGAAACATGTTTTAAAAAATTATTAAATTTTTTTTAGCTTCAAATTATTATTTTCTAATATTTTTTATTGTTTTGATGCGCTTATATTCAAAATATTTTTTTAAAAAAAATTAATATGTTTTTAAGAAAAAAATATTTTAAAAAACATCTACCACATTCTTAAAAAGACATTTAATGTACCCCTCATCACAAATCATTATTCATTATAATAGTTTTATTTTTGTATTTGGCTTTTTTTTCGCAATCTATGTTTTTTTTAATTCAAATATCATCATCAAGCATTAAGTTTGTTGTGAATTAAACTTCATGATTTTTTTAATTTTTTTATGAGATTATCTCAGTCTCATTACCTATACTAAAAGTTTGAAAAGTTAATTGGATTGACTCAAGTTTTTTTTTTAATTGATTTTTTTCTCTCTCAATTTTATCATAAAAAACATTAAATTGATTGAAAAAATAGGCTTCGTGATTTAATTTGCTCTGTATGGAGTTATTCTCATCTCATGACCCAATTCACAAGTTTGTCATATTAACTCGAGTTAGTTTTTTATGTTTTTTTTTAATCGATTTTTTTTTCAATTTCATCTTCCAACACTAAGTTGATTGGAAATTGAATTTTATAACTTATCTTTAATTTATTTTTTATTGAGTTATCTTGGTCTCAATATCCAAGAAGTAGATTTATCAGGTTAACTAGAGTTGACTCAAGTTTTTTTTGTCATTTTTTTAATTATATCATTTGACATTGATTTTATTGAAAACTATGATTCATAAATTATCTTGATATACTTTTCATGAGGTTCTCATAGTCTTATGATCTAGCATGTAAATTAACATGTTAACCCAAGTTAACTCAAACCGATCTAATATGTTGTCGTCTTAATATTTATATAAAAATTTCATATCGGGTGTTTATTTCGAGTAGAACTGCGCTTTT
>Ga0307510_10009312_pt1 | contig 11702 bp, 16 predicted proteins | sample 12_EM_MG_FD_207224 | JGI IMG/M metagenome (GOLD analysis project Ga0307510, IMG submission 207224) | Populus trichocarpa ectomycorrhiza microbial communities from riparian zone in the Pacific Northwest, United States - 12_EM | ecosystem: Host-associated > Plants > Roots > Unclassified | place... | reverse complement strand
ATTACACACTTTCTACTGTCACAGAGAGCAGGGACATTATAGAAATGGATGTTTTTAAAATGCGTGTATTTAAAATCAGTATTTACAATAATGGAATTCAAAAGAGTAAATTTTAAATTGGGTGGATTTAAACCAGAAGTATTTAAAATGACAGAATTTAAACAAAGGACATTTAAAAACATAAAATTTAAATCAGAAATAACAAGGTGGATTTAAACCAGAAGTATTTAAAATGACAGAAATTATTTACATCAAGGACATTTAAGAAATCAAGAAAGCGGTTAGTAAACAAGACAAATGGGTTAAAAACACCAGCTTGAATTTAAAATATCAGAGAATTTAAAAGGCAACATTTAAAAAAAAATGTAAGGTTAGAAAAACATGCCAGACAAAGAAAAAAGGATTTGTCTAAGTGGAGCGGCGCTTGTGTCCCTGTTTTGTGATTCCAGTTCTTTTCTCCTTATCACTAAGCGTGCTGTCATCATAATCCAACCCCCTGGCCCTTTTCGTCGGCTTTCGCTTACGAGGGCCAAGTTCCTCCAACTGATCTTCCCCTTCCGTTTGCTTGCGCTTAGGCCCTGCGACAATATCACCTGGATTAGGGCCAGGGCCAGGAACCGAAGCAAAGTAGGTTTGTGAAGTCGGTGCAACGGCTCGGGATGAAACTTCATCTGAGCCTGGGACCAACGAGGAAGAAGTCGAAGCCAACGCAGTCGGCGCTAAAGCACTTGTAGTGGCATGTTTCTTGGGCTTCTTTTTGCTAAGTTTGGTGGTCACAACTGGCATGCCAGTTGCCTCCTCCGCAGGCTCGATGGCGTCGGCCGTCAAAGTCAAAGTGGCACGTTTCTTGGGCTTCTTTTTGCTACGTTTGGTGGTCAGAACTGACGCGCCAGTTGCCTCCTCCACAAGCTCGACGGCGTTGTCCGTTGGAGATGGTGTTGTATTTTTCAGGGTCAAAGGGCGCGGAACCGGCATGCCAGTCACCTTCTCTGCCAATCCAACGGCCTTGTCAGATGGCGAAGGAGCCACATCCTTCAGGGGTAAAGGACTACTGGCAGACGAAACTGCATCTGTCCGGATAGATGAAGAACCGAGAATAGGCTCCCTGGTCATCTTTGCCACATTATCAGTGGAGGAGGACGCTGCACCTGTCGAGGGAGCTGCATCGTTTGGGTTTGACGAAGAACCAAGAATAGGCATGCCAGTCTTCCCCGTGTTGGAAGACAACACTGCATCCGCTGACATAGCATCCTTTGGGATCGATGAAGAAGAAGAATTGAGGATAGGCATCCCCGTCGCCTTCCGTGCTGGGGAGTCGAAAGACCAGAAACGGAATGGATGACCGCTTGCAGCTGCATTCGAGAAAAACTTGAGGAGTAGGAACACGTCAGCAGGATCATTCAAGTAATCTGTTGGGTCTTTAATGCTGACGGGAACCTTGAAGGTTTGCTGGTCGTAGTACCGATCTGGGTTGTTACAGAGATCAACCCACGGAATTGCGGGGGGCGTTCGTGCTGCTGATTTATGCAAATATTCTAAAATATAGGGTTATGGTCAATGTGTACGAATACTAAAGGCATAACCTACCCCATAACATTGAGTAGTAATCCCGGAGGATTTGAATAAGTTCACCCATCGATGCCTGGTTGACATCAATGGTTGGGAGAACCGGAACACCATCCTCATTAATGGGAATATGATTCACCCGTGAAATTTGGCGACCTAGTACGCGTGAGTACTTAGAGCATCGCAATAACTCTTGAGACATACGTGGGAGATGCAAGTCAAGATGCTGTTCCCACCTCTTCGGCCATTCTTCATTTTCCTTCACGATTGGGTTAAGTTCGCACTGGTTTTGTGCATCGTATCCGATAGAAATGCTATGATCGAGTCAAGCCATGAAAACGACAGCAAAGGTAACGATACATACGTGCCTGATAGAACCCCTTCGTCTTCTCCACGAAAGCCATATGAAAGCTGGAGAAGAACCGAACCCAGGCGACCACGATTGCAGATATCTTGGAGAGACTGGGCAATCAGTAAGGGGAATTCTGCTTGGTTTCTATATCAAGTGAGAATGGGCGTAACATGCAAGCATGGGATAATAGAACATACCCGTAAGTATCTGACAGAAAGTCGACCTTTTTCTGGTCCCAGTGATCATGGTCCGCGTCCTGCCACAGCTGGGCAACGGCTGCATTACGAAGAGCGCCACCCATAAGAGTGGGCTCCGTTTCACGAACTGATTCCTTGGCTTGCTCAATATCTTCTTCCGTGAGACTGTCAATAAAAAGATCGCGAGCAGACAGGTCGCCGGTCAGGGTCACCAACGCTCGTCTAAGGTGCGGAAGGGTGCTCGGGACGTTTTGCGCGTTAGATGACGAAGAGCTTGTGTTGGTGGCAGACTTCCGGACTATGCTGTAGCTGTAATGATTTGAAAATACAGTCCTTACAGCCTATAAGTTTACGTTTCAGTAATGAGCCTCGAACAACTGCCATGCACACTCACTGCGAACCACCTTTTACGCGTCTCTGATGAATTCTCTTCAATGTCTTGAAAAAGATCATGTTGCATGATGGTCTCGGCAGTGGCAGTCTTCCATTTAGATATTTTGTCGTTGGACTTGGTGAGGCCAGGGTTGAAGTTATGTACTGCTTCTTCGAAGGCGGGGATATATGACTCGATCACTTTCCGTTGCTCGTCTGAGAATATAAACCGAGTAGCTTTACGGCCGCGACGACGATTTGATGCATCTTGAACAGGCATAATGTATGGCGTGAGATCGGAGTGGTCAATTAACAGATCAGAGGCACAGAGGGGAGAGGGGACAGCTAGGTTGGAAAGGAGAGGAAAAATGGATTTATTAAAACGAACAAAGCGGCCAAGGGGTCTACGTTTAACAACCAAATCTGTAAACAATCGACAGAAAGTTAAATTGTCTGCGTCACGCATCGGAGTTGATTGCCTCCTTACTGCAGCGAGTATGTAGCATTGTGAATCCTGGGGTGACAATGGCATGATCGTGCCGCTCGACATTCGGGTAGGTGATAGGTCTCATTGGGGACCAGGGTCAAATTTCGACAACAAGCGGCGTGTAGTGGGCAACCACGACACACAGCCGGTTGGGGACATGCTGCCACCCAGAGACAAAGGCCAGAACACGAGCAAAAAGGGTGTAGTGGACAACCACGACACGCTGAAAGTCGGAGAGGAAAGGCATCGACGTGTTGTTGATTCAGTCCACGTGACAGCCATTGGCAAAAAGACCAAAAACAGGCTTTTGAGAAGTGGGGCTCGAGAAGAAAGCCGCGTGCCAGGTTAATGTGATGACAAGCCCCATGTCGGTCAGCGTGCTCAAAGAAGAAGGCAAGACATTGTAATTTGCTGTCTTATGTACATATATATTATATCATTCTTTGTCGAAATCACATCTTAGCCCAGCCATTGGCAAAAAGACCAAGACAGGCTTTTGAGAAGTGGGGCTTGAGAAGAAAGCCGCGTGCCAGGTTAATGTGACGACAAGCCCCATGTCGAGGGGTCAGCGTGCTCAAAGAAGAAGGCAAGACATTGTAATTTGCTGTCTTATGTACATATAAGATATATCATTCTTTGTCGAAATCACCTCCAGCAGGACAACAGACACCTAATATGCCAGGTTGTCTGTGCGGAGGAAGCTTGTCGATCCCATGAGCTTCTTCTAGCCGTTGTTCGGCGGTTATGACTTGCCAGAAACGTATGACAAGGAGAAACTGTCGATACAGGTTCTATTATTTGATCAGTCAAGCCCTCACTGCCAAAGATTAATACCTACTGTTGCGGGAAGAGCAAAGGTGTTACCAGCCAGGCGTCTGAGACCATCAACAAAATCATAGGCGCTGACTTTGGATTCTAGGTGTAGTCTGTGGAAATGCTTCAAAAGATCGAAGGAGAAGGCAACCTGAGGATGAGTGAGGGTGCCAGGGAAGAACCCAGCCTTCAACAACTGCGTGGAGCGATCATCGGGTGTGCATTCGCAAAACCGAACGCGAGTGCCATGGATACCGTTTGCGTCCACAATATGGATCAGATTGTCGTGGGTAACCGATGGGCAAGAAAGACCACCATGACCAAAATAAATGGGGCATTCTTTGGCAATGAAAGGACCGGAGGCATAGTGATCCAATACAATCAACTGAATCGAATATCTCGCATCCTCGAATTCCTGGGCCACTCGTGACAGCTACAATCCATGTTAATGAAGGAGAAATGCACTGTCAGAAGTGTTTGCCCACTATAGCATTCTGCTCCTCAGCCGAAGCAGCACTCCCAGTCACGCTTGTGGGATTGACGGAATGATGAGGGAATATCAAGGGTGGCATTGATTGGGCGGTTTCCACACTCTGAATAGGTGTCGCTACATAAGAAGTCAGAAAGAAGATAGAGACAGAAGGTAAAACCTACCTATCATTGGGGTGTAACTCGCAATTTTCGCGTTGTTTTGACCTTGCATGGTATCTTCACAAAGAGAGGAGATGCAAATTCTGACGGATGAGATAAAGTAGATAGGGGACGACGGCAATAGAGTTTTAAAGGCCACCGCAAGTATGCTTTGACCATCTGTCTGTGCCATGACAATTTGGCCACGCCATTGTTTGCACGTTGTGGTTACAAGGCCTATGCATAGGGGAGACAATTAGAGTATCTTGGTTGACGATCTTTTGCGCATCGGACTACCTCATTCTCAATGACAATTGTTTAGTCGAGTACCATGACCACCCCGAACGAGCGTTCCCTGAGGAAACCAAGGGAGGGGAAACAAAAACAACGTAACCAAAAGCTATGATTTCAAAACGGACGGCTTGCGTAATGAAAGAAAAAGAGAGTGAAACGGAACTCATAAGAAATTGAACAGGAAGAAATAAACCACTAATCGTCCTCCCATCCTTCATCAGAGTCGGAGTCGTCATCGGAATCAGTCCCCGAACCAGAATCACTGATGGCAGGGGTTTCTTCTGGAGCGTCAATGCCCACCGCCGTAAAAGACATATCCTAAATAAAGGATTAGAGAGCATAATGAACGAGAAAGATGGGGATATGCCTTAGTCCCATAATCAAGAACATTTTCCGGAAGCTGGCGATCAGTCGTTACCAGATCAGCCAAAACCTGGTCCCCAGTGATTGTAGTGAGACGGTCCTCATACCCAGCAGCGATAAACTCTGAAGTTGCAAGTTCCGCCATCTCCTGAAACATGGCAGATTTCTTTCTCGCATAAGCGATCTCACCACTGTGCGACACAACATGCGACAGCTCTTGCCACACATTAGAAGACTTGTGAAATGACCGGATGCAGCGTAGAAATTCGGCTTGCTTACTCTCCCATTCTTCTTGCCATCGTTGCATCTCTGCCTCTGCCCGGAAAAACTGGACACTATCACCTAGGAGCCGAGGATTCAGCAAGCGATAACGGTTTGCATCCAAGCCTACCTTCATCGAGCCACTCTTTGATATCCGTATCAGAGAGGCTTCCTGCTGTAAAGCGCCATATCCAGCCATCTAGAAAAGATTAGCAGAAAAGAGACAAAGGCAACAAGTTTAGTACCTTCATTGGCTTTTTTTGTCGGGACCACATCTCCCGGCGCAGCAGTGCGACGCCGTTTTCCCTTAGGGAGACCTCTTCGATTGTATACACCTTTACCTGCAATAAGAATTCTAATCAGCAAGGCCTATGCAGAGGGTAGCAAAGATTTACGTTTTTTGGCCTTGGATCCCTGCGTTCCAACAGCACTCGCCGCAATGTTAGAAAGAGCTGTAGGATCGGCAGGGTCATAGATGCGGGAAACACCTGCAGCCACACCAGTGGATGTCCAAAGAAGGCCATCTGTTCGTTGGGAGTCACCGACCGCACGCTTAACATGGGTGGATTTGCGAAAAGTGTCTTCAATCGAGAGGGGCGGATACATTGAATCATCTTGGCTAAGACCAAGAGCAATCATTGCCTGACGAAGCGCGTTGTAGTCTTCGATGGCAAGTAAATTTGCATCAGTTGCTTTCTGCAACTTTGTGGTTGCTTTAGTGTTCATAGATTGACCGCGTGCATTCTTCTTTTTGTCCTGTCGAAGGGCCGAATGTAGCTTGACAATCGTTCGAATTCGGTGAATGACATCACAAGCTGCACCCTCTAGTAACCGTCGTTGATACTCTCCAAGAGATGTGAGGTTGAGCTTCACTTGGGTAGCCAAAGGAAAGTCGGACGGAAGAAACAGAATTTCACGTTCAACTTCATTGGGGCGTTGCGATGACAGGACCTGCCGTTGAACGTATTCGCCTACTTGTGGCATAACAGTTTCCTGGGTGCGCCGCCATTTGGTGATACGAGTACGGAGTGAGTCCCGCTGAGCCTCAAAGTCCGTGTTCTTGCCATGCGACTTCTTGATTTCAAATGAGAGCTTGCGTCTACAAGAGATAAATCGAATGAAGGGCCCATGCTATATCATACGTACTGAAGAGACAATATTTCTATGCCTTCATTGAGGAAAGACGCCACTGGGGTTTTTTCGGTGGCATGACCCATTTGATTGTCCGTGTCAAGTTCGGTTAAGATTGCCTGGTATATCCGTGCCTGAGAAGGGACTGGAAGTCCAAATAATGAGATGCAAATCCGTCTGAAAGCAGGAACCTACTCTTGGCTTAGTTTTGACGGTAAACACACTGAACTTCTTTATTTCTAACAATACGAAGGGTTCGATCTTTCTGATTCCAGATTGGGACCCGTTCACGGTAAACATCGAGCAGTGCTTTGAAAGCATCTCTCTTTTCAATGAACAGCTTTTTCGCTCGCATGAGGTCATTGAATAAAGTCGTAGCTATCATAGAATTGTCTTCAGTGATCTCGGCGACAAACAACCAAAGGAAGAATGCTTACGCATATTAGCAGTCTTTTTCCAATTCCAATCCCCGTAGTGGTCAATGATCGTGTCTTGCCGATGGCCATTGTTCATTTGCCGGGTTTGCGGACCAAGCTGGTTGAATTCCGCCCAAGTCATCTCAGCCGTTTCTCCTTGTTTGTGGCCAGCTCCAGGGACATACGCCGAAGAAAAGAGATACATGCAGTTGTCCTTATGGTTATGAACATGGACAACAGGGATGAGCCAGCGCAATTCCGTGATGCGCGGAACCATTTCAGGGAAACTATTCAAAAACCGTTCAACGGCATTGACGGAGTAGCCACAGGAAATGTCGTAAGAAAAAAGGTTGTCGCAACTTGTATGAAACTTATCAGGATCATCAGGTTCCTCACTAGCCCGGATTTGCTTGATAGCGTGTGCGAGTGCATAATCTGTGTTCACAAACCTTGCAATCAATCAGACCAGAATCGGATAACAGACCGAGCGTAGATATCGTACCGTTCGCCCAACTGAAGGTCAACACTGGCCTTGATGAATATGTGGTCACACTGGATGTTGACTGTCCCAGTTCGGTCCATATTCCGAAACTTCTTGGTCCGCTGTTTGTTGAGGACGTTAAGATGGTTGCATGTGGTTTTCTGGATACAGAGCATGAGGTACTATGAAAACCTCAACGGTATGGCAATACGCACTTCGGCTCCTTTGTCAGGGATCATCCGAAGATATCTCTGGAATTCCGAATCCTCAGGAAAGTACGCACGGCCACGGAAAAAGGAGACATCGTTGGGATCAGTGTTCTTGACGAATTTGTTGAGATGGTGGTTTCCGTCTGCAGTGAAGGTGGTCTGGCTGAGGTGCCTCAGATGGGAGGGGGTTTGTTGCCATCCAGGTTCCGTGTTGAAGCCAGGCTCCGGGCAAACGGGACAGTGGACGATTAAATTGCCGGGTTGTCGGTGCTGAAGAACCTTGTCAATCCCATGAACATGTCCCAGCCGCTTCTCGGCAGTTATAACTCGCCAAATACGCATGACGAGGAGAAACTGTGGATAAGGGTCCTGATATCAAGTCAGTCTGTGTTCCGTGGCATCAATGCTAACCCTTACCGTCACCCGGTGTGCAAAGGCGTTATCAGTCAGGCGCCTGAGACCGGCTACGAAATCATAGGCGCTGACCTTGGATTCCAGGTGCAGTCTGTGGAACCACTTTAGGACGTTGAAGGAGAAGGCCATCCGAGGTTGGGTTAACGTAGCAGGAAAGAACCCAGCCTTCAACAACTGAACAGCACGATCGTCGACTGTGCATTCGCAAAATCGTATTCGGGTGTTATGGATACCGTTTGTGTCCACAATATAGAATAGAATGTCCTGGGTATCTGAACTATATCTCGGGCAAGAGACGCCATTGTGCCCGAAAGGAATGGCATAGCCCTCGGGTCGCAGACAAGATATGTCATGACGGATGAAAAAACCCTTGTGCGGATCCCATATTTCCGCCCAGTGAGTAGGTTCTGTTTGGTGACTAAGAATGAAGCAGTCGGTGCACATCGGTTCCCTAAACTTGCAATCATAGCATCGTGTTGTCCGCTGGGCCCCAAGAACATTACATGGACAATCTGTGCCCATGAGAGGACTAGCATACTGTTCCATGATGATCGAATGGATTAGGTCTTTTGCATCCTCAAAGTCTTGGGCGGTTCGTGACACCTACAGTCGTAAATCAATAAAAAGGCCAAAACAATGAAAGTTTTTGCTCACCCTGGGGTTCTCTTCCTCTGGCAAAGTTGACCCCTCGGTCTCACTTGCAGGTGTGGCTTCGGAGGATTGATGCGGCAGTGTCAAGACTGGGTGGGGTAGCATGGGTAGCGCTGTGGTTTCAATACTTTGAACGGATGTCCCTTACGCATCAAAGTCAGAATATGAATTGGAGACGAGAAAGAAGCTGACCTATAATCGCTGTGCGCGTTGCAGTTCGTGTCTGACTATGCGCCTGAATTCGATGACCATGTGTCCTCTGCAAGTTGGTGAGAAGCTGCTGTCGCTTCCCTGGAGGTCGCTCATTTGGCCTTGACATGGTACCTCTGCCAATGAACTTGGAGGGTTTTGCGAAAAGATCAACTGGGCCATCTCTGCCGCAATTTTGCTTTGACCCTCCGGCACTGGCCTTGCCGTGTGCGTTTCTACGACCAGTTTGTATCTTTTGTATTTCGGTGCTTTTGCATCGAGTCCACGTTGTTATTCATAGACAAAAAGGAACATGTCCTGGGGTTTAAATGCGACTGAGTAACATTCTTTGGCTTTTCCCATTTTCCGTTGCAATGCCTTGTGCCACTCCACCCCGAAATTCAGCTCGGCAATCTCGTCGCTATAGCCCTACTTCCACTTCAGCAGGTCCTTCCGCTCAGGCTACGCGTCGCAAGGCCCTAGAACCGTTATGCTATCCTGATGGTACACCCTTGCCTGGAGTCCTGGCCGATTCTGACGCATCTCTCAACAACCTGACGAAGCACGATGCCCAGAAGAGGGTCAACCAAGACATTCGAAATGCTGTGATCGAGATAACCGGGGGGCCTCCTGATATTCGGTTGCAAAGACTCTGCCGGAAGAACCATACGATGTCGGACCTACAGCCCATGGTGGGGCATAATGACTACACAGAGATTGGGCGCTATTATTCCATGGTTAGTTTTTCTCTTGTTTTGACATCCGTCGTTACTCACGGTTTTAAAGTGTGCGATTGGTACAGGCTGCACGTTTAAGACCTACGGCGAACGTTTATCCGAGGAGTTCTTGTTACTTCACGACACCTTGACGCCCCTTTTGTTCAAGAGGGAGGAACTCCGTTCAATTCCGGCGTCGATTGAAGCCAAGAAAAAGGAAGGCTCGCGCATTACTATCGCCTCTTCACGTCTGTATGCCGATGCAATCAATAAGTATTATGCCCAGGTTACTCGAAACTCGGCTCTACTTACTCCTCCACCAACCATTTCAACTGCTCAGCCTGCGCCTTTTCCAGCCCCCTCTCCTTTGCTTCCAACTTCCCAATCGTCTTCGTCTGCACGTTCTGCCTCTCGTTCTGAGGCCGGAGATGCCATCGACTTCTTAGATCTTTCAGAGGATCATGACGACGTTCTTTTCTGGGCAATTGTATGGGTTGCAAATGAATTGGGGCACAAGTCGGCTCTTCTTTCGCCTAAGACCAATGATGCAGGAAAATTCTCTCTTGCGTCCTTGAAAATGGAGATGGGTCAACACGAAATCGAGCAGACAGGGGCCTTGGAAACATACGATCCGCTCTCCGAAAATTGGCATCGGCTACTCTGGGAGGCAGAGGTGGGGCCTCTTCTTTGCGATGGTCGCGTCATTCTCTTCCGGTACACGGGTGTCACCCAGCTGAAGGGGTTTGACCGTATCAAGTCTCTCGCCGGTCGTCTGCCTGGGTCCAAAGGTAAACTCCGTTCAGAGTGAGAAAACTGGCTGTTGGGTTAGAAATGACGATAGTAGCAGCTGGTTAAATACATACCCGATTGAAGCACATAGTACTTGACATCGGTGCGATAAGGGTCCTCGGGAAAAACCTACACGAGTGAAATGGAGCAACCACAGCACTCAACGTTGCGTTACTCTGGACAACCAAAGCGACTAGTAAAGGCGCGGGAGCCCAGAAAAGAAAAGGCCAGGCTCGCATTGGCCGCCTGTCGGATATCAATCGTCAGTTGAACTGGACACCCAGCTCACGACCAGCGACGTTTTACTCTGGACAACCAAAGTAACGATAAGGGTCAATCGTCATTTGAACTGGACAACCAGTTCACGACCGGCGGCGTGTTACTTTGGACAACCAAAGTAACAACTTGGATAAGCAGTGCGATGCCGGGGCAAGTCATCACTCTATGTTTGTACATGTGTCTCAAGAGCATCGCCGACTTTACAATGGCCCTCGATGCGTCTTCAACTTGTCCATTCCGCGTGTTTTGGTTGTCCAACACACACGGCGTTCTCGTTGTCCACTTCAACTTATCCGTTCCGCGTGTTTTGGTTGTCCAACACACACGGTGTTCTTGTTGTCCACTTCAACTTATCCTTTCTGCGTGTTTTCGTTGTCCAACATACACCACATCGTCGAGATCGCAATGGGCTCCCAAAGGTTTGACCATTCTTATGGCAACGCCTTTGTCTGTGATGGGGTGATGTACTACTCACCCAACTGCTCTCAAGTCTTTCCGGTCCCCCCGAAGCCGTCTTGCACGGCATATCCCTTCCGGCCCAACACAGACCGCTATGAAAAATATATCGACACTGTTTGGGTAACAGCACCACTCGGTTTCCTTGCTTTTATCCCCTCGGACACTGCCCTCTTCTCCGGGCCCCTTTTTTCTTGCCTCCAAGACTCCGAAATGTATATCGTTCGCTTGGACAATGGAAGATATGCTCTCGAGCCTTCAGTTGAAGCCCAGTGGTTGGAGCTTGAATTACGGCTCATCATTGTCACCGGTTTTCTCAATCCCCAGGTCTCCTCTCCGGCCATGCGTCCCCCACCGCCTTCAATGCTCAACCCCAACAAGTCTTATGCTCAGTTCTCTTGGGCTACAGAAAAAATCTGCCGGTACCGTGACTGGTTTTTAATTTGGATTGCACTTGCTGCATATCTTTTCGCTCAAGAAGAAGACAATACCGTACGATTCCAGGACATACCCAATTGGTACTTCCGTTTTCTCAGAGAAAACCCCGAGTTCCCCCAATCGTGGCTGAGCGACTTTCGTGCCTTTGTCTTCGATTACCTGGTCACAAAGCCGTTTCGGCGTGTTGGTGCGGTTCTC
>Ga0307510_10009309_pt1 | contig 11704 bp, 7 predicted proteins | sample 12_EM_MG_FD_207224 | JGI IMG/M metagenome (GOLD analysis project Ga0307510, IMG submission 207224) | Populus trichocarpa ectomycorrhiza microbial communities from riparian zone in the Pacific Northwest, United States - 12_EM | ecosystem: Host-associated > Plants > Roots > Unclassified | place... | reverse complement strand
AATCCCAAGCAGCTCCTAGTTCCGGATAATTAATTAAAAGATACTAACTTGACCGTTGCCTGAAATAAAAAGTGGCGGTTATTAACTTATTATGGACAACGAACGAATATATATATATATATATATTGGTGCTCTGCTAGCAAATGTTTGAACTTTCTAGATGATGATGATGGGTTCAACTCGCTAATTAATATTATTATCTTTGATATTGAAACAATCCTTAATTTATTGGTAATTGTTGATTATAGACACTTTGGGACGTGTGTTTTACATGTTAAAAAAAAAAAAAAAACACCTTGGGCCGGTGGATGAACCAAACAGTCTCAAATCTGGGATTCAGTGGTCAAAATCTTATCTCTTAGGAACTTTCAACATGCAGCCATGTGTTTTCAATTTTATATACAAATGGCTTTGGATTATCGAACCAATCCAAAATCCTTGGCTTAACTGGGATTCAACGGTTTGTGTATGTTTGATTAATTAAATATCCGCATGGCATGCATAATGATGTTTTTGGAGATGTCGATCGAGGGTGTTCGAAAATATAATAATATTTATTTTTTAAGGTGTTTTTTTAAAATATATATATTAAAATAATATTTTTTATTTTAAAAAAATTATTTTCGATATTAATATCTTAAAACAATATGAATTTTTTTTTTCAAAAATAATTTTTTAAAGGCAAAACAAACAGTTCTTGGTTAAGGTCTTAATAATAGCAATATGCATGGTCATATCGACTCCACTAATCAATAACGTGTGTATTTTTTTTTGTGGCTAATTTATATCAAGCTTGAGAGATTAATTTATATATATATATATATATATATATATATATATATATATATATATATATATATATACACACGCTAACACTGTTGTTGGAGACTAATAACAGTAACATACATACATGGTTATATTAAAACACTAATATTATATTAAAAAAATCATATAAATCTAAAAGTTTATTAGAGTTATGAAATATATTTTGTATTATTTTTTAGCGTATATATATCATAGTATTAACTAAATGGACAGTTGTAAGCGTTCACATACATTGAAGAAGTCACTATATATATATATATATATATATATATGCTGCCTGAATGGACCGTTATAAATCATTCCAAGGACACCAATAGAAGTCAATTTGAGTTGAGTCCAACGGTGCTCCCATTGTTTTTGGAATAGCACGTGCAACTTTATTCTCTCCTTGGAAAATATGGTAATCTTCCATCACTATCTCCTGCCAATTGCGAATTGAGAGATGGATGGTAGTCTCTCAATTTCAAAGATAATTTGGTAACGGAGCACAAAAAAGAGACATGGAGTAGTCGGGAGTGCACTATCCAAGCTTGCATCGATCGACATGGCCAAAAGCACCACGCAGGAGAGAGGAGACTAGCTAGCTAGCTAGTACCGAACTTGAGATTTGAGTGCTGCTAACTCAAGAGTGTTTCGAGTGGAGTTTCCTATTCCCACTTACTTTACCACTCTTAAAAGACAACCTTTTAAAAGAAAAATGTCCTCTCTTTTTAGAATGCCAAAAGCTAGCTATTCCTAGCTATCCCCCACAAAAAACATCAACGCAAGAACACTCCTTTTTCATTTCACCCTTGCTTTTAAGAGCACCATGCCACACTCACACACACACGACACACACAACTTGTTTTAAGAGAGGAGGGAAAAGAGAGGGTAATGAAGAGTTTTCAATGCAATGAGTGGAGATCCATTAACAAAGAATCCTCATAAAAACCTCTGCGGGTGCAGGGATAGGATTCCCTTTACTCCCTCTAAATTTGCCAGACTTTCTGGGGCAAGTCAACGAGCAAGCTGGAACCTTTATTTTTCTTATGATACAAAGGGAGCCTCTCCCTCTTATGGTGCCCCCCACTCAGGAGGGGATTTACGAGCAATGGGATGTCTTGCACTTAGTATAGTTCATTAATCACAGTAACCCATGACCACTTAATTAATTATATCTTTTCTCTAGCTATATATCCCATATATAATTTATTAATAAGATACCTTCAAGTGTTTTGGTACCCTAAAAACAATATCACAAGACGAAGCTAGCTAGCTAGGTTTGCTCACCCTGCATGCGTTGGTATTCTCTTCTCGGGCATGGCACGTACCTGCGAAACATTTTTCGATTATATCAAAGCTTCATTGGTGCTTAATTACGAGAATACACACACACACACACACACAGATAATTACCCTTGAGCTTGCTAGTGAATACGTGTAAGAACATTAGAAGAAATATAATTATTAACAAAAGAAAGTAAGACCATTATTAGGAGTCAATTTTTCTCACAGTGGAATCACTACTTCAAGCAATACAAATATAGGACGACAGCCATGCATGCATGTAAATCCAATTAGCACAGGAAAGCATGTAGCCAGTGTGGTGGTTTTCCTTAATCATGATGTCACATGAAATCTTTCTACTATTTATCAGCAGCAAGTCAAACCTAATCCATGCATGCAATGGGGTCCATCTGGTAAAGATCATGCCGATCTAGCTAGGGCTCCCCTTGTGAATCCAGCCCTTCACTATCATTTGACACCAGCTAGCGTGCATCTCTCTCTCTCTCTCTCTCTCTCTCTCTCTCTCTCTCTCTCTATACGTCTGTGCTTCTTCATATCATGATTTTAATTTGCAGGTAAAAATTAAGTTTACCCCAAATTAATAATGATTCCTTCAATCAGGGCGGGCTCCTTAAGTCTTGCATGGATCTTCCAAAGGGATGCTTCCACAAAGAGATCATTGGTAGACATATAGCTAGCTAGGTGAAGAGATGTTAATTATCACACAACTAGCTAAAAGATCATGGGTCGTCGTGAGAAATTATTTTGTGATGTAATTAATGATATCAATTTATTGACCTTTTCAAGTGCTCATCCTCCACTACTCGGTGGAATTGAATTTTCAAATTCATCTAATTCTACCCCAAAAAAATAAAAAAAAGTTGTCCAAGATCGTCTTCATCTAATCATGCAAGTTTGGCCTCTTACCTAATTCTATCAACATAGAAATTCGGTTTAAGTGTCATGAAGGATGAGTAAACGCTTCAACGACTTTGTCACTAGCCAATTTTTACGAGCTAGGAAAAAAGAAGGTGGGGAGGGAAAGTGAAAAAAAAAACAGAGGGATGACTACATACTTTCTGGTTTGGCCCATGCATTAGCATTTTAATAACCTGTGAATTGTGGTTTCCTCGAGTAGTCTTTCATTATAAATACATTTGTTTGATAATATGATTTTTGAAAATATTTTTAATTTAATATTTTATATATATATAAAAAAACATTTTAAAAAACATCTAATCACTTGCTTGCTCCTCGGCTAAGTTGTTGAAAATAAATCCTTTGACATTTTATTTGTTTCTAATTGAGTCCAGTGCCTTAATTTTCAACAGCTGATCAATTTGGTAAAAATAACCTGTTTCTTCTTCTTCTTCTTCTTCTTCTTCTTCTTCTTATCATTTTTAAATTGTTCATGGCAGAGTTAAATCGTTCGAAACTGAAACTAGAAGGCAAAACCTGAGTGAGTGAACTAAAGCAATAAAAAAATAAAACTGGGCCATCAGCACGGGCCTTCGCAAGCCGAATGTCTATATCTATTGACCCACCTCAGCCCAAGCATTAAGAGGTATTTACAACCCTTTTGCTGTGGCAATAACCACTACCCATCTTCTTTACTACATTAGCAATTAAATTTAGAAATGAGAATTCCAATTTAATTATGCTTTCTGGAAAATTTCCAAATTCTTTAATGGTCATGGTCCATGGACATACTTGCATTGGTTCACGTGTTAACAAGGACCGAGTTTTCCTTTTAATTACATCAAAGACGCTTCCCCTCACATCATTTCATGTATTTAAGAAAATAGTTTCCTTTTTAAATGTTAGTCTCAAAATTTAACTTCATAAAATTAACTAATTGGATGATTCTTAAAATTAATTAATTGGAAGATTAAGTGTACAGTGCAATTTCATCACGTACAAAATTTATCCAACAAGAACTATATTTTTCATAGTTTTTAAACACACAATAACATCAAGTAAAATATCATCAAGAACAAAATTGGGATTGCTATCAAATTCTGCAAATGCTACGTCATCAAGCGATCTCCGTCTAATTTATATAGTATCATTGAATAATATTTAACACTAGTTTTTCGAATAAAACACAATTAAAAATAAAAAAAAAATAAATTTTATTTTATTTTACTGGGTCGAACCCAATTCAATACATTTTTAGCTTTGAACCGGACTCGGTCTGGCCGGCACGTGAACAGTGGAGCATGACTATATTGTTCAGTGATTTCTCCGCGTGCAAGCAGCAAAATACAGTTTCTAGTAAACTTGCAGCACAACCTTAATAAATGGTGGGTCTTACCAAAAAAAATTATGACTTTTACTTAACCAAATAAGAAAAATTGTGGCTGCGAGTGAACCTCACCCACAACCACGATAAAACACTTCCCCTCACATAATTTCATGTATTTAAGAAAATAGTTTCCTTTTTAAATGTTAGTCTCAAAATTTAAATTCATAAAATTAATTAATTGGGAGAACCTCTAATTTACAATTCATTTGAGAATTGAATTTAAATCTTAATAAAAATACACTAGTTAAATTCTTTCCTTCCAATTTTTTTTTTATTCCAATACTCATTAATAAAATCGAACTCCATTTAGTTCTTTATTTTCTTTCCCCCCCAGTAAATTAATTTTGTATCACAATTGTGTATTCTCGAAACAAATAAAAAATAAAAATAATATTACGTGCACTTTACAATCTTCAACTTCTCAAACTGTACTCCATCTAATCTCAACATGTATCACTCCATTCCTCGAATCAATTAGATGGTATTTCTGGTTGATGCGTCCGTTGTACACAACATCATCAAGATTGATTTCCACATGCCCCAACGATTCCTTCATGTTAAAAAATAGCATCAATAATACAAGAAAAAACAGCAGCAACAACGCTGTTGGAAAAATTAATGACTCTTGTACCTTTGATCGGAAACTAAAGCTTTTTCGCTTGCTCATGACCTCAATACGAATCAACTCGTGCAAGGGAGGTTGATCCAGCGTGAATTGGAACTCTTCGTTCCAACGAGGATCACGAGTCTTTTTTATCGTCTGCAGGGACACCAAGTTGCAGATGTAAATAAAAATGTAAGACTGGACTGTGTCTGCAATAAATTTCAGGAGAGGACTTGATATTTTACTATAATGAAGAGCCTTCACCTTAGTTCTCTTCCTTTCTCCTCTGAAAAGGACTAAAGCATAGGGATTATGGTGACGCTTCCCTTCTACATCCTCAGCTCCTTGAACCATAACTGAGAGTAAACCTGCTCCACTCAATGGTGCTTCTTCTGGAGTAGACCTGCCACTTACACTTCCCATCTCACCATTTCCATCCAAAGGTCCGCTAAACTTGATACTATCTTCTCTAAAAGGCACATAGGTCAACTCCACCACAATCTGTCCTCGCTGTTTCTTGTCCCGAGAGTCGGAAATATTTGTGTGCTTGAGCAAATCAAGAGTGAAGTCCTTCGTTTCACGGGGAGTAAGCACTTTCAGGGGAACTAATTGCATCCCTAATCTGTCATGCCCACCAACCTGCAAAATAAATTAGCAAGAAGTTTGAATTCCTTTTGCAAAGCGAAATGCAAATTTAAACTCAACCGAACAAAATTTCTTTCAAATGCTGTTCTCAGAGAACCAGAAAACAATTTTCTATCAGTTCTTCGAAGGATTTTAGATGCTAAGAAATTAAATTAAAAAACATAAAGAATCAATGCTTAGATTTCTAAGGAAAAACCTTGTCCCAGTCAAACACTTGTAGTTGAAGAGCTTGGGATTCAGGATCCTTGACAACAAGCTTGAAGTTCTCATTCCATTCAGGATTCAGATTCTTCTTCTTGATTGTCGTTTTCTTTGCTGGAAGCTTCTCTCCAGTAAGGTTAAGTTTCACATATGGATCAGATGTTCCGAGGAGATCAGCCTTCAGGAGTTTTTTTGCCCGCACAACTTTCACATGAAGTATCCCCACAGGCTTCTTAATAATTACTCTAAAGAAAAATTAGAATCAGATAATAAGATGGATTGTCATTAAAAAAAAATTTGTGTAAAAACTCAACGAAAAGTTTCTAAATCGAACTTAGTCTGACAGCTAATTATAATATTTTCAAAGATGAATGTAATCGAACTTCGGATGCAGAGTGAACCAACAATATGAAGTATTGGATGATAGCACTAGTGAAAATGATAAATGTATCGAACTTAAATTCATTGAAAGAAAACGGAAAACTCAATGAATCATATCAAGTTCAACATCTAATATAAACTTACGTTGAAGAATCAAGGATAGGTATGTCGAGAGTTTGGGGCCATAAGTAGAGGCTTGCTACCTGTTTTTTTATCATCTCCTGCAAGCACTTGGAACTATCAGTTGATTCAAACCCATCTAACAGTTTGATTTAATGCAAGAAATTTTAACACTGATCCAATTTTAGACAATTAAATTATTGCTTCACTCCACACGTTTAAGTATTACCAGTGCAGCACCTGAACAAATCGATAAAGGCCAGGTATGGACATAACATCTCCTCCCAGGATTTTCAGTCCAAAATCAACATGTGGCTGGAGATAAATCAGTAGAAAAAGATCATACAAAGATAATTATTCATCTGGCTTTAGCTAAGATAAAACCTCACTGTACCAGACTTCTTACCCTCTCCATCAAGGACACTAAAATATTTGCAAAACATGGAAAGGTAGGCACAAGAGGTTTCAAAGCTACCCGTGGCGCTGCAAATATCTGCAGATCAACTAACTGCAAAGAAGCATTGTCAGTGCAATGGGAGCCATGCATCTTCTTTAAAAGAATTAAGTCAGCTAACAACACTAGTTTTCTGAAGAAAGATTGTGCCTCTTGGCTCTTTTTACCTGAACTGTAACCTGCAAGGACATTAATTTAAGCACCAAAACAATGTTGGGATTGCCAGCCCACCTTATTGCTGGTTCCATTACTAAATCCTTCTCATTAGTTTCGTAGACTTTGAGACCTGAAAAATTACAGTTCACATGAACAGTAAGAAAAATGAGGGATCATGAAGGATCAACGCCTTCTGTACGTGGTTATAAGATTTTGCTCAAGTTCATAGATAATTTCCGCAATTGAACAGAATTGTCATTGCATCGCTTAGCTGAATTTTACACCAAGACTCTTCAAATTTTAGAATTGAAAATCCTCAAAACACAGTCACTCCAGCTGATGAACGTGATCAAACGTTTTCACACACACTTAAACAATGAAACAGAGAAAAAATTCTGAGTGTTCCTGCACTGTTTAAACGATCCTTTAAAATAAGAGCAATTCTACTGCCTTTCGATATTCAAATTTTTTTTTTCCAGTTACAAATATCAGAAGAACCGTGAAAAACTTAATTACCGTGAATTGTAGGAGGAAGAGTTCCAAGAGTTAAATGCTCAAACTCGATGGCTTGTAGCTTATATTTCCCAATATACTCTGCAAACATAGATTGTGTTGTCCTTCTTATCATTGCACAAACTGCCTGCATGTAGCAATGAACTCAAAATTTTGAAAATACTTTAACAAGATGAAGGCAATCTTAGTTATCAAATCACCTTATCAAGGTAGGGCCACATATCCGAGAGAAACTTGTTCAACCAGTCAACCTGTGAAAATCACATAGCAATAATCAATATAGAACACATTTGAGATAATATTTAACTGTGAAACAATAAATAGTAAATACACAAGAAAAACAGTATCAGTAACAATAGCTGTTGCGAATGTTCAAATAGACCAGGACTAATATACTGCACTTACTCTTTCATAATCAGGGCATTTTACCCATAATGGAATATCTGGTAGAATATCTAGCAAAGCACCTGTGTCTAACTCATGAAGTGGTCTGACCACTGGATCCTGCATTAGATGGTCCAAGATTAAAAAAGTCACACATGTTAAGCAAAGATTATCAGCACAGCTTTGTGCATTGCTTGCAAGTATCCTGTAACTTACAGAATACTTTGAATTTGGTTGCTTTAAAGTATCCTAATTTTTCTTTTAATCCCATGAAATGTCCTGGTATTCACTACTCTCTAGTCCAGTTTTGTCACGAGGAGGGACTTCTTTTATGTTTTGAACTTTGAAAAAGGAAACCTCTTCGACAAATCAGTGAAACTTCTGGCTTAAAATCTTGACTGGATAACATAATTTCAAACCCCCTTGAGCGTTGTGAGAAGAAACATCAACTAAAAAGCAGTTTAGGATGTTCTACACAGTCCAAACTGTTGAGATTAATGCAACATGAGCACCACAACATCTATCACGAAAAGAAAAAAAAGAAAACAGAAAGCCACTCTTAAATATTAAATAACACAGATGAGCTAATCAAAGCAGACCCCCAATGTAAGCAAGCAGCACGTTCATCTTAAATTAATGTAGACCTAATCAACAAAGTTGAACAACCACAAATTGCAAAGGCATCATGAGCATGATGTGTGAATAAGAAATCAAAGCCTGGCCTGGCCTTCAATAATTCTACACAAAATGTCGAATAGAAAATAAGAATTGCATGTCAATGCACCAAATTCTCAACTATTCCAGAAGAGTTGAAGAGTTTTTTAAAAAAAATCATTCTTTCTCCTTTCACTTGAGAGCCCTGCAAAAAAAGAAATCAGAAAATCAACTGCAAATAGTTCTCCTTCAACCTTTCCTCCAATGGCCCCACAATCTCCAAAAACACGGTAAAACCCCAATTCCTCTCCATTTTAATATTCAGCAACATTACTTCATCGAACATTGAATCACATTTTTCGAAAGAACACAGCATCGCACTCGAGAACTGTGTTCCTGACAAACCACAATCATATATAGAAACCGAGAAAAGTAAGAATCTTGACGGAAACAAATGCAGTACTACTCCACAACCTCAACCCAAAAAGAAAAAAAGAAAAACTTTTAGAGGACAACATATATAATGAATCAGAGCAAAACAATGATCAAACAAATTAACAACGTTATGAACCTTAACAACATCAACGATAAAAAAGAAAAACCAGCAAACTAACACGTATAGATTATAGAGAGAGAGAGAGAACGAGAGATAATGATGATGATACACGGTTAATTACCTTGACAGTATCTTTAGGCTTAGAATAAACGAAAAGAAAGAAACCAATCAAGAGACCAAAAGGAAGTCCAATTCCAAAACCAAGAAGTTCCACGAGAGTATTCAAGAATCCCATCTCTCTCTCGACAAAACCAACAGCACAGAGAGAAAATACTTATTGAGGAGGATAGAGCGAGAAAATGTAGGGGAAAATGTTTGCTGGGAAACGTAACGAACACATGAAGAGAAAGATAGAGAGACGACCATAACCGCCAAATTTGATTAAAAAAAAAAACAAAGAAAGTGACAGGTTGTGGCTAATTACTTGTTAATATGACTGGCTCGTCAAAATCGAAAAGAAACAAACAGAAATATAATTCTGCCTGCGTGCCCTTCTCTCCACCTGTGAATCCGTTCTACAAATTTTAAATTCAACAACTACCAGAGTTCTTTAAATTACTTTTCTTTAAATTCTATGAGAATGTGTGTGGTTTTGTGAGTATCATGTACAATGGTTCACAAATTTTCTTCACACAAAGAGATATGATTAAAAAAAATGAATTATTAATTAATTTTATGGGGACACCACAATAATAATTGATATTGATGGAGCATTTCATTGCTTGTATATATCAACACCACCCACCACATTTCCCATTAATTAGCAAGAAAGATGTTATTTCGAAGAGCCAAAATTAAGAACACGTATATTTTTAATATTTAAATCTTGAAATCAGTATTTTATATAAAAAAATAAATATACAATATCGATATAATCTCTCTTAATATACGTTATATTTAATATCATTCGAACAAACATGCAAGGAATTTAGCATCGATTAACGCTGTTTTACAAGGAAACATATTGATAGTTTTACCAAATCATACGCGGGTTTTAAAAGGCAAAAATACAGATGAATTTAGAAATATATATTACATCCTTTTTTCTTCTTTTATTACAGAAACTATAGGAATTACGAGCACCTGAAAGCATTAGACTTTGGACACAAAGAATAGCGTTGATTCCACCACTATATAATTATTGATTTGATTTGATTTGATTCCGATAACCATTTATTATTTCACTGTATGATTCAATCGATTTGTATAATTATTTTTCTCTGGACAGACACGAAAGGGGCAAAAATCCTTGAAGTGAAGGTGTCCCCAGATTTTGTTGTTCGCAACCGGCACGTTGAGACGGTTTTGCAGTTTTTGGTCACCTTCTCTCGGAGGGCAAATATTATTTGGTTTAATTCTCTCAACATACATAGCATAGCAGGCCGTCGAGAGCTTCGGGTCCTGCTGCATAACTTATACAAGCTGTGGCGGGCAAGAAACTCAGCCACAGACCACCATCCCAGCAAAGTTTAGCTATAAAATTAAAAATAACACGGCACAGTGAATGAAGCTATCTGTAGGGATTAGAATTACATAAAGAAATCAGTCTGCATTGGAACATAGCGGCTAGAAGTTTAGATCTGTTTGTTTTGGGTTTAAAAAATGTTTTTGGAATTTTTTTATTGATTTTTTTAATATTTTAATATAATTTTGATGTGTTAATATCAAAAATAAATTTAAAAAATAAAAATTATATTATTTTAATATATTTTAATATAAAATATACATTTTAAATAACAACTCCAACCATGATCAAACACTATCTTAATTGTATTATGTAATAATTTTATGTTTAAGAAAAGAAAATTTAAATTTAGATGAACATAAAAAAGAGACACGTGAGAAAGGATATATATATTAATTTGGATAAGTTTGAATATGATTCGTGGAAGATTGTTCCACGATTGTTGCAATTTAATTAATATATACTTCTATATTCAACAAATAAATAAAAATACAAATAAAAATCCCATAGTCATGTTCTAAGAACGTGCAGTTTGAAAATAAAGATTTTGATTTGACACACACATGCCATCCTGCCAGGTGTCTTCTTTTGATTTGGTATAAATAAGTAACCGGTGTAATATAATTGTTTTTTAAAGTATTTTTTATTTAAAAATAAATTAAAATAATTTTTTTAATTTTTTTATATGAGTATATGAATACAATCTAAAAATATAAATATATCCCCTGTATAAAAAAAAATAATTATAGAGTTTCCCCCTCGGAAAATCTAGAAACTTAACGCTTTAAAAATAATTAAAAGAAAATTATATATTGAAATGGGCCTACCAACATCAAGATAGAAGTCGAAATTGGCCGGCGGAGGAGAAAGAAACAACAACAGAAGCCAGCCAACATCACGATAGAAGTCGAAATTGGCCGTCGGCTATGCCGTGTTCGATCGATTCCAAGTGATGGACAAGGACCACCAAATAATGGGCCATGTCTTGGTAGGGGACCAGAAAATCTTTTCTGCCAACAAGTCAACGGGCCTACCACAAGATAGGCCCATTTATATCAAGGAAGCCCAACAACCAGTTTTATCTAACAAGCCCGTGCAACATGATATTAAAATTAATTTCATTACATTACTATAGACAAACACCCTCTCTCTCTCTCTCTCTCTCTCTCTCTCTC
>Ga0307510_10009308_pt1 | contig 11705 bp, 13 predicted proteins | sample 12_EM_MG_FD_207224 | JGI IMG/M metagenome (GOLD analysis project Ga0307510, IMG submission 207224) | Populus trichocarpa ectomycorrhiza microbial communities from riparian zone in the Pacific Northwest, United States - 12_EM | ecosystem: Host-associated > Plants > Roots > Unclassified | place... | reverse complement strand
GTTCACACTTTACGAACCTCGCTTTCAAGTCCCCTGCTCAAACAACGTGAGGGGCGGACCAACACTGGCAGCACCCCCTTTGTGCAGTCGTGATTCGACCGCCAATAGACGTCCTTAACGTTCAGATTGGCCTCTTTTCCGAACGTCGTAACCCCGTTCTTTCCTCGACACTCCACTCCGTGTGATCAAATTCATCCGGTAGATTTGCTCTCTGTTCGAACCGGGCGGTATCTTGATAATTTGGAACCTCTGTTGTATACCTCGTCGGAATGACAATGGAAGTGATTTGGGATGGGATTTTCATTGCGGTCGAGATCGTTGGGCTCGAATATAGGTAGACCGTGTGGATGGTAAAACACGATTGTATGGTGGTGATATTGTGGGAGTAAGGCTCCACGTCCTGAATTGCTAGGGACCCTGTTCTCTCAGACGAAATGTATACTGCGAATGTGCACCAATTTGGATGTTGGGCCCGCCTTTGGTCCCTGCGGATAGACGTGACGCGCTTTTTGATCAACCATCCAGGCCACCCCCAAAACATTTCCACGAAAACCTAGATTTCTATTCCAAAATCCTGTGTACGCGACGAGAACGAAACGAAACACTAGTCCCTGTGCACGATATACACCTCCCCAATGAGGACCGCCGACGACGCAACCATCGAGACAATGACCAATGGAAGATTCAGTTTACAGAACTGCCACTGGCGAATGTGTATCCCCTTTTGCTCCAAAATATCCCTCCAAAGCAGCCCAGCCAGCGAAGCACAGATCGTAAACGTGAATGCCCCGTAATTCGACCCGATTGCGAGCGAATAAATCGCAGCGTCTCGTTCCTTCGCGTCCAGGGAGTCCCCCATCTCAGCGATCCAAACTTCCAGAACTCGAGCGGCGAATATCGTTGCCCCGATGTTGGTACCACATATCTGGCGCAACGATCAGGCGACGATACAAGCGGGAGCAGAGAGGACTTACGTTGCACAAGATACAGGTGATGATCCCCATCCCGGCGGTGACACCAACCACTCCTGTCCGTGACGCCCACCAAGCCCACCCGTTCGCGAACAGCTCAACCCAGCCTTTACTCGTCAATCCCTGAACCAGAACGAACGTCAAAAGCGCAAACGGCACAAGGGCCACGGGGAGCCGGTTCAACACCGTCGTCGTGGTTGGGAATCTTGATGTGAGATAGCTTGGGGTGAGGCGCTTCCAAAATCCGTGCTCGTCCCGGGGGAGTCGCGGGGGAGGAACACCCATGGTCGTGTCCGTCTGTGATGTGTCGGTTATTACCTCCACCTCAATCGATTCTGGTTGAGGAGCAGGGCGAGATTTGTACCAATCGTACACAACATCCCGGACAAGCATGATCACGGCTGGTGGTACGGTGATCTGCCAGACAGGAATGTCCAATATGCTGGTACCGACCAACACTCCGAGCGTCGCAGTCAAAAGGACGGATCCGAAGATGGCACCCCACTTGTCAGCGAGCATGGACGACGGTTCGATAGCAGAGTGCTCTCCTTGAACGTCGATCGACCGTGGAATGTAATCTTGCCCTCGGAACATGACGAGGAAGACGGGGTAGGTCACAATTGCGGCGGCAAGGAAAGGGAGGGCCATGAATGCGGTGAAGGTTGTGAAGGGAACCGAGAATGCGCCCACGAGGGCGAGATTTGTCGGGTTGGATGACACGAGAACGACAGAACCTAGCGAAATTCAGTTACTAGATGCCCACGCGTAGGGGATTTTCCAACACACCCACGTTCGCAGCGCAGAATTGCATATATATCCAGGCTGTCGGGGGAGATATGCTACAGATCAGGCATCAGAACGGATTCGTGACGTTGGCCGGGCTGCGTGCGAAACACACCCTGCGATCCTGGTGAAGTACGCAAGGAAGGGGGTGCCAGAGAGAACGACAGGGTCCTGGACGAGGGGTGACCGGTGAATTCGCGAAAGAGAAGGGAAAACACGGAGCTCACGTTTCCGACAGCAACGACGAGAAGGAGGAAAAAGACCCATAAGTACAGATGAAGCCTCTTGCCAGAAGATCCACCCTTGTTGGCTACCCAGAACGCGAGAAACCTGAACGACCCGGTCGCGTCGAGCGAGATGGTGAGATAAGCCTGTACGTAGAGCGGCGTGTATCAGTTCCAAACGGGAGAGAAAATTCACAACGCATTGCGCACCAGCGAGATGAAAAATGCCATGATACTCAGCGGCTTCACCCCACCGTCACCAACTATACCCCGACGTAGATCATGTTCGTCAATACACTTCGTGGCCAACAAGAGCAGAACGGCGAATAACGGGACCGCCGTGAAATCGAGCCTGAGGTAACTCCTCCGATAGGAGCTTTTCCGAGGCTTGATGACACGTTTTTCTGCCAGAAACTTTGCCAGGGGGGATAACCCGAAGCACGGGAGTGGTATTTTTGTAGGGAAGATTACAGCCACATCTTGGGGTGAAGACCACGCCTTAGCGTCGAGCGAAGATGAATCGTTACGCACTGGTGAGGACGAACACTGTTAGGGTGAAAATCGATGACCGGTGTGACGTTCGCGGACTCCATGATGAAGGAGGATGGCGCCCATCAACAAAACCGGAATCCTCCCACAACCCACACATAAAACGGCAACAACTGCATGCCACACGTTATCCAACAAATGAAGTGAAGTGGGCAGAAACATCATATTTCTGGCGAGGCACTACACGGATTACAAAGGTACGTAGGAGGCCGTAGCATTAGAGGAACAAAGGAGAAGTGGTCGATGGGGCGTGACGAACCCGCGTACTTTTGGAGAATGACACGGAGCTCCCTGCTCGCTCTGGTGAGAGCGCTCTCTTTGACGTCCTGAGGGAAATCTCCTTCAGCCTGACGATAACACGGTTATGGGTCTACACGAGGGACACTGCTGGAGCTGACGTTGAACGAAAGCAAAAAAGCGGGAAAAGATTTTGCCTTATGTGCATCATCTCTCGGTAAGCGTGGGCCGTTTCTGGAAGTCATCTGCTCCAATCAATCCCCCAGGTGGAGGCTGGTGGTGAGGAGATGAAATGATAAAAGATTTCGTTGGTTGGATTGTTGATTGGATCCGTGGACGTCATGTGTTCAGATTGTCGAGGAAGTCGAGACCAGCTCCGATACTCTCGAGGCAGCACATACAGACGATAGGGTATTCCTCTTGTTGCGTATTCCTCCTGTGGATCCGTAAACATGGAGGGCGCTCTGATCATAGTAATCTCCCCCGGTTAAGTCGTAGGGTTGTTCAAGGACACGTTAAAGGTGCTTCAGGCGTTCGGCAGGTGGAATTGGGTGATCGTGCTGTTCGTGAAATCGCGTGGTTAACACCGCGATTCGATTTATCCAGTCAAGACATAGAGAGGAGCAGAGGTACGAACACATCCTGGTCCCAAGGGAAACTTTCCCATCTCACCCTCACTACCTCCTGTACTCGAGTTCCCTTCAACGAGACACAGAGAGTCCCGCCGACCATCAGTAGTATAGCCCATTAAGCCTGACATACCGGTGAACGAGCAGCGGATAAAGAGGTGTTGGAACGTGGCCATGGAGAGGGTTGATGAGTACAGTAGCGAGTAAGGCGAGAACTCCCCCTCGATTGTTGGACATCGATGTCAAGTCCCGGCTCCCGAACGATTGAATGAGACGACGTGACGGAACGCCCAATCCGATCATCCGGGGCTGGGGGAGGTCACGTACACCGCAATACAGAGGAAAGGCGTTGCGCATCAGATCTCTGTTCAACTCCGAATTACACTGAGATTCTGCGTGAGGTGAACTAACGTGCGTGTGAGATTGGCAGGCGGAGGGGGTGGCGCTACTTGAGGTTGCGGTAGGTCTTGTGTTGGCGCGGAGGAACACGACCTGGCATTTAGTCTTCTGCCATCGCAAGACCATCGAGGCGGTGATCGGCCGTTGATTCAGCTTAACTCGCCACAACAACCTGTCCGATATCTGCACCAGCTCCCTCGCGTACTCTTTTTCCTGGTTAGGTAACAAACGAATATGTCTGACTGAAGCCACAAGGATGGACATTTGCCAGCTGCTTGCAAGTCAAAACGGCAGCTCTCTCATGATCAACAACGGATTCAACACGAACACGCGTCAAGACGGGCTTTCTCGATCTCCTCCTGGAACTGGCTTCTTTCTCCGACCTCTTAGCGAGCGACTGAACGGCGGTGATCCAACACGGTGAGACGAGCGATCGTGTCCAAGCAGGCCAAATTGGCAACGCTATCGAACGCCACCCGTTTTGCGGCAACCCTTGCTTGCTCGTCGAGGACCGTGGAGGTACGCGCGATAGCGTAAGCGCGGAGAGGATTTCATCCGAGACTCTCTGGAATCACCAGCCGTGATTTCACGGTATCGGGAACGGCCTCCGTCTCGGATTCCTCTGCGGCGGCGACTGAGCCACCCCACCACCCGAACTCCTCGACGATCGGCTTCGACACCGGGTAAACCTTGGAGGAATACCTCGAGTACCTTCCCAGCTTTGCACTTGTCGACTACAGGGTCAATGAGGGTTCGGGGGAGGGGGAGGTTGTGATTATTCTTGGGATCACTTGTGGTTCCGCGAGCCTGGAGGGCGCTTTGACCGTAGTAATCTCACCCGGTTAAGCTGTAGTGTTGTTCAAGGGACAATAAAGGTGCTTCAGGCATTCGGTAAGTAGAACGCACTGTCCAGGGAAGTGCGTGATTAGCACATGATTCGATCTATCTCATCAGGACATGCAAAGGGAGCAGAGGTACAAACCAGTCCTGGTCCCAACAGAATCTTTCTCATCTCATCCTCGCCACCTCCTGCACTCGAAATCCGTTTGACACAACAGAGGGGTCCCGTCGAGCACCAGTAGTAGTATAGCCCGTTGAGTCCAATATGCCAGTGGAGGATGCAGAACGAGCAGTGGATAATGAACTTGTGGAATATGGCGATGGCAGGAAGGACGTGGAGGGAGTGGATGAGTGGGGAGTGAAGGAAAGAAAGAAATCCCGACTGGGAAATGGCGGGATGGCGGGGCACGCACTTCCGAGGGTCATATCACTCTTAAACTCTGAATTACATCAGAATTCTGCATGAGGTCAGGGTGAAGGCATGACACTACTCGGGGTTGCGATAGGTTTTGTGTTGGCACAGAGGGACGCGACCGAGCATTAGTTGGTCGCACCCTTTGGCCAAACGGACCTCCCCAGCAATGCTTTGACGTGCTGACTCTCCTGATTCGTGTCTATCGGTCCGCTGTTTGATGATTGCAATGGGAGGCATATAAAATAACCTACTGGTCCGAATTTCATTCTCCAAGGATTGACCCGCTCACAAGGACGAAAACCAGGACAATGCGGGGGGTCAAGGGGGGTGATAAGCTGATGGCATGACTCATGATGCACAGCAATGATCAATTTCTCGGTTATTGCAGGGTTCAAACAGCTGCTGAGTTCTAGAACATCGGTTTTTGGTTCAATGCCAACCATTCGGGTTGAGCTTCACAATGTGCGCCTACTACAGAGCATGGGAAGAGGATGACTGTCGAGTGATCTTTTTTGTTTTTGCTTCAGGTCGAGTGATCTTGAACGGGGGTGCCCGTTCTCCCCTTCATCAATGATGAAAGGGCATTTAGGTGATATCAAGTAGACCAAGTCCACAATGGTTCTGTACACCTCAAGTGCATCCTAAATGCTCTCCCCGTCAACAATGCATGAGACACAAGTCCTCTCAAGTATGCCCACCTTAAGCCATTCCAGCTTTGCAATAATAGTCACCTCATCTTACCTTTACTTGTCAATTTATGACATTTTCATTTTTCCTTATTTCCTGTCTCTGTGACACCTTTCCACTCTACACAAATTATTATGGGCATAGGCCTTTCCAACAGTTTACACTCTGTTTGTTGCATATACACATGTCAGATAGACATGCTCTCTCCACACTTACCAAGTCAGTCATCTTGTATAAATTTGAGAGCTGTACTATGATAGATAGTACAGAGAGCTTAGCAGGTGAGTGAAAAGGATATATATACCATAGATTCCTACTGGAGTACATGCTTTATGTCCAAAATAAATATCTCTCCAGACTGATAACCAGCAACCAGATAAGAACCATCACATCGTACATCAACAGGCTTGGCAAATCTTCCAGACAGTTGAAAAACAACCTCTCCAGTAACTGCATTCTTGATCTTGGCCAGACTAGGATCCCAGAGCATATTGCCATTGGAGAGTATAGGCATATTGGGCAGCTGGACAGGGGATGAGCCTGGGATCCCAAAGTCCCATCCCTGATATTTTGATTGGGGCCAGTGAGCCCAGACTTTTAGCCCATCTATGGTAAGGGATCCTATAAACTTTGAGTATTCAATCTTCACTTGATCAACAAGCTTTCCTGTCTGGGTAGACCAAACACAAATAGAAGATCCGTGTAGGGTAAAAACCCTGGATCCATCCCCTGATATCCTGAGGTCCTCTGGGGAATAAGATGTATCTATTTCCAAGAGGAGTTCCTTTTTCTCAGCATCCCAAATATGGATCTTGTTCCCTATATTCCAGCAGATGATCAACCTCCCATTGGTCAGTTGGACATCCCTCTTATGGGAGCTTTTAGCTGGGGTTTGGAAGGATGTCTTGCAGAGGCCAGTTGATATATCCCAAGTCCTCACAATCCCATCTGAATCACTTGTGATAGTGATCCCATCCTCTGCCTGTAGGGTGATGGACCTGATTGGTGCTAAAGTGAGGGGTGCAGATTTTAGATCAATCACAGCTGGGTCCATTAGCAGGGTCCCAATCTGCCAAAACTTGATTGATCTGTCCTTAGATGCTGAGATGAGGGTGGTGGGAGAGGAAAATGCAAGGGAGGTGATGTGTCTTGTGTGGCCAATGAAGGTTTCAACAAGGTGAGGGTTGGAGCTGGTGATATCCCAAACATAGGCAGTGTTATCACCAGCAATAGCTACAAGCCTGCCATCAGGGGAGAAGCAGCAGTATTGGGTCTCACTACTGGTCACCTGGAATTCAACCACAGTTGCTCCAGAATCAGATCTTTGGACTGTGACAACTGCCCCATAGTATGAAACAAACTGAGTGCCATCTGAGGAGAAAGCAATGTGAGAGCCACCAAATGGAGGTTTGATCTGGTGACCATTAGTATCCCACTGCCAGAGTTTATCCTTGCATATGGACATGAGGTGCTTAGGGTCTGAGGGAGAAAACCTGACATGCCTCACAGAACCCTGCTGGTCTATGACATGCTGGCACTCCCCTGTCTGGATATCCCATAGACGGGTTGTCTTATCATAAGATCCTGAGGCAATTATAGTGCAGTCTGCTGAGATGGAAACAGACAAAACCCAGTGGGTATGACCAGAGAAGGTCTTGACAACTCCACCAGTCTGTACATCCCAAAGCTTGACAGTCCTGTCATCACTTCCAGATACAAGTGAAATCCCATCTGGTGAGAAGGTGAGACATTCCACCTCATCTGTGTGTCCAGATAGAACAGCTGTCTGGCTGCCTGTGATTGCATTAAGGATAGTGATGTCTCCAGATTCAAATCCAACAGCAATGCTATTGTTATGGTATGACAGGTCCAATGTGGGACTCCCCAGCATAACTGTACGAGAACATATTCCCCATTGAGTTGGAAGACCCTTGACTACCTTTACAGTGTCTGGGACCTCTGCACTGTAGCACTTGTGGAGCCAGGAAGAGGGAGGAGAAAGTGGGAGAGCAGAATGGTAGAGATGGGAAGGAGAGTTGTGGATTGTGTCAAAATGTTCCAACAGAAATCTCTGGCTGTCATTTGTCCACTTGGGTGTAACTCCTGCCTGTAAAGTCATGAGCATTGGTTCTAGCAAATAATCTGCATATCACTCACCAAACCACACCATTGTTCAATGTCATTCATGGCATGAACACCACTACCAAGGTTCCCTATGAGTGCAAGGACTTCAATCCAATGCAGTAGATGCACTGTGAAGAACTTGTGAATTATCTTCTGCACTTCCTCAACATGAGGGCTGTTGCTAGGAACCTCCAGGAGGTGCTTGGTCCAGAATCTGCATGCATATTCCAGAGCATCTCCAATGTGAGCCTTTTTCTGAGTGGAAAGGTCTGTGACCACAGTGAGATCACTGTAGCCACCCAGGTTACAGATGTTCCTCTTTAACCTCTTCTCCATAAGCCTGAGACATGCCAGCACAATTTCTGCATGGTGACTTGCAGGCTCCACAAGAAATTGCTTGTCTTGACAACGAACTGGGTTCAGGAGGAAGTCAGGGAATGATTTGTGGAAAATATGGATGGGGTCTGCTGCACTGTCTGGGACAAGGAGGAGAGAATGGAGGGACCTAATGGTGCTGCGGATATGGTATATATCACATCCCAAGAGCTCTGAAAGTCCCTTGATTGAAAGGGGATTGAAGATGAGCAAAATCATCCCCACCACACTCTGGAAATCAAGATATTTCTGATGATTATCCACATGGACATCACAGAATGCTTGCTCGAGGACCTTGGTGTACAGCTGGTCGACTCCTGACCTTCCCTCTTCAACAGTACTATGCGGAAGGGATGCGATGAGGGAAAGTCTTTTGATTGGTGAATCAGTCTTGGAATCGACAAACTTGACAACTGTTGCGGCGTATATGAAGAATCCGGCGGCCTTCTTGCACAGAACCTCGATATCAGATGAGCCCGGCCAATCTGCTGTAGAGTCACAGTCACTGCGATTTTCGGTGATGTCAGCTAGTTTTGTCTGAAAGAACTGCTTGATATCATTCTCCACGGTTTCGGGTTTGACTTCATGGAGCTTGAGAACTTCTGTGATGGGGAGGAGCAACCTCAAGCGGAATCCAGAGCGAATTGGAGCTTCGGGTCGTCCGGTGATGAAGAACTTCACCTTTGGGATGTTGTCCACACAGCGGGAGAGTATCGAGAGGATGGCCGATGCCGGTTCCCCGTCCTTGCACTCGTCGAGGGCGTCGATTATGATGAGAGTCGAAATCCCGGTGGCTTTGAGCGGTCCAACGATGAGCTTCTCCATCTGCGAACACAGGGACTCCTGTCCGACGTCGCGGTGTGCCCTCAAGACCTGCAGTAGCTCCTTTCGGAAGAGCGGATAGCGATAGGCGAGCTGGAAGGCGAGTGTTGGGAAGATCATCTGAAGATTGCTGCGGTCCTCGGAGTCTCGTGAACAGAAGAAGCTGGCCCCGAGCTTCCCGTCTGCGAAGCTTGTCTCGGCGAACGTCTGGGCGATTGTCGATTTTCCGGTCCCGGCTAGGCCATTCAACCAGAAGACACGCTGACTCTGTTTCCCATTCAACCAGCATTCAATCTCCCAGAGGACCTCCTTCCTTGTTCCCTTCAGGCACCCCTGCCTGTTCCCACACAGGTAACTGGCGTCGGCGGTGTGACGCATCCTGTCGAGAAGGTCGAGGTCCACCGATTCCTAGTTGATGGTTAGCCCAAAAAGGTGAAAGGCGGGCGGCGGGACTCACGATGAGGCGACAGCTTTTGTCATATATATCTTGTTGCAACGAGGTCTAGCACGTTGATCAGATATGCAAAGAACCAAGTGCTCGACGCACAAACCTGATAGTCCATCATGACTTCACGAATATCCTCCACCAACCCGTTGATCCTCTGCGCGTTCTCGGTGTTGGCCAGGAATCCCGCGGTCTTCCCCTGTCTTGCAAGTAGGGCTAGCTCTTGATCAACAGCTTCCAATTTCCTAGCGATCCCCACGCATTAGCCCCGGATCTCGGCATTGGAGAACACGAGCTTACCGCTCCAGTTTCTGCCTACGTTCTCGCTCATTTATATCGCCCTCGGAAGCGGGTTTACAGAGGGTTTCTGCAAGTGCTTTGACCCGCGGCGCCAACGATTCTATCGCCTGTTTGTTTGCCTTCATTCGCTAGGGCACCTGTGAGCTTTGTGGATAGCCGATAGGGAGGGGGACCATACCTCGTGGTTTTCCAGGACAAAGCAGAGACCTCCAGCGACAGATTTGAGCGGCGGGAAGACATCAGCAGTGTCTCTCACTCCACGGAGGAGCGACTTGGCCGTGGAAGAGACGATATACTTCCAGTCGGCGTCACTCAGTTCAGCACCTTGGTTGCCAGAGCCCGATGCGCCAGCTCTCTCCCCACGTCTGCCGGCGCTTGGTTCGTCCGTTTTGCGTTTGCTCCCCGTGAATCGATGCTTGATGCCTTTCTTCAGCCTTGAGAAAGAACCTCGTAGATCCTCCATGTCGGTGTCGGACCAGCACAGATGGCGGTTGCGATAGTAGATGGATGGCCTCGTGGCTTTGATCCCTTCCCATGCCGGCGCTCTGCACATTTGCAATGCCTGCAGGCGCCCGACGCACTCTTGCTGGTTTTTCTCCATCTGCGACGACTCCTGCTGTTACTTCATGTTCACACAGATACTGGCCATGAACGGTCCCTTACTTTGGCATCTCTCCTATCCGAGTTTCCCTCGCGTGGTCTTCAGTGATCGCTTTTCCCTTCTATTTACATGCTGAACTTCAACGTCTTTTGGCTGAGTGCTTCGGGTGAGCATATATATCCACCACCCTCGTGACAGGAAGCCTAATCTATCGCCGCTCAGTTTCATTCCATCAACCGGTCTCACCCCAATCATAGCTGTCCGGATGCCGATTTGTCTCGTCGGGATTCGGCGCGACGGCGAACGAAGGTTCACACTTTACGAACCTCGCTTTCAAGTCCCCTGCTCAAACAACGTGAGGGGCGGACCAACACCGGCAGCACCCCCTTTGAGCAGTCGTGATTCGACCGCCATTAGACGTCCTTAACGTTCAGGTCGGTCCCTTTTCCGAACGTCATGACCCCGCTCCCCCCTCGACACCCCACTCCGTGTGACCAAATCCATCCAGTAGATTTGCTCTCTGTTCGAACCGGGCGGTATCTTGATAATTTGGGACCTCTGTTGTATACCTCGTCCGGGGTGGCAATGGAAATATTTTTGGATGGATGCTTCATTGTGATTGAGATCGTTGGGCTCGAATATAGGTAGACCGTGCGGATGGGAAAACGCGATTGTATGGTGGTGATACTGTGGGAGTAAGGCTCCACGTCCTGGATTGCGAGGGAGCCTGTTCTCTCAGACGAAGTGTATACTGTGAATGTGCACCAATTGGGGTATCGGGCCCACCTTTGGTCCCTGCAAATAGACTCGGACGTGGCGCGTTTGTCGGGCTACCCCCCAAGACGTTTCCATGAAAACCTAATTTCTATCCAAAACCCTTGTGTACGAGACGAGAACAAAAGGAAACACTAGTCCCTGTGCACGACATACACCTCTCCAACCAGGACCGCCGACGACGCAACCATCGAGACAATGACCAATGGAAGATTCAATTTACAGAACTGCCATTGGCGGATGTGTATCCCCTTTTGCTTCAGAATATCCCTCCAGAGCAGCCCAGCCAGCGAAGCACAGATCGTAAATGTGAACGCCCCGTAGTTCGACCCGATTGCGAGCGAATAAATCGCAGCGTCTCGTTCTCTCGCGTCCAGGGAATCTCCCATCTCAGCGATCCAAACTTCGAGGACTCGAGCGGCGAATATCGTTGCCCCGATGTTGGTACCACATATCTGGCACAACGGTCAGACGACGATACAAGCGGGAGCAGAAGGGACTCACGTTGCACAAGATACAGGTGATGATCC
>Ga0307510_10009306_pt1 | contig 11707 bp, 9 predicted proteins | sample 12_EM_MG_FD_207224 | JGI IMG/M metagenome (GOLD analysis project Ga0307510, IMG submission 207224) | Populus trichocarpa ectomycorrhiza microbial communities from riparian zone in the Pacific Northwest, United States - 12_EM | ecosystem: Host-associated > Plants > Roots > Unclassified | place... | reverse complement strand
ACGTGCGCCGCAAGCCGCGCGTGCGCATCGAGGCGCAGATGCACGGCGGCGGCCACGAGCGCGGCATGCGTTCGGGCACGCTGGCCACGCACCAGATCGTCGGCATGGGCGAGGCCTACGCGATCGCCAAGGCCGAGATGGGTGTGGAGCGCGAGCGCATCCGCATGCTGTCGCAGCGCCTGATCAACGGCCTGAAGGACATCGAGCAGACCTTCCTCAACGGCCACCCCGATCAGCGCGTGCCGCACAACGTCAACATGAGCTTCAACTTCGTCGAAGGCGAGTCGCTGATCATGGGCATCAAGGGCATTGCGGTGTCGTCCGGATCGGCGTGCACGTCGGCCAGCCTGGAGCCCAGCTACGTGCTGCGTGCACTCGGCCGCAGCGATGAGCTCGCGCATTCGAGCCTGCGCATGACCATCGGCCGCTTCACCACCGTCGAGGAGATCGACTACGTGGTGACGACGCTGAAGGACCGCGTGGCCAAACTGCGCGATCTGTCGCCGCTGTGGGACATGCACAAGGAAGGCATAGACATCAGCACCATCCAGTGGGCTGAACACTGACGGCTTGAACCTCCGGCTGCGGAGTTCCGTAGCCGCCCCTCGGAGCGGCCCGGTGCCGGCCCCGAGATCAGAACAGAACAGGAGTACGACATGGCATACAGCGAAAAAGTGGTCGAGCATTATGAGAACCCGCGCAACGTGGGCTCGTTCGACAAGGGCGACGACACGGTCGGCACCGGCATGGTCGGCGCACCGGCCTGCGGCGACGTGATGAAGCTGCAGATCAAGGTCAACCCGGTCACCGGCCTGATCGAGGACGCGAAGTTCAAGACCTATGGCTGCGGTTCGGCGATCGCGTCGAGCTCGCTCGTGACCGAATGGGTCAAGGGCAAGTCGCTGGACGAAGCGCTGACGATCAAGAACACCCACATCGCCGAAGAACTCGCGCTGCCGCCGGTGAAGATCCACTGCTCCATCCTCGCCGAAGACGCGATCAAGGCCGCGGTGAACGACTACAAGGCCAAGACGGCCTCGGCTGCCGCGCCGGTTCAAAAGGCCGCGTGATTCCATGGCCGTGACCTTGACCGAAGCCGCAGCGCGCCACGTGACGCGCTACATGACCAAGCGCGGCAAGGGCGTGGGCGTGCGGCTGGGCGTGAAGACGACTGGCTGCTCGGGCCTGGCCTACAAGCTCGAATACGCCGACGAGTTCGCGCCCGAAGACACGGTGTTCGAAGGCCATGGCGTGAAGGTCATCGTCGACCCGAAAAGCCTGCCCTACATCGACGGCACCGAACTCGACTTCGTCCGCGAGGGCCTGAACGAAGGCTTCAAGTTCCACAACCCGCGCGAGAAAGACCGCTGCGGTTGCGGCGAATCCTTCCGCGTCTGAATCGCCGATCCGACTGCAAAGGCGCGGCTGTGGTCGCGCCTTTTTGTTGTGCTCCATGAATATCGCCAGCACCGACTTCGAACTCTTCGACATTGCGCCGCGCTTCGCACTCGACCGCGCCGCGCTCGACGCGCGCTGGCGTGCGCTGCAGGCCGAGGTGCATCCCGACCGCTTCGTCGCCGAGGGCGCGGCCGCGCAGCGCGCTGCGATGCAATGGGCGGTGCGCGTCAACGAGGCCTATCAGCGCCTCAAGGACCCGATCAAGCGCGCCGCCTATCTCTGCGAGCTCCACGGTGCCGCGATCGAGGCTGAGAACAACACCGCGATGCCGACCGACTTCCTGATGCAGCAGATGGCCTGGCGCGAGGCGCTCGACGACGCGCGCGATGTCGACGATGTCGACGCGCTGCTGCAGCAGGTCACCGACCATCGCCGCACCGCGCTGACGCAGCTCGAACAGACGCTCGACCAGGACCGCGACTTCGCCGCCGCCGCGCAGCAGGTGAGAGCCCTCATGTTCGTCGAGCGATTTGCACACGACATCGATGCCCGCCTGGAAGCGCTGGGACAATAGAACCATGGCCCTTTTGCAGATATCCGAACCCGGCGGCGCCCCCGATCCGCACCAGCGGCGCATCGCCGTCGGCATCGACCTCGGCACCACGCATTCGCTGGTCGCGGCGGTGCGCAACGGAGTGGCCGAGTGTTTGCCGGATGACGCCGGCCGCGTGATCCTGCCCTCGGCGGTGCGCTACCTCGCAGGCGGCAAGCGCCAGATCGGCGCGGCCGCGCTGGCCGAGGCCGCGACCGACCCGCGCAACACCATCGTGTCGGTCAAGCGCTTCATGGGCCGCGGGCTGGCCGACATCGAAGGTCGCGACAAGCTGCCGTACGACTTCGTCGACGCGCCCGGCATGGTGCAGATCGATACCGCGGACGGCGTGAAGTCGCCGGTCGAGGTCTCGGCCGAGATCCTCGCGACGCTGCGCTTTCGCGCCGAGGACACCTTCGCCGACGACATCTTCGGTGCCGTCGTCACCGTGCCCGCCTACTTCGACGACGCGCAGCGCCAGGCCACGAAAGACGCCGCGCAGCTCGCCGGCCTGAACGTCCTGCGCCTGATCAGCGAGCCCACCGCGGCCGCCATCGCCTACGGTCTCGAGAACGGCTCCGAAGGCCTGTACGCCGTGTACGACCTCGGCGGCGGCACCTTCGACATCTCGCTGCTGCGTTTGAGCGCCGGCGTGTTCGAGGTCGTCGCGACCGGCGGTGACTCGGCCCTGGGCGGCGACGACTTCGATGCCGCGCTCGCCGAATGGGCGCTGCTGCAGGCGGGTCTCGTCGCGACGACGCCGCAGGACAAGCGCGCCGTGCTCGTCGCCGCGCGTGCTGCGAAGGAGAAGCTCTCGGGCGCCGACCACGCGACGCTCGCATGCCCGCTCGATGGCGGTGAACTATCGGTGGCGGTGACGCGCGAGCAGTTCACGATGCTGACGCGCCGCCTGGTGCAGAGCACGATCGCCGCGGTGCGCAAGGTCTTGCGCGATGCCAAGACCGACAAGTCCGAGGTCAAGGGCATCGTGATGGTCGGCGGCTCGACGCGCATGCCGATGGTGCAGGCGGCGGTCGGCGAGTTTTTCGACCAGACGCCGCTGACGAATCTGAACCCCGACGAGGTCGTGGCGCTGGGCGCCGCGATCCAGGCCAACGCACTCGCCGGCAACGCCGGTGCCGGCGAGTTGCTGCTGCTCGACGTGATCGCGCTGTCGCTCGGTCTGGAGACCATGGGCGGCCTGGTCGAGCGCATCATCCCGCGCAACAGCACCATCCCGACCGCGCGCGCCCAAGACTTCACCACCTTCAAGGACGGCCAGACCGCGATCGCGATCCACGTCGTGCAAGGCGAGCGCGAGGTCGTCAGCGACTGCCGCTCGCTCGCGCGTTTCGAATTGCGCGGCATCCCGCCGATGGTGGCAGGCGCGGCGCGCGTGCGGGTGAGTTTCCAGGTCGATGCGGATGGCCTGCTGAACGTGAGCGCGCGCGAAGAGACCTCGGGTGTCGAAGCTGCGATCACCGTGAAGCCGAGCTATGGCCTGGCCGACGACGAGATCGCCCGCATGCTGCGCGAGAGCTTCAGCACCGCGGAGCAGGACATGGTCGAGCGCAGCCTGCGCGAATCGCGCGTCGAGGCCGAGCGCATGACGCTGGCGACGCGCTCTGCGCTGGCGGCCGACGGCGACCTGCTGAGCGCCGCGCAGCGCGACGAAGTCGAGTCGCTGCTCGCGTCGTTGCAGGCGAGCCGCGACGCCACCGATCACCATCTCATCGATGCCGCTGTCGAGGCCCTCGCCAAAGGCACCGAGGCCTTTGCGGCCGAGCGCATGAACCGCAGCATCCGCGTGGCCCTCGCGGGCAAGCGCGTCGATCAAGTCTGAAGAACCCCATGCCCATCATCAAGATCCTGCCGCACGCCGAATACTGCCCCGAGGGCAAGCAGATCGAAGCGCCCAGCGGCACCTCGGTCTGCGAGGCGCTGCTCGACAACCACATCGAGATCGAGCACGCCTGCGAGCTGAGCTGCGCCTGCACCACCTGCCATGTGATCGTGCGCGAAGGCTTCGCGTCGCTCGGCGAGATCGACGAGAGCGAGGAAGACCTGCTCGACCGCGCCTGGGGCCTGGAGCCGAACTCGCGCCTGTCGTGCCAGGCCATCCTGTCGAACCAGGATGTGGTGATCGAGATTCCGAAGTACACGATCAACCACGCCAAAGAAGCCGCTCACTGACTCTCGTTACCCGGCAGGCTGCGCCACGAACCGATAACCCACGCCCGTCTCGGTCAGGAAGTGCACCGGCCGCGCTGCGTCGGCCTCGAGCTTGCGACGCAGGTGGCCCATGTAGATGCGCAGGTAGTGGCTGTGCTCCACATTGCCCGGGCCCCACACTTCACCGAGCAGTTGGCGGTGCGTCAGCACCTGGCCTTCGCGCGCGATCAGCGCGGCGGCGAGCTTGTACTCCACCGGAGTCAGGTGCACGTGCGCGCCGGCGCGCCTCACCTGTCGCCGCGCGAGGTCGAGTTCGCAATCGCCGAAACTGACGACGCTGGAGGCCGGTGCCGAAGCGCGGTCGCGGCGCCGCAGCGCGGCGCGCACGCGGGCGAGCAGTTCGCCCACCGAGAACGGCTTGACGAGGTAGTCGTCCGCGCCCGCGTCGAGCGCCGCGATCTTGTCCTGCTCGTCGCCACGCGCCGAGAGCACGATCACCGGCACCTGGCTCCAGCCGCGCAGGTCGCGCAGCAGCTCGACGCCATCGCCGTCGGGCAGGCCGAGGTCGAGCACGATCAGATCGGGGCGGCGCGTGCCGGCTTCGATCAGGCCGCGCTTCACGGTGTCGGTGTCGAAGACCTGGTGGCCGTCGGCCTCCAGCGCCTGGCGCACGAAGCGCAGGATCGCGGGATCGTCCTCGATGACGAGCAGGCGTGCGGGCGTGTCCATCGACGTCATTGTGGCGGCAGCGCGGGCATCTCTTTGTGCGGCAGCGTCCAGCGCAACACCGCGCCATGTGGTGATGCCGCGTGCGCGCTGATCGTGCCGCCATGCGCCTGCACGATGGCGCGGCAGATCGCCAGGCCCAGGCCCACGCCAGGCGTGCTCGACTCCTTGTCTCCGCGCTTGAACTTGTCGAACAGCGCCTCGGCGTCACCCGGCAGTCCCGGCCCCGTGTCGCTGACCTCGACGATGAACCACGCGCCCTCGACACGCGCGCGCAAGGTGATGGGCGTGCCGGGCGGCGTGTACTTGGCGGCGTTCTCGAACAGGTTGGCCAGCACGCGCTCGATCAGCACGCCATCGGCATAAAGCAGGGGCAGGTCGTCGGGCAGTTCGATGCGCACCGGGTGCTGGAGCAATGCAGAGTCGATCGAGCGCAGCGCGCTGCCGGCCAGTTCTTCGAGCGACTGCCAGTCCAGACGCAGCGTCACGTTGCCGGCCTGCAGCCGGGCCATGTCGAGCAGGTTGTTGACGAGCTGCGTCGTGCGGTGGGCTTGTTCGGTGATCGTGTGCGCGTCGGCCGCGTGCGCCGAACCTTCGCGCGCGAGCGACTGCGCCAGCGTTTCGGCCGTGCCGGCGAGCGCGGTCAGCGGCGTGCGCAGGTCGTGCGACAACGCGGCCAGCAGCGAGTTGCGCAGGCTCTCCGATTCCATCGCCACCAGCGTCTCCTGCGCGACGCTGACGAAGTGCACGCGCTCGACCGCCATCGCGATCAGCGTCGCGTAGGTGTCGAGCAGCTGGCGCTGTTCGGGGATCAGCAACTGGCGCGCGTTGGCCGGCTCGATGACGAGCACGCCGCGCGTGCGCATCGGCGCGACCAGCGGCACGTAACGCTGCGCGCTCGCGGGCAGCGTGTCGGTGCCGGCACCGGCGGCGCTGGCATGGTCGAAGGCCCACTGCGCGAGCGCCTGGTTGAGCGTGGGCGTGCTGCCGACGCCTTCCGAGGCGAGCGCCAGTCGATCGTGCGTGTCGAGCAGCAGCACGCAGGCCTTGGCGCGGAACGCGGCTTCGACGGCGCGGTCGCCGATCTCTGCGACCTGCTCTGCGGTGAGTGCCTTGCCGAGCTCGCGTGCGATCTCGTAGAGCCGCCGCGAGCGGTCTTCGCGGTCGCTCGCCACGCGCGCCTGGTAGCGCAGCGATGCGGTGAGCTGGCCGACGACCAGACCGACCGCCATCATCACGCCGAAGGTCAGCAGGTATTGCGCGTCGCTGACGGCGAACGAGAAGCGCGGCGAGACGAAGAAGAAGTCGAAGGCCAGCACGTTCAGCAGCGCCGCGGTGAGCGCGGGGCCGCGCCCGAACCGCACCGCGACGAGCACGACCGCGAGCAGGAACAGCATCACGATGTTCGCGAGATCGAACCACGCCCGCAGCGGCGTCGCCAGCAGCGACACCGCGGCGCAGGCGGCCAGCGCCCAGACGTGGCCGACCCAGCGGCCGGCCGTCGGCTGCGTTCGAACACCGGCTTGTGATGCTGTGCGTGCAGTTGCATCGATCGCCACCAGCATCAGCTCGGCCTGCGGCGCGTGCCGTGCGATGCGCTCCGCGAAGCCGCTGCGGCCGAGCCAGCGCCGCATGGCACTTGCACGCGAACGACCGCACACCACGGTGCCCAGGCCGTGCTCGCGCGCGTAGGCCGTGGCCGCGAGCGCGGCATCGTCGCCGCTGAGCGTGGCGGTCAACGCGCCCAGCGATTCGGCCAGCTTCAGCGTCTTCAGCACTGCGCTGCGCTGCGCGTCGGGCAGACGCTGCAACGGCGGCGTCTCGACATACACCGCATGCCACGGCGCGGTGCTGCGGTTCGCGCGCCGGCTCGCGGCACGCACCAGCTTGTCGGCGCCAGGCGCGGGGCCGATGCACACGAGCAGCGCATCGCTGGTCTGCCACAGGCGCTTGCTCTCGATGCCCATGTGCTCGCGGCGGTAGCTGCGCACGTCGTCGTCGATGCGGTCGGCGGTGCGGCGCAGCGCGAGTTCGCGCAGTGCGAGCAGGTTGCCCTTGCGGAAGAAGTTCTGCACCGCCTGCTGCGCCTGCGCGGGCAGGTAGACCTTGCCGTCGGCCAGGCGCTGCAGCAGGTCGTCGGTGGGCAGGTCGACGAGCTCGACCTCGTCGGCGTCGTCGAACACATGGTCCGGCACGGTCTCCGAAACGCGGATGCCCGTGATGCCACCGACGACGTCGTTCAGGCTTTCAAGGTGCTGGACGTTGACCGTGGTGATCACCGAGATGCCGGTCGCCAGCAGCTCCTCGATGTCCTGCCAGCGCTTCGGGTGGCGCGAGCCGGCCGCGTTGCTGTGCGCGAGTTCGTCGACCAGCAGCACCGCGGGCCGGCGCGCGAGAGCGGCGTCGAGGTCGAACTCGAACAGCGTGCGGTCCTTGATCGCGACGCTGCGCAAGGGCAGCCGTTCCAGTCCGGCGAGCTGTTCGGCGGTCTCGGCGCGGCCGTGGGTCTCGACCACGCCGACGACCACGTCGACATGCTCGGCGCGCAAGGCCTGCGCGGCCTCGAGCATCGCGAAGGTCTTGCCGACGCCGGCCGATGCACCGAAGAACACCTTGAGCGTGCCGCGGGCCGCGCGCTGCTGCTCGGCGCGGGTGCGCGCGAGCAGGGCGTCGGGGTCGGGGCGCGCCTGGTCTGTCATCAAGCAAGTCTATTGGGTGTGACTATCGGGCGGGGTCGATTTGCTTGCCGTCCAGCGCGAGGTTCAGCGCCAGCACGTTGACGCGCGGCTCGCCCACGACGCCCAGCCACGGCCGCGCCGCGTTGCGCTCGATCAACGCAGCGACGTCGGCGGCGGAGATGCCGCGCACGCGCGCGATGCGTGCGGCCTGGTACTGCGCGGCGGCCAGGCTGATCTCGGGGTCCAGCCCGCTGCCCGACGCGGTGACGAGGTCCACCGGCACCGCCAGCGGGTTGCCTGGGTCGGCGGCCTTCAGCGCATCGATGCGGCCCTTCACCGCATCGAGCAGTGCCGGGTTGTTCGACCCCAGGTTGGCGCCGCCCGAGGCCAGGCCGGTGTTCGGCATCGGCGATGTCGCCGACGGCCGGCTCCAGAAGTATTGCGGCGATGTGAACGCCTGCCCGATCAGCGACGAGCCGACCGCCTTGCCGCCCACGACCACGAGCGAGCCGTTGGCGGCCGCAGGGAAGGCCGCCTGCGCGACACCGGTCACTGCCAGCGGATAGGCCACGCCGGTGATGGCGGTCAGCAGCACGAAGATGGAGAGTGCCGGGCGAAAGGTCTGGGTGAGTGTGTTCATGAGGGTCTCAGGTGAGGTTCACGGCCGCGAGCAGCAGGTCGATGAGCTTGATGCCGATGAAGGGCACGATCAGCCCGCCCACGCCGTAGATCAGCGCGTTGCGGCGCAGCAGCGCGGCCGCGCCGAGCGCGCGGTAGGCCACGCCCTTCAGCGCGAGCGGAATCAGCGCGACGATGATCAGCGCGTTGAAGATCACCGCCGACAGGATCGCCGACGACGGCGACGCGAGGTGCATCACGTTCAGCGCATCGAGTTGCGGGTAGGTGGAGGCGAACGCGGCCGGGATGATCGCGAAATACTTGGCCACGTCGTTGGCGATCGAGAAGGTCGTGAGCGAGCCGCGCGTCATCAGCATCTGCTTGCCGATCTCGACGACCTCGATCAGCTTGGTCGGGTTGCTGTCGAGGTCGACCATGTTGCCGGCCTCCTTCGCGGCCTGCGTGCCGCTGTTCATCGCGACGGCCACGTCGGCCTGCGCGAGTGCGGGGGCGTCGTTGGTGCCGTCGCCGGTCATCGCGACCATGTAGCCCTCGCTCTGGTACTGGCGGATCAGCGCGAGCTTGGCTTCGGGTGTGGCCTCGGCGAGCACGTCGTCGACACCGGCTTCGGCGCCGATCGCTGCGGCGGTGAGCTGGTTGTCGCCGGTGATCATCACCGTCTTGATGCCCATGCGGCGCAGCTCGCCGAAGCGCTCCTTGATGCCGCCCTTGACGATGTCCTTGAGCTCGACCACGCCCAGCACCTGCGCGTTGTCGGCCACCACCAGCGGCGTGCTGCCGCGGCGTGCGATGTCGTCGACGAGGCGCGTGACTTCGCTCGTGAGCGCACCGCCGAGCGTGGCCACATGCGCGGCGATCGAACTCGCAGCGCCCTTGCGGATCTGCCGGCCGTTCAGGTTCACGCCGCTCATGCGGGTGTGGGCGCTGAAGGGCACGAAGGTCGCTTCGGCCGGTGACAACGTGCGCTCGGCGAGCTTGAACTTCTGCCGTGCGAGTGCCACGATGCTGCGGCCTTCCGGGGTTTCGTCGGCGTGCGACGAGAGCGACGCGGCGTCGGCCAGTTGCTGCTCGGTCACGCCTTGCACCGGCGCAAAGCCCGAGGCCTGGCGGTTGCCGAGCGTGATCGTGCCGGTCTTGTCGAGCAGCAGCACGTCGACGTCGCCGGCGGCTTCGACCGCGCGGCCGGAGGTCGCGATCACGTTGGCGCCGAGCATGCGGCTCATGCCGGCCACGCCGATGGCCGAGAGCAGGCCGCCGATGGTGGTCGGGATCAAACACACCAGCAGCGCGACCAGCACGGTGATCGTGACCGGCACGCCGACCTTGGCCGCATCGACCGAGTACAGCGAATACGGCAGCAGCGTCACCGTGGCCATCAGGAACACCAGCGTGAGCGCGACCAGCAAGATGGTGAGCGCGACTTCATTCGGCGTCTTGCGGCGTGTGGCGCCTTCGACCATCGCGATCATGCGGTCGATGAAGGCCTCGCCCGGGTTCACGGTGCAGCGCACGACGATCCAGTCCGACAGCACGCGCGTGCCGCCGGTGACCGACGAGAAATCGCCGCCGGCTTCGCGGATCACCGGCGCAGACTCACCCGTGATCGCGCTCTCGTCGACCGAGGCCACGCCTTCGATGACTTCGCCGTCGCAGGGCATCGTGTCGCCGGCCTCGACCAGCAGCACCGCGCCGATGCGCAGTTCGTCGGTCTCGATGGGGATCCAGCTCGCGCCGTGCTTGGCCTCTTGCAGCTTCTTCGCGATGCCGCGCTTTTTCAGGCTGCGCAGGCTCGCGGCCTGCGCCTTGCTGCGGCCTTCGGCGAGTGCTTCGGCGAAGTTCGCGAACAGCACGGTGAACCACAGCCACAGCGCGTTCGCGCCGATGAACCAGGCGGGCGCTTCGCCCTGGCTGAAGAGCGCCTGCACCCACAGGCCGGTGATCAGGATCGCGCCGACATAGACGACGAACATCACCGGATTGCGCCATTGCGCCGCCGGCGTCAGCTTGACGAACGTGTCGCGCAGCGCAGGCTTGACGAGCTCGGGCGCGAACATGGCGGTCGCCCGCGGAGCCGCGAGGGAAGGGGACGAAGAGGGGGACGTCATCACATGCTCACTTGTAGAGGTTCAGGTGCTCGACCAGCGGCCCGAGCGCGATCGCCGGGATGTAGGTCAGGGCACCGACGAGGATCACCGACGAGATCAGCAGCACGATGAACAGCGGCCCGTGCGTCGGCATCGCGCTCATCGAGCCGTCTTCGGCGATGCGTTGCACGCGCTTCTTCGCCCCGAGCGAGCCGGCCAATGCGAGCACCGGCACGATCACGCTGAAGCGACCGAACCACATCGCGATGCCGAGCAGCCCGTTGTAGAACGGCGTGTTGGCCGAGAGGCCCGCGAACGCGCTGCCGTTGTTGTTGGCCGCCGACGAGAACGCGTAGAGCACCTCCGAGAAGCCCTGCGCGCCGGGGTTGGCCATGCCGGCCTTGCCCGCGTCCATCAGCACCGCGATCGCCGTGCCCGTCAGCACCAGCAGCGGTGTGACGAGGATCGCGATCGCGACCAGCTTCATGTCGGCCGAGCCGATTTTCTTGCCGAGGTATTCGGGCGTGCGCCCGATCATCAGCCCGGCGATGAAGACGGTGAGCATCGCGAACACCAGCATGCCGTAGAGGCCCGAGCCGACGCCGCCGAACACGACCTCGCCGAGCTGGATCAGCAGCATCGGCACCGCGCCGCCCAGCGGCGTGAACGAGCCGTGCATGCCGTTCACCGCGCCGCACGACGCGGCCGTGGTGATGGCCGCGAACAGCGAACTCGCGGCGATGCCGAAGCGCGTCTCCTTGCCTTCCATGTTGCCGCCGGCCTGCAGCGTGCTGGCCGCATGGTCGACGCCGAGCGCCGCGATCTTCGGGTTGCCCGATTGCTCGGCGACCATGATCGCGACGACCGCGGCGACGAAGATCAGCGTCATCGCGATCAGCAGCGCCCAGCCCTGGCGCTTGTCGCCGACCAGCCGACCGAAGGCCAGGCACAGGCCGGCCGGGATCAGGAAGATCGCGAGCATCTGCAGCACGTTGCTCCAGGCGCTCGGGTTCTCGAAGGGATGCGCCGAGTTCGCGTTCAGGAAGCCGCCGCCGTTGGTGCCCAGCATCTTGATCGCTTCCTGCGAGGCGATCGGCCCCATCGGCAAGCTCTGCGTCGTCGTGGTCTTCGCGACCTGCGTGGGCTTGCCGTCGGCACCGTTGGCGCCGGCCTCGGTGTAGGCGACCGGGTCGGTCAAGGTGACGTCGACATTCGGCTTGAAGTTCTGCACCACGCCCTGGCCCGCGAACACCAGCGCGAGCACGAGACTCAGCGGCAGCAGCACATACAGCGTGATGCGCGTGACGTCGGCCCAGAAGTTGCCGAGCGTGGCGACGCTGTGGCGCGCGAAGCCGCGGATCAGCGCGAAGGCCACCGCCATGCCGGTGGCCGCGGACAGGAAGTTCTGCACTGCGAGC
>Ga0307510_10009305_pt1 | contig 11708 bp, 10 predicted proteins | sample 12_EM_MG_FD_207224 | JGI IMG/M metagenome (GOLD analysis project Ga0307510, IMG submission 207224) | Populus trichocarpa ectomycorrhiza microbial communities from riparian zone in the Pacific Northwest, United States - 12_EM | ecosystem: Host-associated > Plants > Roots > Unclassified | place... | reverse complement strand
TCCTGGCTAGCAGGAGACAGCAGACATCGACAGACCTTCAGTCTAAGAATACACTTGGTTGAACGGCAATCCCTGAGTCCCTTAGCCCAATTCGTCCTTCAACTATTATCCTTCTAGCTACCGGTCCCTTGAAGCCTCCCTTAGCACCAGCGCTAGCAGGTCTATCGCCGGTCCTATTCTATTTTCGTTTGACCGGAATAAACCTGTTACAGTAACTCACTGGAGCCGACGCTGGGACTAGTGCATGAGGGGCCAGCGACCCCGGGTTTCGCCAGTCGGCTATCATTGAGCCTGGACGACTCGCAGGAAAGTGACACAGGCGTGGGAGAGAATGGTTTTTTGTAGACTTGGCAATGTGTGAACCATTGAGTTTATGGAATTTGATTTGCAGGAAATGTAAACTATTAGATTTCGGTTGGCCTATCTGTGGAGCAGTGAGGACAATTTGGGGGGTATTTCTGAGCGAGATCTGAGCGAGAGCTCTGAAACATAGGATCGCCGTGGCCAGGGTGTCCTGGACGCCCTGGCCATGGCAGTAGACTACTAATAATAGAATATCAAGATCCGAATGAGGTTCAAAGTTACAATACAAGAGGCACCAGCGCCTCGAAGCTGTTGTGAATGGCACTCTGTATTAGGAATGAATAGTGGAGCGATCGACACGGCGTCTGGAGTATGTGTGCTATCATGACGCCATCGAGAGTATGCATGTGAGCTATCACGACGTCGTCAAGCCGCCGTCTGCAATATGTGTGCTATCACGACGCCGTCGAGAGTATGCAAGTGAGCCATCACGCTGCCATCGCGACGAACATGTGATCTAATTGGAAGGCATTGGGAGCGTATAGCCAGACATGGCAATTGATGTAGAGGGGGTTCAAATATCGCTGTGTAGCATGGGGAAGACAAAGTATGCCGATAGTCTTCCGGATGCAAAGAGTGGAGTTCGATTCCACCATGACGAGGGAGGCACAGGAAGCAGGTGGTCAGGATGCTGGGGCCCTTAGGGTCTGAGGGCATCTGGATACATACGCTTGGTGGTGGATGTCATCGGGACATCGAGGAGGCAGGTGTAGATGGGGAATGGCGTCCGGACGTGACGTCCGGCTGAGGTCGCGTCTAGAGTAACGGTTAACGCTCAGGACGCATATAATAATCTTTGCTGATGTTGCGTTCCAGGAGTCAGGTGTTTACGACATACACAGGGCCCGATGAAAGGGTACTCGACTCTTCCCTTACCAGACCAGTCGGAACGATTGCCTTTGGATACAGGCTGGTGGGGAGAATATGTATGGTGCGCTCTGGGGTCGTCTCCCGGCAAGGCTCATAGCTCTGTTCAAACTCTGCGCGGGCTATCTGCAGCAGAATACGGTCTATGGCCTCACAGGGATTCAATTCATGAGCCTGGTAGACTCCGGACAATGGTCGGACGTACATGGTCTGGTAACATTTCCGCTCAGAGACGTTATCCGTGAGCTCACAATTGTGGATATCGGGACATTCTTAGGCCTGGCGCATCTGATACCGGTGACAGACCGGCGCTGGCTTGTCAACAGTCGGATCAATTTACACACGTTTAACGAGGTCTATTAGAATCACACAGGGGGCTTGTATAATAAACTAAACGCGGGGAGCAACGTAGCCTTGATGTGGGCTACATCGGTCCCCGACGGAGATGTAGCGTCACGATCACGACTAGACGATAAACGTGTATAATACACAAGTATATAGTAGACATATAAACATTGTGGAATAGAAACATCTAGAAACAAACAAATTATGCACGATAGTAGTAGTAGGAGGCACACCGGCAGGACAGCCTAGGGTGATATCGGCGGCAAGTTGTTATAGGCACGCCCGGAAGCATAAGGGAAAGGGGGTACCTTGAGCAGGCGTCTGCAGGCTGCGGAGATCCGAGGCAGGAAAAGAGACGTCAGGACGTGTGATAAGGGGCGGGTGAAGAGAAGGAGATGTGGGGTGGCGGTGCCATGTAGGTAAGGTCCGACCTCAGATTAGGACACAATCGGCGTTGGGAATGGCGTCTGGACGCTGGGGACGCAGAGGACGGACAAACGATGTCGGATGCGTCTGGACGCGGCGCCCGCGCCTCAGATGCCAGATTAATTTTTGCGGATGTCATCCACCCCCCCCAAAGTTTACCTCTTGCCTGCACACGGGCAACTCTACCTCTGCTATGATAGGAATCCCTTACCATCCCATTGCATACACCAATTAAACTCCGGTACACAAACAGGTATTCTCTCAGGACTACATCCCACCCCCCCGACCCTAGGCTTGAGTTGGTTACGGGGCGGACGGGGCCGCGAAAACCGCGTGCCCACGGCGCTTTTCCCCGCCCTGCCCCACTCAACGGCTTGGGGCCGGCTGCCTTTTTTGGTATTCCCTGCCCCTGTCCCCCCTCAGGCCCCCGCCCCACCCATACCCCAGACCGGTCTCCGTTAAAAATATGTGGTAACAAACGGGGCCTGTCCAGGGAATCAGTACGGCCGGACCCCGGATGGGGGCGGGGCGGGGATTAGCCGAAACATACTCCCCCGGGCCAGGGGGGCTGTAAGGGCGCGGTCTGGCTAGTGAAAACCCCCTCCGCCCCGCCCTGTAACGAACACTACCCTAGGCCCATCCCTCAACCTAGGCCCAAGGGGCACAACCGTATTATCCCTCACCAAATCTGATTGAGGTGCCACCCGAGCCACAATCACTTCCCTCTCTTCCTCAACCGGAATCACAGTCATCACATCAGTTTCCTCCTCATTGTCCTCTGCCCCACCTCCAACCTTTAACCTCCTCTTTTTCCCCTTCCGCAGTCTCACCAACACCACCTCTGGTTCATCCACTTCCAACGCTACTCTTGACTCAGCTACCGCCGGCTTCGCCCCAGGCGCCACCCACACATCCTCTTCCCCCTCCGCCACAATTACACCACTCATCCTTTCTAAGCGCTCAGCCACCACACACGACTCAGGCTACTCAACCCTCCTGGGCGAAGCCACCTCAGAAATTGACATTTCCACCTCTTTCTTCCCCTTTTCTGCCTCTTTATGCAACAGCTGATTCCTCTTCGACAAGACGGAAAGATGATATCCCGACTTGGATACTTCTTTCTCCAAGTCGATAATTTTCGGCAAGGCTGCCGTAACAACCAAACCCACCTTAGCAATGTTAGTCGCCGAAAACGTAGTAGAACCTCGCTTAACTATTATTAACCGATACCAGGTAGTTAATGGAAGGTCAGGAAGTAAAAATAATAGACGGAACAGATAAATCTATCTTCCAGTAATCAACTTAAATTATTAGTAGGATGCTCTCAAACTAAAGACCTGAAGCCGTTGTCAAGAGGGGTCCAACCATCTCGATTGGTCAAAAACAGGAATGTAATTGATCTCACAGAGGTGCAATTTCAATGACTGTGGTTGTAAGAGACATGGTGGATGTACGAAAACATCTCCCCCTGGCACTTGTACTTGCACTGGTGGAGCAGGTTTGTGTTGCTGGAGAACTCGCTCGGAATGAGGTATCATACTGCAGAGATTTGTTCAAATTCAGTGCCTGATTGGACATGATATTAACAGTACAGAACCCGGATACCAAACACCGCCAATGAATCGTCATTTCTCATATGCGAATAGGCCTACTATTTGTGAGAGAACAACTTTGTGAAACTCCTACAATTTTTTATTCTCCCGAAGGGGTACCCAGGGCGGTTTGTCCAATAAGGGGCCTTCATGGATTAACACCACTACCGGTATCCTACCAAGCTGTCGAAATAGCCTAAGTATATAAAATATACACCTCGCAAACCTACACTCCCCACATTCTACGACGCCAGTACTTCCCGTGACCTCTCAAAAGAGCTCGGGGGTGGCTCAGAATGGAACCCAAGCGTAGGTCATATCTCCCATGCGGCCGCGAAACCGTCGAGATTTCTAGCCCCACCCCTACTCGCGTGTAGTACATACCCAACTTCCTGACCTGTGCCTAGGAACTAATTTACAACCCTAAAATTAATTTGAATGCAGTATGATAGCACACTCTTGTGTTTTACAGAATACCTGTACACACTTCTGTGCAGCCCCCTGCTCCCCCCCAGCACATCTGTACACCCCAACCTGCACGTTACCCCCCATTCCCCACCTCGCCCCCGTAGCAACCACTCGGTAGGATAATCCTGCCCCAAGCCGCAAATCAAGTCTAAATTACCCTGAAGCGTGCTATCAGTATAATACGGCACTCTTATAACCACAATTGCACAGGACTCAAAGTTCAGCCAGTATTTAATGATGGATTTGTTTGTCCTTGGACAAAAACAGTAAAATCCGGCATTATGGAACCCTAGAAATATTACTAAGACACTCCCAAGTTTTACGAACTTTTGCGCACAAGACTTTGGCAGTCCGTGCTCGTTGCGCTCGCTAAATGCTCTACCAAAGGCGACTAACAGAGGCGCGTGACGCTAGGTCGCGGAGTAGCCCCTAAGCATAGTACTTTGTACCGAGCCAGAAAGAGTGGTAATGCTACAAAAACTAGTGAGTGCCGGCCAGGCGCTAGTACATTCAAATAAGATTCTTACCCTACGGAGGTACTGTACAGAGCATAAGTTTTGTAAGTTACGCAGGGGTGAGTGTGGCGGGCCTTCCTTGTGGGGCCTACAAAACTTATGCCCTGCACTTGCACCTCCATAATTGTCTCGAAATCGCAATAAGAAAGCATAGACTAACTCTTTGTAGCCAGGACTGATCCTTTCGGGGCTCTTATTTTGACGCAATCGTAAGTTTCATCTCAGCCGCCTCTTATTTCAACGTATAAGCGCTTGTTTGGTCTTCATTAGTTTTTGTCGTAGAGTTGATGTCAAGATCCCATGGAGACTGACCACCATTTTACCTAAATCTTCTTAGAATTATGGTGTTCTGATCATTTCTAGGGAAATTGGTTCCAATGGTTTCATGCTACAGTGTCCCGATAAAACTGGTCGGTGAAGTGCCTTGGTCAGATTGGGCACCATTGCCTGTGTCACGTAAAAAGCGCCAATTAGGACATACCATATCTACTCTTGCCATCCTGCGCCCCCCCAATCTCTACTCGGCAAAAACAAATTACCCCCGACCATTACCGATTCAAGTAGTATACTAGGCCGTCACCTGTTGTTACGAGCTTCAGCGCGAGCCCAGCGAGGTTCTAAACCGCCCTCCCAGCGTGAGCAAAGGCCGGGGAGACTTCTATTTCGGCGAATAGATTCAGAAGCAGGAGTTCTTGAGAAGGATTAATGCTTTCCTACCACGGTATAAGATCAACCTTTAAGATGTGTTGGTTCTCATGAACTGGTATAAGAAATCCTGTTAACCCCCGGTTAAATTAAACCGATCCTAGGCCGGCAGAGACAGCGAATCGCAAGTTTAAATATGGTAGTGGTTCCGGTTGCCTAATCCGCCATCCAATTAGCTGTCGGGTCAGAAATAAGCTAATAAGCTACTCTCTACCCTACGGGGGAAGAACCAATTCGGTGAACGTACATTCTGATACCATTTTTGACGAAGAAAGACTCTCACCATGTAATCATACAAAGGATTAAGTGGCGTAGGAGGGGAAAGAAGAACGAATACAAGTTACGAAATAATTTTCTGATAAAGATACCCATAGCTAAAAGCCCTAGAAACCTTGTGGTTGTGGGAATCATTTTATCACTGAATCTTTGATCCGAAAAGCGCAGGGGATTGGAGAGGGTCTCCAAATCCACCGTCTGCAGTTTTCATCGCCCCCCCCATCTAACGCTACAGTTGTCGTTTATTCAATTCAGCAAATATTACCTCCTGAACTGTAGCACCTTACCAAGCCACTTAAGAATTCCGGACACAAAACGGTGGCCGGCGAAAACCCTGTTCGCCCAGTACGCCATCTCGCGGTAGCGATACCGTGCTCCACCACCAAATTCCCCGGACCAATGCAATCACATAGTCTAAACTCCATACCGTTCCTCCCAAAAAAAAAAACCAGCAGGGCAGGGCTTGGCGTGCATAAGAACTACGAGATATGAGTGGTGTTTGGTCCCTAGAGAACCAACCAATCTACATGTACTCTCGTGTCACCTGGATGCATTAGGTTGCTGAAATCGACCATTCAAATCCCATAATTCTCATGCGCACCGAACCCGGTTCCGTTCGTCATTTTCGTTTGAGGCCTTAAGCGAGCTGTGGTGCACAAAAGTGAATCCAAGGCAACAGCGTTAACCAAATGCACGAAGACTGCCAGTCGGCCACCACACAAATAAAAGGGCGGTCACGGATTGGATAGGCCGAGCAGGGGGGGAAAAATCGACGCTTGCATGATACCAATCCGGCTTCCTACAGATTTTCCTAGGGTACTTGTACTTGGGTTCCGGGGTTAGTCCGTGAGCACTTCCGATAACTGGCCGTAGTTTGTATGCAGCTAGGCCTCTACGGTAGCTGAAAGAGAAGAAATTCCGTGAACGCTTTGCGATTTTTTGTTCGCTAAGACGGGTATTCATGACAACTTGACCAATACGGCAGTGTTTGCTGACTAAGCCTTGTACCCGAGGACTTACAGTCACTGGACAAAGGTCTTGGTGATGCTGAGTCATATCCGACTAAGCTAGATCGACCGTGGCTAAAGAAAATAATAAACGTTGATTAACCAAGCCACAGTTCACGTGACCTATGACCAATTCCGGCGAGGCGAGCGCGCAACCGGATTGAAGTCAGACCCCTTTTCTCATCGGCTAACAATGTGCCATGCAAGAGTGCATAGTTGGTAATCAGGCACCGTATAAAAAGAGTCGATTTTTTTAAACAATCTGTTTCAATACTCGAGTAAAATTTACCCCAGTCGATGCTGATATCCAATATAGTTAGAAAGCCAAAATAAACTGTAGCTTAACACGCGAGCCTATTTAAGTGGAGGATGGACTCCAAGGGCAAGATTTTCACTAAGGGCCGCCAGGGGCTTGTTTGGAAGAATTTTGCCGCCTGTCTAACGGACATAACTGAAGTGAAAACGTTACCCCGAGGAAACACTCAATCCACACCCCACCCCGACCCCCCAGGTGAAAAACGCGCCCCACGTGACCGTACCGTATCGCACCGTACCGCACCGTACCCGGACCGGCACAAAACAACCCACCCCGCCACAACTAAACTCACGAAATGTGAGTTCACTCCTCGGGAATGTCTCTAGAAGTAGGGCATGGGAGGGTAACATCTACTACTTATGTGATTTTTAAGGAAAAGATCGGTGCGGGCAGGAGAAATTATTTTCTTTCTATGATACTAATGACAAAGTCATGACATTTCTTGATTCTAGTAGCGAATTTCTACCCGGGCGCAAATTGAAGATTCAGAGGAGTTGTAACTAATAGTGGCCGGCGGGAGGCGGGGCTTTTTTGTAGCAATCCTCATGATGTCAAATGTAAGGTTGGAACAAGCTATTGCCAATTGGGCAAAGCGCGTAAAGTATCACTCTCTGGGGTGGAAAAAGGGCTTAGCCAGTCGCGTCCTTGCCTGGAGGCCATAACCCGCCACCTATAGGCCCGGGAGCCACTAGCATATATAGAACTACCACTGCCCTGGGAGTTGGAGATCTCGATGCTCGCTACAACTCGCATTCTCATCTCCAAGCTCGCTACAGCTCGCATTCTTCGTTTTCCCCACCCACCTCCCTTTATACTCAACTTGCGCCCACATTGTCCTAAAGGGAGATATTGGTGGCAACGATCTCAAGTGACAAGGGCAGCGACACCCCCCCAACCCCTCCAACAGTGGACTCATGGAAGAAGTGTGATTGGAGGAAGGAATCACTAGGATAGTGTTTGGTTTCCTGATTTCTCTGTATTGTGTTTTTTTTTCATTCCCTCATATTTCTTATGATCTCAAGTATTCATTCCGCTTTGTAAAATTGGCTACCACTTTATCAGGAACTACTATTCAATCTAGCCCAGTATTTGCAATTATGGGTGAAACAAAATTTTCCTCCCTTGTGAGCAATAACTATTCGGATGAGCAGAGTTTCAGGAAGAAGTCTTTAAAGAGAGGGGATAGTTGATGAAATTGGGGTTTGCGATGGTTGATTTCAGATCACCAAAGGGGACATCACCATTCTCGCTACAAAAAAGTCTTGCCGGTGGGGGGGGGGCAACTATTGGTTGTCACTCCTTTAGAATCTTTTATTTGCTCTCAAGCACCTGTCTGCAGCAACTCTAACTCCGGTCCTTCAGAACAGAAATATAAATTCCACAAACGAAATTTAGACATGTGACATAAGTCGTTCAATCCCAACAAACATTGTGAAATTGGGACCCTTCCAAAATCACGACCCTGTCCCTCCCGATGGGGTAGGTTATTGCTCCACTTCCATCGCTTGCATCGTTTCCTTAGTCTGGCCTGTGCTCGGCTGCTGACGGCTTGTGTTCCTTCCTGGATTTCGACTTCCTCCGGTGTTTTGGTTCAAGTCAGCATTGGGATTTTGGTCAGGATTGTGGTAGGCGTTGAGAATTGGCGTGGGGGCGAGGTCCCGCAGGGAATTAAGGTTTTGACTAGCGTTCGGATTTTGTATCAGACTGATGGATGCCCCATCTTGGTTCGTGCGGCCTCCCCTTCGTAGAGTATGAGGCTTAGTCCGCTGGGTTGTCCGAACCGTCGGGGCTGAAGCTCTTGTGGGGGATTGTGTGGGTTCCCCTGTGGGTAATCTTGGACGCAGTTTTATCGACAATGGAGGTGTGGCCTTTGGGCATTTTCTTTGGGATGTGTTCTGTTGGGTTATTTGTTTCGGGGGTGGATTGGGGACAATTTCGACGGTAAAGTTCTGGCCCTGGGGGATAGCTTGTGCTTGGACTAGGATTTAGCATTCAATTCTCGTTAGCGACACATTTGGTGAGTAGTGTGAGTGTGGTGTTCTAGGTCATACCTGGGTGGTATGCTGGCGGAATTTTCCGAATCAGTTTTTGTCTACCCGGCCCGCATGTCTTGGAGTGAGTGGCTTGGACCACTAAGCTCCCAGTTGGGGAGGATACCGGTAGTGTTATCATGGAAGTGTCAAGTGTACTTTCTGCGATGGTAGGGCAACCACCCATTTGCGATCCGGGATTCTCCCCTAAGGACCCACCCCCGGGGATGCACCTTGCGCCTCCCCGTTTAACCAAACTTCTTTCGCTTCTTCTCTTCGGTTCGTTATATGTAGCCCGTCTATTTTTGCGCTTCCTGCTAAGGCTGCTCTCATCTTTGTTATCTCCACTCTCTTCACCTTCACTCTTAAGGCCCGTTAGCCACAAATTCCTCAGCGCAGCTGTGGCTGTGGGGCGATCCTCGGGTTGGATCTCGAGCATGGATTTTAGTAACGAGATTCCGAAATCGCTCGTGGGTGGCGATAACCCCATGAGTTTATCTTCAGGAAAGGACCATTTCCCGAAATAGTAACGAGACACTTGGCCCTCGGTAAGGAACAACTTTGTCCCTACTAGTAACTCAAATATCACACATCCAAGTGACCAGATGTCAACAGAATTCGTGTAGTCCGAGGTTTCGCTATTGGAGTCCAATCCTAGAACCTCGGGAGCGCCATAGACTTGAGTTGACACTTGGGTGTGAAATGTTGTGGTAGCTTGGGCTAGGATTCGCTTCGACACTCCGAAATCCCCTAGTTTGACCCACACCGGAAACATAGAGACAACAAAAATGTTCTATGTATTCGTCAGTATTCTGCGATGCGACATTGTCAAGCGAAGTATTTGGCGGCAAAGACCATACCGCAGGCTTTAGATCCCGATGAGCTATCCCTTGTTGATGCATCACTTGTAGACCTTCGAGTATCTGCTTGGAAATACTTTGAACGGTTTCTTGTGGCAGTGGTGTACCGATATGCTTAGTAAGATCACCTTGCTCGAAATATTCCATTGCAATATGCAGAGCCTCGGGCTCCTCGAACCATCCTAGGAACTCCACAAATAATGATGGACGCTAAAAGAACTAACCATTAGACAACAAGAGTATCAGGTGGGGAGGCAGGCTGCCAAAGGAGTGAGTTCCTTCGGAGGTGATAACACAAACCTTTGCCAATAGAGCCATCACAAGAAGCTCCCTTGAATAATCGACCTTCAGGTGCAGCCTCTTGTCGATCGTCTTAACAGCGCGATAGTGACCTGTGGTTTCTTGGATCTGTTTATTCACAACCCCGAAACCTCCTCTCCCGAGTTCCCCACAATTATCCCAATCCTCCTTTACTTTCTCACCCCTGTTTTTCGCCTTGGCCAGATATTTTGTGTGTCTGACATGACCGGGAAAGATTTCGGTTTCGAGTCTATACCAAACAATTAAATCCGATTGAGCCTTGTCCATGTCTGGTGCTTGGGACTCTTTGGGTGTAGAACCCGGAATAAGTTGAGAAAGCGGAAACGCAAGGCCCGAATGACCCTGGCTAATGAGAAATGGGAGTAAAGATTTATGAAGAGTTGCGAATTTAGCGTGAGAAAAAAAAGCTAAGTTAAGTTATCTCTCTGGTGGGGGAATCGCTCATACAGATGTAATATTTATATCTGGCTGGTTGTGAACGACGCTTTGGAATCTGGAGGATTTGGTCCTGAGCCGGAATTACTTTGCCTTTTCCTATTCTCTCCACCACTTCCCCCTCCCATTTCACAGAATCTGATTCGCTCCTATACACACCCTCGACACCCCCTGCCCCTATGCGCAAATGCGGCCGCCTATGTCGAATACTGCACTTCAGGGATTAGAGGTAACTCAGTTGGGGTTTAATAGGAGCGATTCCGAGAAGAGCATACAAGATAAGCCTGTGAAAATGTGAGGAACCTCACGCAGGTGCAGGGATATTCCGCTACCCAGACACGCCCTGCCGGATGATAGGAGGGAAAAATAAGTCGACAGATGGCTGCTCAACGGACAAGGGGGGACAACCAACGCCAAGCATAAATTTCCTGAAAAGCGTAACTTTCTCTCTATGTCTCAGTGACTCCACTAATGTCGAGAGAAATTGGCCTTATTCGATAGGTCGGGTGCCTTGCGTTGGTTGTCCCCCCGTTCGTTGACCCGTCACCTTGTCTACCCATCAACCAGGAAATTTAATATAACCATCAAATATTCTCAAATAATATCATACCAACAATAGGAAAGATGCTCAAGGACCATCAACAATCTCTTTATTCCTCAAGTGACCCAAATAATTTTTTAAAATAACTTGAATCCTCTAGATACCGCATTTTCTGGTTAAGCTCGTTTTCGCGCTAAGAGGTCAGAATAAGGTGCTTGAAGTGGGCGTGCAGTAAAAAGAGGATGTCTTAGTTTCCCGAAAGCGGTCAGACTGTAAGAAGTCATGCAGGAACCTGCAGGGGCTGCGAGCCTTCGGTACGGTGGATGGTGTGTCACGCGGCCGAAAGCGACCAGGGAAGGAAATCCAATCAGTGTGAGTCAGGATTTTTCACAAAGTAACCCTCCCAGGTTAGTTGTTTCCCCTAGATAGATAGCAACAGTGTCAAAATTAACGCTCCATGGTACTGTTGGAAATCACCGGTGATCATTCCACACCCAAGTATTTTTACCTGTTCGTACCTTTCCTATATTTCTTAGTTGTTAGTTACTAGTTCCTTTGTCAGTCATTATCAATCTCGGAGGAGGAGCGAGTATACCTGGATTGTATACGAATAGCAGGATTCGCACACATGGCCGGACATG
>Ga0307510_10009304_pt1 | contig 11709 bp, 8 predicted proteins | sample 12_EM_MG_FD_207224 | JGI IMG/M metagenome (GOLD analysis project Ga0307510, IMG submission 207224) | Populus trichocarpa ectomycorrhiza microbial communities from riparian zone in the Pacific Northwest, United States - 12_EM | ecosystem: Host-associated > Plants > Roots > Unclassified | place... | reverse complement strand
CCCCCCCCCCCCCCCCCCCCACCCCCACCCCACACCCCCCACCCCCACCAACCACCCCACACAACCCCCCGGGGGGGGGGGATGCTCAGTGATTTTGTATCTTTTCAGATTTTTATTTTTATCTCTTTATCTTTTGCTCCTTGGGCCAGCATGAAATTTATGACAGCTATTGCCTTCAGCTAAGTGCTGTCTTGTTGCAAAACAAGTATCAAAGTGTTATTTGTTAACCTATTTGTCTCCAAACCAAGTTTCATCTAGTAGACACTAGTACTCTGCAGTAGTAAGCTCTACTGATATGTGTTCCTTTTCTTTTCTTTTATCTCTGAGGCTATGCTTCATTTAAAGAATTTGGAGCAGGAGATTCAGATTACCTGTCTAGTTTTACTGCTGGGAATAAGTCATGTTCATCATTTGACTTTCTAGTTTTCTCACATTTAAATCTACAGTCAATTGTCTAGATGTTCTCAAGCTGACATGTTTCTAAACTAATGAATAAGTTGAATGTATTTGCCTCTTTCCTTGTCTGAATAATACAAGGAACTACACAGACAGGTAGGATTTATTAAAAAATTTGTTACTTAAACTACCTTGACTCATTTATTCCTTTTCAATTCTCTTCCCTTTCTTTGATAATGCTGTATAGATGATACTATACATTTTAAGTATGGGAATGTGAGTCTTTTTTCCTTTCATGTGTAAAGGTTGGATGACTTGTGCGATTTTCAGGTTTCTACTTGCGCAAAATGCTCTGGTGAAGGCGAGGTGATTACTGACCACTGCCGAAAATGTGGTGGAAATGGTAAAATAAGGTCAAAGCGAAGCATGAAAGTGGTCTTCCCAGCTGGTGTCAATGATGGAGCTACAATGCGAATTCAGGGCGAGGGTAGTTTCAACAAGAAAAGGTATGATTGAATAAAGATATTCTGTCCATCAAATATTTTTACTAGTATCATCAGTACATGTGGATAGGTAAAGCTTGGTTGTCTCCCTTTCGGTGTGCTTACATTGCTCTTAAGAGGCTGGATTACATCTCATTTGGTGCTCTTTCAGCCACTCCAAAGAAATTGATCAATCAATGCTAAGAATCAGGAAATGCTAAACAAGTGTAATGTAAAATTAATGCATGTTCCCAAAAACTTCACCATTGACAACTAAACTAGTTTATGTTTGGGATTACAGTGCAAGGGACCATTCTGCTATCCTAATATCAAAAGCCTCGAAGAAATTTTTTTGAAACTTTACTGTCAGAGGTTTGAGTTTACTGTTGGGATTTGGGACTGCTTGTGTTCCCTCAAACAGAATCCCAGAAATACATTTGTAAAATTCACCACCTGTTGAGGGATGATTCCGATGTAATAAGTATTTAACTGTTATCCCTACATGGAGTTGGCTGACTGCAACATAAACCCAATTTTCCGTAAGGTATTAGTGGAATACAAAGGCAATTTATACTGCATAGGGTATAATGCCTGCACCAAGGAGGCTTTTTGATGTCGGTATACTGAGGCCCTTGGCTTATCAAAAACAAAAAGAAAACGGGTGAGTTATTGAGTCAGGCCGCAAAATATAAATCCATACATATCACCTCAGCATTTGTAGGTTCATATCTGAATTTCTCCAATATCCATCTCTCTTTGGGCATATATTCCTTTCTATCCACTATAGGCTGATATTACATTCTACTTTCTGGTGTTCTCCTGGCTATTTTAAACTGGTAGGTCATCTGTCAAACATTAATATTTGCATATTCAGGTCTTGTTAATACTTTCTGCATGACAAACTTCCTGGTTGTGTCTACAAGTTTCCAGTCACCCTTGTTGGTTTAAATATATTATCTCTGTACATTTTGTTCTTGTCCATATCCCTAATCCCTATACATCCAAGCGCAACCCTTTCCATTGCATTGTAGAATCACAAAATATTTGTAATCGCTATATTTAGATTGATTTGGATGGTTTGGATATATAATTATTGCACTAATTGATGTGTAATGGACAAGGTTAACACTAGGGCATGCACCATATAGGTTATCATTTACATATAATGTATTTGCTGAGGTTGCTGAGTTCTTTATGCCAAAAATGAGAATGGGTTCTTTTGTAATATTTGGCATGCTCCCTATTAAACTTTTGTTTCTATTGATTTTTCTCTTCATTTATACTGTGTTAGCTATGGAATGTTTCTTCATTTCATATTATGATTAGATATTACTAGATAGCAATGCAAAAATTACTAGATAGCAATGCAAAACTAAGTCTTACAAGAAAAAAAAATCTAAAACTGGAAGCATTGCTTCATTTGCTTTTGATAGGGGCATTGCTGGTGATCTGTTTATAAGCCTCCATGTCAATGAAAAACAAGGGATTTGGAGAAATGGTCTCAATCTTTACTCAAAGATCAATGTTGATTATACTCAGGCAATTCTGGGGACCGTCTTAAAGGTAATTATAGTTTCTTGTCTTCTATTAGATATTTTTTTAAAAATCGTCTATCTTTTACTCTTTTGTTGGAAGCATTGCTTCTCATTTATTTTTCAGGTGCTAAACTATAGCTTCACAGTTAATAATTTCTTGACTTAATGCTTCTGGATGTGTAACAAATCAACGTGTCAGAAATTAGCATTCACACTATAAAATGCAGGGTTGGCTTCTTCATGTTCACATTGTGCAGTCAAATTTTCTTCTTGAGAGTTATTGTCAATCACTTCACCTCAACTACAGTTTTTAATCTAAGTATGACTCTTAGAGCTTAACCCTTGACATCATCTAATCCTCAATTCCTGCATACTGCTATAGAGGCCGGAAATTTTGATGCCAGTGTTTATGCTTTAGTGATTTTTGGTACTTTAGATATTAGAAATTCCCTTTGGACCTAAAGAAGAAGCCTGACATTTAAGCTACCAATGCTATAACCATATAAACAACCATTGTTATCATTTATGGAACGTACTATCCATTGTCATCTCTGCATTTGGTTTTGTATGACCATTTTACGCTCATTTGAAACAATGGTTAAATAATAATCCACAAACAAAGATTCTCTTCCTAATATTGAAATGTAAGTCTACCACAATCGCAGTTGGAACTTACAAAATGCAATTTTATTGTATGAAATAATTGTACGATAGAGCAATCTTGAACATATCCTGTTCATACTCTTAAAGCAATCTGATTACTTAATCAAAACTGAATTGCTGGACATTGTTCTATGCCATAAAAGTAAACTCTAAATCAGATCATTTGACTTAGTATATGTTAACCAAACAACACGGATTTTTGGTATCATGCAAAATGTGTTTCTTCTTCATGGTTCAGTTCTTGAATGCATCATAGGGGCCTCAGTATGGCCCGTGTTTTTCTTTTCCTTACCTCTTTTTCTGCCTTTCTTCACCATTCAAATGAGGGATGGGGTTGAAATGTGAGTTTTTATAGAATTTTTTCAGAAACATAGAAATGGCTTTTGGATGCCTTGAAGTAAGTTGTTTGACATATGAATCTAAAATAACTTCAGGTTGAGACTGTCGAGGGTTTGAAAGATCTTCAAATTCCTTCTGGGATTCAGCCTGGAGATGTTGTAAAATTGTCATGTTTGGGAGTTCCAGACATCAATAAACCTTCTGTTCGAGGTGATCATCACTTTATTGTGAATATTCTGATCCCCAAAGATATCAGGTCTGAGTCCCCTTTCTACTTTACACTCAAGAGTTTCTTATTCTACATGGGCATTTGTAGTGTTTGTACACGTTATTTAATTTAGTAGGTACTAGGTTGGTGCCCGTGCTGTGTTGCGGGTCCGCATTTCCAGTAAAATATTTAGGTGTTGCTAGCACATATTTATTTTTTAAAAAAGAAATCTAATAACTCGGGTTATAGTCCCAACCAAATAAATAAGTTGGCTTTATTTGAACCATATGGAAAAAAAAGACAATGATAGTAAACGGGAAAACATATATATATATATAAACGATCAATGAGGACCAAAATAAATAAATAAAAATAACACTCAACTTTGATTGAAGGGTGAAATTAAAAATAATAAAATTTCTATAAGAGTTAAGGAAAAAAGTAAGAAATCATAAGAATAAGGATCAAATTGATAACACCAATACATGATAAAAAAAAAACTTGAACATGTAGAATTTTTCAACATGTTTTTTTACATAAAAAATTGTAAATGTAAATCAAAAAATTTATGCACACGTCCAATTAAATAAATCACGAACCATTGTGTAAATAAATGAAAAAAAAGTAAGTAACGATAAATAAAAACATAATTGGAAAAATTGAAAGATCAATGTAGATTAAGATGTTTAATATCGTAACATGGGTCATTTATCTGTTGTGTTTAATGAATTTGTATATGAAAATCAATTTGTAATAGAGATGGACACACACATAAAATTTGTTGAATAAAATAAAAGAAAAAAAAATATGCAAGGTTGCACATATTAAAAATACTATATAAAAAAATATTTAATCTATATAAAATATATAAAAAAAAAATTCAGATGAATCATACTAACCTATGCAAAAATTAAACACACCCAATATAATTAAAAAATAATTATTATTCAACAAAGGCTTAAAAACTCAAAAAAATCATAGAGAATGGATATTAATTAATAAATAAATTTTAAAATTATTTTAAAAAAATACATGTAAAAAAGCCATTGATATAAAAAAAAATAAAAACTTTGAAAAAAGAAGAAGCAATGAGGCCAGGCACTGCAAGGTCGTCTGCCCCAGTTGCTTGAAACACAAACAGACAACGCGTTGTCTGGAAATCCCAAAATTCAGCTACTAGTGTGGCTGGATAAACGAGGTTTTTTTAACCCAAAAACTCATTTTGAAATCGTTTTTGTCCCAAAACACTTAGGAAACATCCCGTGAATCTTGTTAAATCAATCCATGGCCTCCAAAAACGCAAAAACCGCTTTAAAACTTGAAATCTACCTGAAACTTAAAATCTTTTCAAGCTCAGATATATTTTTTTAGGTGTTTTCAAGGTAAAAAAAACACCTAACCACAACCCCCTTTATCATATGGAACCTTTTGACACAAAAAGATTGGTGGCTAAAATCTTCCCCAATGATAGCTTTTTCTCTCAAAGCTGGAATCTGACAATTCCCTCTATCCACCCAAATAAGAACTAAAAAAATAAGAAAAATAAAGTTTGGTGTCAAAATGTATTTTTTAAAATTATAGGAACCGGTCACCTAATAACTAAAAAATATGGGGGACAAAAATGAACTTTTGAAATAAATTTCAAAATCACCACCAATGTTACCCGTATTTTTCACTTCGATCCTCATTCTTTCAATTCAACCCTCCCTTCCAAAAAGTCATGCAATTGGATGCTGATTTGAGCTCAAAAAGGCTCAATTGTGGAAAAAAAACGTTTGAGGATCAAAATATTTTTTTTTTTAAATATACTATTACATTCCACAATGAATTGTGAGAGCATGAACAATGAGAATGGCTACAGTGAATTCCCTACATGTTTTAGTTTTTGTTAATTGACAAATTACAGCTGTTTAAATAATAGGACTTCTCAGTAGTTGAATAATGAATACTGTCCTGATCATTATGGCAATATGATTTGTTGGTATTCACCAGTCCACATGAAAGCCTGAGACTCCCTTTTTTATAATGATCAAGAGGCTACCACTATATCCATTACTTTGTTGGAGGAATTGAAATTACCTCTGATGTGTACATTGTTTATTAAGTCTAACCTTCTCATTATAGAACAGGATTTAATAGTGTGAATTGTTTTCCTTTTGAATTCTATACTATCACTTTAAATTAAAAGATAATGTTGATATTTTTTGGATGAATTATTAACATTTTAGATAATTTCTACCTTAAAGTTGAAATTTCTGCTGCTGTTCAAAATCTTTGCTCAACAAACTGTATGTAATTGGTTCACACTGAAAGCTGTATTTTATATGCATAAACTTTATGGTTAACCATCTTCTCAAGCCGAACAAAATCGAACAATGGAGGGAATGTCTGCTCTAAATTGCCTGAATAAATATTGTTGATTCTGACGAGCTATCTAATTTTCAGTTATGGAACAGTTGGATTGAAGATTATAATTTGATTCAATAATATGCAAATTATGTCAGGCATTCTCTTTCTAATCATACAGAAAGATTTAGCTGTCAATTAAGGACACCCATGATTGTTTTGTTCACTGTGTTAAAGCATTTCATATCTTAAAGCTTCTTTCAAAAGTGTGTCCTCTAAATAGACTAGATTCTGAATGAATATACTGTTGGGAGAATTGATTGTGGACATTACAGAACCTATAGGAGTACCATCATATGCAATGCCTGCTTGAAGTGGTTGTTTGATTGTGTTGGGAGTTTATGCCATGGTTTCTTTGTTTTCATCTCTTTTGTGAGGTTGCACACTTTTTGTATGAGCTCATTTTGAAGATAATTGCAGTAACAAGGAACGAGTGCTTGTCGAGGAACTGGCTTCACTCAAGTCTTGCAGCAAGGAACATACAATTTCTTCTAACAGCTCTGGTATTGTCTTTTTTTTTTTGTCAGTTATAGTATTTATTTAAAACCATTTAAGTGGATACTCCAAGAATCTTCATAGTAGTGTAATTTCATGCTGAACATGTCAAAATAGTCATCTTATATGCGGGGTTGTCAACTTTTAAGAAAAAATTATAGTTTTGGATAAATGGGGAGTGCATGGAGGAATGCAGGAGATAAGCCTAGGTACAGGGAGGATATTTTAGGGTAGATCCTTTACTTTTCTTCGAAAAAATAGAAATTTTGGGGATGCAAAACTTTTGGTAGATGGAAAAAGAAAATGTAGACTCCAACTAAGAATTCTTATGGAAAATTCATGTCCAGTTGAGTTGACATGTATTGGCACAACCTGAAACATACGTTCATGTGGCTGTGCTCAGCCTAAATATGGTGCTGCTGTTGCGCTTCTTTTAATCCATGTCCTTAGACCAAGGCTCAATTGGCAAGACAAGTAAAAATATGCTGGCAATGGCAATAGGGTTGTCGTGTCCTCCATGGAATCTCTTTGAGCTCCTGTCACTTAAAACACATGCATGTGTATTGAGCATTGACAAGACCTGGTGTGTACTTAAAATCATAGCACTATTGCAAGCATCCCTTCTTAGAAATCACATCCTCGACCTCGTTTTCAGCACAATTCATAAACTTTTCCAGTTTTACCCTTCTAGTCAACATCTTTAACACTTTTTTTTCTCAATAAAATGAAGTATTTGTTGCAAGTAAGAAAATGCCAAAAATATGGGTGGTTACTCAAGAAATTGTACATGTACATAAGATTTTGCATTTACACTATCAAAATATATGTAGTCTTGTCCTTGATTCTTGATTTTTTAGATTGAACAAATTTAACACGCTCCATATCTGTTAACACTCATGTCATGTCCATAAATCATAGTGTGGTATTTTTCGAAAAGACAATATTATGTGGTGTTCAATCCCTTCAGGCTTTGTTTGACTGCCACAAAAGCCTTCTTACTCATTTTCTGTTCTTTTTTAGTTCTAACTATGATGATTCATTGTTTGCTGAAATCATAATCTCACAAGCAGGTTGGATTATTTTTATTATCTGAGCACAATTTGTTAATGTGATTAACACTTTTTTGAAGTGGCTTATATTTTGTGTTCGAAGACAAAACAAATCAAATATAAATTTGTTTGTATACAGAGTATATTTGTACACACTAACATATCTTTAGTGAATTGTATCATAGCCATATCCTGATCCATGCTTTGTAGTATGTCAATTTGCTTTAAAGGTGGGAATGTGCTAGAGATTATTCAGATTTGGTACCTTTTCTTACATTTCATATCTGCACATTCAGGCACATTCGAAAGCAACAACGATCACATTAGAGATCCAAAAGACAATGCTTCAGGTCATAGGGTCAAATCCACTGCGTCTCTGTGGAACTCGATTAAAGGCTTCTTGGGGTATATTTTACTGACTTCACATTGCTTTCCTATTCTGCCTTCATAAAGTTGTGTGTGATTAGGAGTGATATCACTTACAATGATGTTTTAATCATAAAGCAGAATCAAAATGCCAACGTAGATAAATAATAAAGCACTAAGATATAAATGAAGGATATATAATACTTCCCTGAATCTCTGTGATCAAAACTCTTGAAAAAGAAAGGGGGCATGGGCTGGAGCATTGCAAGCAACCTAAGCTTGCAGGTGTTAGTCTTGAGATCAGCCAGATTTTGTAAAAAGTTTGAAGGATAAAGAGGCCCAGATTTTCTTCTTCGAACTCCTCCTGGGGCCATAGTTGCATAATAGCCTTTCTGTGCGTGTTCTCTCTTATACCTATGTTGTTGATTTCAAGTTGCCTTTTTTTTCATTCCATTCTCTGTCCTATGAAGTCCTTGCTCACCTACACCAACAGTCTATGAATTTTACTTGCACATGTTTCGCTCCAGATCAGGTAGCACTAGAAAATTTAGAAAAGGAAAGGGTGGGCATGGACTGGAGCATTTTAGCATCACATAGGGTGCCATGAATGTTGGTTAAACATGTCTGCCTCTAATTTTGTTCACCTTGTAGATCTAGTTGTTTGGTTTTATTTACATGGCATACATGGAGAACCCATGCCTCCAAATGTGCAATGAAGGGATCTGGACTTGATTGATGTACGAGGAGGATCATGGTTGAAAACATTCTAAAAAAAAAAAGATTATGGGTGGAAATGCTTGTTGCATTCTAATGAATTGGTGTTGATGTGTTTTTATTTGTGTTTTGCTTGGTTAATTGCAAGGCATCGATATCTTCAATTTCTGGTAACAAAATAAAGTGCATTATGTTAATCAGTGAGTGCTTTCAACCATACCTTTTATGAGTAGCAGTACAAGTAATAAATGAATCACGGGGCTCGTGTACTTGTACAGATCAGAGGAACATTTGTGGTGCTTGTTTATCAAAATCTTTAAACTTGTAGGAAACAGACGTTTGTGTAGTAAGCATGTAGTTTTTTGCCCTCTCTTACGTACTGGCCTCTTAAACTATGAATTTGCAGGCAAAAGCAATCACGGGAAAGGTTTGCCTCTGTCACCATGACCAACACATCACTGTTGTGGAGATCTGGCAAACCGGATTTTTCCATCATGTTGTCTGTAATTACAGTTTCAGTTCTAACTTGTGTTTTAACCTCCATGCGAAAGATACAAAGGAACAATTCCTCGCATATACAGAACATTAGGAAGAAATGATTTTCAGCTGAGGTCAATGTTTTTGAGAAACGTGATATGAGGTAGTCTTTGCCCATACCTGTAATAGATGTAATGGGATCGGATGCATTTTATTTATTTCCTGGCATCTTTCCCTTAGATTTATCGTCGTCAAGGGCTGGCATGAAGATTAGATTGTTCTTAGCATGTAGATGCCGCTTTCAATAGCTCAAGCCTATCCGTGTATGTATTTTTTCATTGGTTTTACAAGTAACTTCACTGTCTGCCGATTCATCGGAGCTCATCATTCTTGTAATCAAAACTTAGTGTGATAGTGATTCTCATCATTTTTACTTTGAATAATGGATTGATAGCCTCGTGATTTGAGGTCTGGAGCTTGGACTGATCAAGAATGTGTTACTTTTAGCCAGAATTAATGCTACCGATTCATCACCAGGGATCCCTTCCTCTTATGTTTTACTTCTAGCCATCTGTGTCAACGCAAGAGCAGGGCATGGTCACCATTGATGGATGTCTATGATTGTCTAAAACAGTGTTTGAAAAGATACCAAACTGGCTATGGCTAGGAGCTTCAGAGCATAAAAAATGAATTTCTAGGGCATTCATATACAGCAGACCAACTTCAGATAATAACCCAATATTTTTGTCTCCTATTTCTTTTTCAGTTTATTCGGCCTTGTGAGCAATTGAAGACCGAAGCATATGAGCCCGCTAATGGACTGACATTGACACCATTACTTCAGTATTAAGTTACTGCAACGTTGAAATTTCAACTGAACTTCTAGCTCTGACATTAAAACGCGTTAAGCAATCCGATTCAACAACTTATAATCCCCTCCATGATTACATTTTGTCTTCCCACCTCAAGATTCATTATCCAATCTTTCCTAGAAAATCCCCATATCACCTCTCGTAGATTTTCCTTCTCACCAAACAGTAACCAATGGCACTGGAATGGGTAGCGGTTGCCCATGCTGCTGGAGCAGAAGCCATGATGCTCCTTCTCTTAACCCTCCCAGGCTTAAACCCCTTACGCAATGGCCTTTTGTCTGTAACAAAAACCCTCCTGAAACCCTTCTTCTCAATATTGCCAATTTGCCTCTTCTTGGTCATGGACATCTACTGGAAATATGAAACGATGCCCTCTTGTAAGACCCTCAATTCCTGCTCTCCATCGGAGAATATGCGCCACCAAAAGTCCACTATTAAGAGCCAACGCAACGCACTTTTGATTGCTGCAGCGTTGGTTTTTTACTGGCTCTTGTATTCTGTAACGAAGCTTATTGATCGAGTTGAGCAGTTGCAGTTTCAGATCAAAAGGTCTACCAAAAATGATTGACACTTTGCCCGAGCACTATCCTTGGAGATTACCTCAAATTTGTGCCTCGAAACAGCATAGCCTTTGACTTTTTGAGAGGATGTATCTCTTTGTAAACGTGATTGATGTTTTTAGGCATCTGGGCTAGTTTGGTTCTTGGCCTTTGTCTTGGCAAATCACGTCACATCGAAAGAGTCTTTTTTTCAAATGTATTTAGGCTAGATTTTGCAATTATATCGCCTTGTTTACTTGAATGGAGACAGGAAAAGAAGGGTTTTTATATCTACAGAGGTGCTGGCAATGACAAATGCAGGTAAAAAATATTCAACAAATTCGGATATGGAGTAATTCAACAGATTATGTATTGTGCCTCAAACACATAAACTTGGGATGATTGAATATTCATAGGAATAGTGTTTTCATCACAAATCTTTTAACGTTTTTTGTTGTTGTTAATAATTGAAACAGCCGTCTTCTTGCATTACTATGTGAGATATTTAAGTGGTTGAATTGCCTCAATGCAACAAATTGGCTTCCAAGATCATTTACTATATTGAAAGACTCTTTTTTTCCCTGAAGAGTTCATTTACATGGTTTGGCTGCAGGTTTTATTGTTTTTTTTTTTTTTTTTTTTTGGGGGGGGGGGGGGGGGGGGGTCAAGAAGCAGCTTTTATTGGTGAAAATTAATACCAAAAAAAGAGCTTTACAACTCTTCTAGGAGCAAGGTGTGGTGTGAGGTGCAAATGTGCGTTTGAACAAGTCATGCATGCCTTAAGAATTTGGGATCACAAGCACTTGCAATGAAATGCTGATTTTGGGCCAAGCCCAAAATAGCATGATTTTAGCCCAATTAGAATTTCAATAAATTTTATAGATCCCAGATTACATCATTCTATACCCAGAGAAAGGCCCAATCAAAATTCATTGCCCCCCTTTTAGAAAAATTCAGGATAGTTTTAATTACACAGCTTCTTCTTCTTCTTCTTCTTTTTTCCTTGAATTCTTACTTGAAGTAACAAGCTGCTGTAAGTTCTAATTCTGCATTGCTGCAAAAATTCCTCTTTCTATTAAAACCTAATTTTAACTAGTTAATTGTAATGTTTTAGTACATTTAGGGTTTTTTTTTAAAAAAAGAATGAGGTAATGGTTAACAAATTCCA
>Ga0307510_10009303_pt1 | contig 11710 bp, 13 predicted proteins | sample 12_EM_MG_FD_207224 | JGI IMG/M metagenome (GOLD analysis project Ga0307510, IMG submission 207224) | Populus trichocarpa ectomycorrhiza microbial communities from riparian zone in the Pacific Northwest, United States - 12_EM | ecosystem: Host-associated > Plants > Roots > Unclassified | place... | reverse complement strand
GCCGTTTCTTTGCCTGTACCCCTCCAACCAGCAACCGCTCGAATACTCGCGCTGCCGTTTCAAGTTGCAAGGTGATTACCTATTGGTCAACGCGTTCTTACTTGTACAGTGAGGTGCTGTAAGTGGCCGAGTAGCCTTGTTGTTATGATTGAAGCCGACGGCTAACGGCATAAGATCACGATAAGTAGATAAGTGAGCTTTTTTTCTTCCTTTTTTTAATTGCTGCAGTGTTTATAATTACAAAATGCAAAACTCCCGGAAAGCAAAGGCTACCCATTCTGAGTCCCAGTCAAATTCTCACGGGAAGCCCGCCACCATTCCGGCATGTTCTGGAACTCCCACAGCAGCCCCCCGGTCATCTCTGCATACGCATCATGTACTGTTTGGTGCGTAAAGTGCACTACACTATATCGGTTTCCGACATAGGAGCCACTATAGTGCTCAACAGCATACGATCGCAAGAAAACAACAGAGCCCGGCGTGCAGTCAATTTTAACTCCAAGTTGTGGAAAACAAGCGTCCCCGCCCTCAAAGCCCCCTAATGCGACGATTGCGCACCACCCCTGACAAATGTCCTCCAAATCCTTGTGGTTGTTTGTGTTGGCGTTGATGACTAGTGAGCGCGACGTGAAAATTCCGAATGCTGAGTCTACCGCGTCCCGGTTTCCCTGGCCGTGAATGTTATCATATATCCCATTATAGGCCTGTGTATATTTCGCATGTTCATCGGGGAGAAAAGTTTCAAAGAGTTTCTCCACAGTTTGAGTTAATGGCCGGAGGTCTTTGCTCAACTCTTGCAATGCTGCCCTTGCTTCTTGGGAGCTACACGCTTGGGCTGGCCCTGCTCTAAGTTTGATGTCATGGGTGCGAGTACCGGTTCTGGGCACGAACGCGCGGTGTGCAATCACACACCCCTTCACCCTTGTGGCACCATCGGTCCCATTTTCGTCAGCTGAAAGCAAAGTCGTAGCATCCACATCCATATCACTAGAAGCGCTGGCCGATTTGAACCGGTCCCGTGAGCCTACAGCTCCGTGCCTGACGTGATCCGCCGTAATACCCCGCGATTTGGCGTATTTCACTATTGCCGGCTCAAGTACCTCTCTGAACTGGGTCGCCCTATTATTTCCTGCTTTAATAACGCATGGAACTCCGTGTCTAATGGTAGCTTACTGTTAGCGTGGCCTCAACATACAGTATTAACTTTGATAAGAGATATTTGTCTCAGGGTGTCTAAGTTTCCTATTTTGGCTGCCATTGAAGGAGCAAGAGAAGCATAGCGGCGCCGCGCGCATAATTGAACGATGTTTGTGAACACGACTGCTATTGCATACCATCAAAATTCAGACTACTTGCCGTGCCCTGGCATTTGTGGCACAACAACTATTGCCTACAGGTAAAAAATAGGCCGCAGCTGAGTGATTCTGCTGGCATGCAATAGTGGCAGTTTTCACAAACTTCAGGACACGGCGAGTAGGCTCGATTTGGGCGGCAGGCAATCGCAGTGGCGCTCACAAACGCTGTTCTATTATGCGCGCAGCGCCGCTATGCTTCTCTTGCGTCTTCAATGGCAGCCAAAATAGGAAACTTAGACACCCTGAGACAGATCTCTCTTATCCAAGTTAATAGCAGATGGGAAATTGCTTACTTATCACTGATGATAATAATATTCCCACTAATGGGTTCCAATTGAGGCTCATTAAAGGCCTCAAAGTCCTCTTGCCGATTTGAGTCTGGCTGTTTTTTGATTTTATTCCGGATCTCGCTCATGACATCAAAACCTTCGCATCGATGATAAACAACCTGCTCGTTTGTTGTTTTTAACATCCCGAGAATATTACGCCGCATGTTGGATAGCTTTGCACCAGCTCCGACTGTCGGGAAGGCCAGTTGCTTGGAATCTAAAGAGGGTGATAGGCAGGTTAGCATACGGCTTTGGTGTGCACCGGAATTGAAGCCTTGACATGCAGTAGCCAGCCGCCTAGCGAGAGCACAGTAAAGCGAGAACGCCCATAGAACTCTTATAGGACAGGGATTATTTGTATAAGCATTCTTGCTAGATTGCCATTTCACTTTGCGGTTGGGCGTTGCATCAACTAGGAGGGCAAAACAAGGGAGAAAATATCGCACCTTTCATATTTGTCGGAAAGTTTTGAATGGGCTCCTGCTCATCTGCAATACCCCTAGCACCGAGAGCGCTGCTCTGACCACCTTCATGCTGCAGCTGCAGCTTGATGTTTTTCTCTTCCTCCATCATTTTTTTCTTTTTCTGTTTCAACCGCTTCCGCTTGAGGCCTTCGACGTCCTTCTTCTTCTTCTTCGCTCCTCCCATCTCTATTCCACGCAAAGCCAAACTGACTCAAAGCAAGCTTCCTTCCTGCTCAAATCAGGGCGTAAATAACGGTCTTGGTCCGCCACTGAGTGAGGAAGTCTGGAGGTGAGAAGCTCAGAGAGGGCGGAAGAGGAGCGGAGGGGGCAGGAGAGGGGGGGCCGGCGGCTGGGGAAGTGCTTGGAATTCGAAGCCCAAAGCCAGGCGAAGTCGTGGTGCTATGAGGTGTACTAGCAGCTGTAGTTGCTGCTTTTCAGAAGAAATAAGGGGGAGGCAGAAGCTCTATCGGCGTGCAAGAACCCACTGCGGTGCGAGTTTATTTTTTATTTATTTTTTGTGGAGATGAGAGCATGGCATTTGTGACCTCTCGTGCGCAGCTAGTGTGTGCCCTATCCCTTGGGGTATCTGAAACTGTCAAATTCGTAGCCAACACGCTAAGGCCAGATTCAGCCCCAGCATGCCACACTTGGTCAGAAGATACGATTTTCAGCCCCTTCACAACCCAAATGACTCAGCGCTATTGCCAAGTTAAATATTCTCAGCAAACCACAACTCTTAGTAAGCCTGGCATTGCATTTGACTTGCTCAGATACCCCAGGGGATAGGAGGGCTAGCGCGATACATCTATAGAAGCTAGAGCCGCCGGGGACCTGGGCAACAGAGAGTTTGCGCAAAGAGACCCAGGTAGTCAGAAACTAGGTTATTTTCGGTTAACCTCAAAGCCTTAGGCGCTTTGGCCTCTGGGCAGAAGTGCAAAATGGGGCTTTTAAGACATGAAGAAATTTGATTCTGGCAGAAGAACAAATGACAGGGATGCAATACACTTTGACCATTTAGGTGTTTTCTAATATTACGATAGAAGCTAGCGCGATATGTCTTTCAGGAGCGGGCGCTATTGCGACATCTTTAAACTGGTAGCTTCCCCAAATTCAGCTACCCAACTGGTATGCCCTAAGATCCAGGATATTAGGGCTTTGTTGGCGGGCACAGAAGGCGGGCCAACAGTTCTGTTTTGCAACTATTCTCTTTTCTTTACACACGGTGCATCTTTCACCAAAGCATCAACAGCGAGGGGCGCTACCGCCGTGAATCGGCCTACTGGCTCTGCCAGCAGCATAATTATCATTCAGTATAGCTGAGTTACACATCTTCATTGCCTGCTATAAGAACTCGAATACCGCAATGGAACCTCCTGCTAGCATTTTGGAGTTGCCTTTGCTGGTAAGGTTTGGGTGTTTTTTCTTCTTTTCTCTCTTAAGCTCATGCTCAGGGCCAGCTTTCGCTATGTGCCCGCCCTCCCTGTTCAAGTGACACAGCTTCAAACGACTTAGCTGTGCTCACCCCGCACGCCTCCGCTGGCACTGGGCAGCCTGTCGGCCCTGGAGCTGGGCCACGGCCGGCAGCTTGTTGCAGCCCTGTCCACCTTTTGTCAAAGGTTGCCCTGTTGCTCATTTCCTTGCAGCCTCCGGCCCCGCCAGGCCGCCAATCAAAGAAAAGAAATGCCCGGGGCCCCAAGTGTTTGGTTCACTCCAATGAAAACACGGGAATTAGTAAGCAATCTTGCACTGGTGCAAGATTGCTTATGTCATTCCAGCTTTCCGGAGCTTCTGGAGGAGAGGAATATTCTTGTTGGAAACTGTCGCTATGGGCATGCTCTCCTCTCATCTGTTGCTGTAGTTACGAGTGACACCTTGTGACCACTTATTCCACGCCCCCTGTTCCCTTTTCAACCCTCGCTTCTCTTTTCTCTTTCTCTTTCTTTCTTCCTCTTCTTTTTCTCATTCTCTCTTCCTCTTCTTTTTCTCTCTCAAGTGTCTTCTTGTTCAATAAGTAAAAACAAGTCTTTTGCTTTCTCCAGTGACCATTTTGCCTTTAACCTGTGGTACTACTGGCTTCCACTCTTCTGCTCCCGATAGTTCTCAACAATTCTTATAGCAGGAACGCGAGTGCTAGTATATGATAGAAACAGAAAGGAAGGAGCTAAAGCAGAAGATTCCGTCTGGACGGCAAAGATTGTCTCGGCCAAGGGAACAATCGAACCCCTGGAGGGAAGCACCAGAGAGAGAGGAACAAAAGGCAACCACAAGAGAGGAAGAGGCTATTGCCGCTCACGCTATTGGAATCCACCATGCATGTAGGTAGAATCAATTAATTGACAAAGAAAATAGTCACCATACAAAAAAAAGTCTTCGTTTGCACAGGCGGTTGGTCTATTGGGTAGCAGACGAAATGGGAACGGCATAAGTGGTTTATGTAAGCAATCTGGCACTGGTGCGAACTTGCTTACTAATTCTCTTCCATCCCTAGGGCGGCCGAAGGGCATGGGGGCCACAGCAAGCCCTCAGCAGCAAGAAGCTTGTGCCACTGCGCATTCCTTGCTCGGCACAAGCGCTGCCTTGGGCAAGGCTGGCTTTGGGTTAGGGGTTGTGGACTTCTCACTTTGGTTTATCTAGCGGGGCACTGCCGCTCTAATGTCTGAAGATACCATGCCGCATAAACTGACAAGAGCTGTCTGGCATTTGTAGGCTCAAATAAGAAGCGGCTGAGATGAGGCTTACAATTGGGTCGAGGTAGTTGTTTTGAAAGGCTTAGTCCTGGCTATAAAGAGTTAGCTTATGGCATTTGATTGCGATTTCAAGACAAACTTAAGATTGAAAATATTATTTGAACGCACGAGCGCCAGGCGGCTCTCAGCTAATCAGGCACTCGGGCACCAGGGTGAATCCGCGAACACCAGGGTTTGCTATGAGCATAAGCTAAAGTGGCAAATATCAAATAGGAACAGTAAATAGATAGTTCAATCGATAGCAAAGTAGAAAGCGCGGGTGGAATTGTTCTTGTTTTCAACCGCGCCGCTTAGTGCGCGGGTCGTGCTGTTCCCAATATCGTGGTTAGCTTTGCGAGCCCTGTGTTCAGGGGCAGGCCTTGGTACCGGAATAGCTCTTGTGATTCGCTATCTCCGGTAGCTCCGTTACCTCCCTAATCTCTGGATTCAGATACAAAAGCCCATGAGAAGGATTAGTGCTTTCCAGGAATAGTATAGCCTGAGTCAAAGGTTGTGTTGGATCTCACTAACTTCCTGTCGCAATGGTGTCAGCTTATCCATTTAAACCTACTTTGGTCTGGCGCAGTGGTTTGCAGAGGTATTTGGCGCTAGGGAATTGCAAGAGTTTTTTACGGTACTGGGGTGCTAAAGAGGGCGCTATGCCTCGCTTGCAGCGGGCTTCAAAACCTAGGCCCTGTGCCTCTATAGTTGCTTTCGGCCAATTACTACGCAACGCGCTGCAATGGGATGAGTGCTTGGCTTCTATTCCGCCAGCCCACTTACGCCCTTTTCTCACTTTTTCGCACCCACCTCTGCTTCTCACCTCCTCCTTCCTCAACATCATTCTCTTTGGTTGTCACTCTTCCCACATCCTCACGGATCACGCATTCCACTGTTTTGTGTCGCCCGGAAGCGCTCTCTCCTCCCATTTTCACCTCAAATATTTTTCTTCCCCCTCTGGCTCCCCTTATTCTATTTTTCCTACAGCTCGCGAAAAAAACTCTCTGGATCAAAGGTTGCGAATCCTTCCTACCAGGAAAGCGGCCAGAGGCATTGACCGCGGCTAAGGCGATCCTTGAACTCTCGGGTGTGCATTTGGGCCTTTGCTCTTGTGATTGAGTATCCCTGCTGGTCACTGAGCTTTGAATTCCGAGGACGAGGCTGTGAAGTATTAGTGCTTTCCTGACACGGTATGGCAAGACTCTTTTGGCGCTGTCGGATCTCATTAACTGGGTCTCCCTATTCTATTAACTTGCTAAACTAAACATACTCGTCCCAGGCAAGAAGTACGCGTAAATATCTTTTCCACATGGCAAGCCATTCGCTCAGCCGTGCTAGGCTATCTGATGCTCCCGGGCTACGCTCACCCACCGCCCAGCAGGCCGAAATGTCGGGGGCTCTTGCCTCCACCGCCCCGCCTGATCTTTCAAGGTCGGCGGAGATTTCACACCTGTTTCAAGGAATTCAAGTACAAGGGGTAGAGGAGATGATACAGCCACATTTTGAGGGCTTGACGATGGCACAGAAGGCAGTAATGGTGGTGGAGATGCTAAGCGGGCGGGCGCAGCAGGCCGAGGTTATTGGGTCGCTCGTTGACCACTTGTGGAATATCTACGTCGTCCCGCAAAAGCTCTGGGAGTATTACGACGGGGGAGAGGACAAATTCATGGAGGACGTTGACTTTACTAGGTTCGTTCAGCCTACACTGGATTCAGCTGCGAGCACACGGAGTCGGAAGGAGCGCGAGCTTTCAACAATAGGGCCAGCGTGGGGCGCTGGCTGGGAAAAAGTCATTGAGTCCAACAGCTGCCATTGGTCGATCTTGTCAGAAAAATATTTGTACCACATGGCATACCTTGCGCGTAACCTAATTGGGCTGCTTGACGCAACAGTGCTGCTACGAAGCGTGCGGGACAAAAGGCTCGCGAACCCCCAGCGGGGTGTGCCTACCAGTGCAATTGTTACCGTTGGTGACGCCCGAAAAGTAACGGATGCCGTTAAACGGCTTTCCAAGCTCCGGAACATCAGCCCCTCACAGTGCACAATGGAGGACTTTCTGTCATCACTACAAGTTGCTGCACCGGAGACCGTTATTCCGCGCATAACCGAACTGGAGTCACCAGCAGCCGCCCAGGTCTCTCATCAACCAACCGGTTTGTTCCCCGCCGACACCCACATTGGTGGCATCACTCTCCAGGTACTGCCCCAGATCTGCTCCCTCAAAGAAAGTGAAAAAGACTCGTGATATTTGCTATCTCCTTCCGGCCTCTAATCTCCATTAATCCTTGCCGGGAGCAAACCTCGCTTGTGGAACATACAAAACTTAGCCACTGTACCTTGGCATAGGTTTGGTTTGACAGGTTAACAAGAATTGTTAGTGAGATCCAACGCACTCAGCACAATTAGGCTTGACTCTCTAAGGATAATGCTAATCCTTCCAAGGGGTTTTTGTCTCTAGGCAGCGAGATTTGGGGTTTAGCGGAGATAGTGGATTGCACGGGCTTTTGGCTATAGTCTGACACACTAATTGCTAACCAATGTGAACAGCTTCGGGCCACCACTACCGAACAAAACATGTCCCAGATAGATACGCCTCCAACCGAGACTGGTCTGGTTACTAGTTCTGATACTAGCTACACTATAGCAAAAGCAGGAATGCTAGCAGTAGTGCCAGCAGCACCCAGTTTTCTGATTTTTGAACCTCTTGCACCGGGTACACAAGAGTCCAGGAGTCCAGGCTCGGTTTCGAACGATAACTCAACAAGCCCAAGCTTAGCAGCCAACCTGAGCGGGGTTTCCCAGTCTTTAGTGGAAGTGGTAGACGATATACAAGCCCCGCCCAGCCCTGGAGCTCGCGATGAGCTTCCTGATGCAGGCTCCGTCCTTTCAATTCTCACACTCCCCGCATCGCCACCAAATGATCCCGCTCCCACTACTACCGCACAATCTTTATCGGCTGTGTCCGCAGTCATACCTTCAGCCCTGTCCTCTTCTGAATATGAGAGTGGTGTTCGGCCCCGTTCATCATCTTTTGCTTCTCTTACTGGCTCTCGTGATCAGACGGGTCCGAGCCATGTCATTGCCTTGACCTCGGAGCCGCCCCCTTCAGCCCCACAACACCCGCCGGATCTCTCACCCCCCGCAACTCCGCTTACCGGCCCCGCAACGCGGCCTTCATCCACAGTTGAATCTCAGCCTGAGTATAGTCTTCGCCGCTCTGTGCGCTTACATCCACCTGCCACTGCCTCTGGTTCTCCTATCGCAGCCGTGGCTCAAACAGTTCCTACGGACACCGACCATTTCCCCCATGAAACCTCAGATCAGCCCCCATCAGCACCAGAACACCAGTCAGACTTCACTACTGGTAGAAGTTCGCATAGCGGCCCAAGAAAGAGGCGTGCGCTCTCCACTGGCCGTCCACGCGGAGGTGCTGTTCGGCCGACTGTATCTACAGTGTCAGAAGCAACAGCCTTGGGGCCCACATCCCCTGCCGGCTATGAGAGTAGTGTTCGGCCATGTTCAGGCGATGTCTCCGGACTCCGGGATTCTGAATCGGACGGCTCAGGTGCACATCAGCCTGGTCACACGTTGTCAACCGATACCATTCCTGAAGCCTCAAAAAAGCGTCCTCACTCTGAAATCAATCCTGCAACAGTTATCAAACCATTCCCCCGGTTCCTCATCAATAATGGGTGGTTTATGTCTAATCCAGTCGCAACGGCCATCGATCGCGATGGGTTTTACATAAGGTCAGAGTCGCGCTATGGGCTTGGCCCTGAGGAGTGCGCTGAGGCTATTATGAGGGACCTTAATGCTTACCTCAATACCTACGATCGCAAGGACAAGCACCGCTATAATAACTGTTTCCATTCCCTCATCCAGCAGGCCCTAGTGCAAGATCCTATGATGTACCTGATCGCGTTGGGTGGAATGAAGGTGAAAAACCATCGTCTGATATCACTGCCAGTTGCTCCTCTGGCTTTTTCTCAGGAGCATAATTCACAACTACTCGACCCAGGTTTCCCATTTGCTAAGTTCCTCGCAAACAAGCGAGATGTACCTGCAATCAACATACTATATACGTTAAACAACGTGAACCTACGCATCGCGCCAGCGTCTCTTAGAAAAGAAGATGTCCAGAATTGGTGGCAGAAGTGCGGCGGCGAAATGAAAGTAGCTGCGACCCAGCTTCCCTTGAAGGAGTTCAAAACGGCAAAATTAAATAGTGGCCACACAATCGCATTCCCTCCGCAACAACCGTGGTACGTTGAGCGCTCCACTCCCACTCCGCATGGAGAAAATCTGATGTTTGAGATGAAATATATTTCGGCTTATCGGGGCCCAGCCAAAAAGCTCGATTATTCATATTGGCCGGAGGGCACGTACGACTCGATTTCACGGAACAATCGGGACTTGACTAGTCCTGGGGTTACTGGATGGGGCGAGGCCCCCGATGCTCCCATGAGTAAGAGCAGATTTGTTACAGCTATAGAACTGCGTGGTGTCTGGGCAATCGGCGATGCTATTCTGGGCCTGACGAGTTGGGATTCCCCGGTAATCCAACGCGACCTCGAGCTGCTGTTTGATACACCCGAAGGCACTGATGAATGGTACAATCTGGATTTTGTTAAGAGCATTCAACTTAGATTGCAAAGAAAGTTGGTGGATCTCAAGGACGACATTGATTCTATATACAAGGGGACGTTCGGTAATCTGCTCGAAGCCAGAGGGTCTGCAGGGGAAGCTTGATGTTGTATATGGGAGATGTTCTGTCTCAGGAGCCCTCGGTCATTAGGCGCAGATATATATCACCAAGCCTGTCCTTAGCTAGGGAGAGCAGAGAGAATTATAGCACCCTTTCTCCATCTTCTGCCTTTCCTCCTAGAACGTATTGTAATTGCACCTTTGCTTGTTTCGTCCTTCGTCCTTTCCTTAGTTTCTATCATCTCTGTCTTTATAACATGATGGTTGTCTTTTACTGTAAAAACTGAAATAATTGGGCATCACGCTATGGCGTTGGACTTGCCTCCCCTAGTAAGGTCTGCTGTCTCAGGTGAGGGCTACAAGAGAATCTTCACGCTGTGTTTTCTGACTCTAATCTAAAAACGCAATTGTGGATGTCCTAGCCCTGTGTCCAATTATTATTTCCGGTTTTATGGTAGGTTTCTGGGGGCGTGTGAAGTGGTAGTTCTGGTGCCAAATGGCGAAAAGTGACATTTTTAATCTCAAAATAATCTAGGAGATAGTAATTAAAATAACACGAAACACGGTACGAGAAAAGAGTGAAAGCGGAAGATAGGAGAGGGATAACACGCAACTCAGGGCTATTCGTAATGCTTGCTAAATTGGCGGCAAAGGAGGTGGTATATATGAAAAATAAAACACCACCCGTGGCCTTCATGGTCTCTGCTTGGGGCCCATTTAGATGCTAGCGGCTGACTAGGAACAACAGATAGCACCGACTGCAAAAGAAAGTCAGTTAGATAAACAGGCTTTAGTATTTACTCACATTGAACGGCCTGTCTATTTCTAAAACCAATTGGTGCGTCAGCTAGAGTAGGCAGTGGCCCTTAGCCGCGATTTGATCAACAGAGTGAAAAAGTGTGGCTAATTGGCCATGGCCCTAAATTCTTTCACCGTAAAAGCTCAAATAGAAGAACCAGAGGGCTAGGGCGCTGGGTTTCCTTTGGCTTAGACCTTCACTTCGTGCTTAATTAATAAGCAACCTCGCACCGGTGCAAGGTTGCTTATATCACCTCAGCTCTATCGCATATGCAGCCGAGGTAAAGCGGGGCTGCACTCAAGCTTGACAGCATAGATTTAGGGCAGGCTCAGCACCTCGCTATTGCCTGCACAGCAGTTGGTTTTGGATAGGGGCTAAAGTGAAACCAAGGCAACCAACACGCAGGGCGGTGCGAAGAGTGCAAATTCGCGCACAGTTTAAAGATATATGAGGCAGCGGTTCGGTAGGCACAAGAAAACCGTGCTGGCGGCAATCCACCTTTTGGCAGATTATACATTCCTGTTTGAAAAGTCTTCGTGCTGGTTCATTCATCTAGCTGTGGCTGGCGTAGCATACTGCAAGAACTCAAATAACTGGAATTCACACACCACGCCGGAAACCTCCTGGCTTACATAGGGGGGCGAGGGGGCAGCAGAAGCTGCCCCCCTCAACCTGAGCTTAGAGGTAAAGAAAAACAAAAATGCCTGTGACCTTGCCAACCTAGCCAGCTCCACCACACCACCACGCTAGGGCATGGCCCAATCTCCAAGGTCCTTACAGTATTTGTGCCACATATCCTGCAGCTCAACCATCCGGATACCCACAGGCGGTCTCATATCAAATGCAATCAAACAAAGTTATCACTGCAAAACTTAATATATTGTCCCGCATCAGCTGTGGTCCTTAACAGATTCTTTTGATTTTCATCATCTAGGATAGCAAGGTTCAACCTGGTTTTCATTCATGCTACCTATGACTAACTAAATAGTATGTGAGGCGTCCCGGGTCACCCCCTGTCCCTCGGCTCACCTTAAGGATAGCAAGGTGCAGCTGCACATCAATTGGCCCTGTGGTTGCCAAGACTGCTCTCGGAAACACTGTAAACAAAATAAAAAAATTAAAAAAAACTACTTCACACTTATCTAGCAATGTGAATCTGATAATAGGAAAAAAGAAAAAAAAGGCCTTTCAATGTTCTGTCCGGCCGATATATGACTAGCCCCTCTCCACTCAGTCTTTTCTTCTTCATTAAATTCTTGGTAGGCATGTAAAGGAGGTGTGTCAGTATGATGCTGAGAACAGGCTATTTAATTAGGGGATCTAGTCTGTATAT
>Ga0307510_10009302_pt1 | contig 11712 bp, 11 predicted proteins | sample 12_EM_MG_FD_207224 | JGI IMG/M metagenome (GOLD analysis project Ga0307510, IMG submission 207224) | Populus trichocarpa ectomycorrhiza microbial communities from riparian zone in the Pacific Northwest, United States - 12_EM | ecosystem: Host-associated > Plants > Roots > Unclassified | place... | reverse complement strand
TTCGATTCCGAACGGCGGTTTCGACCAGAGGCTCAATGTCCTTTTCAGATCTCGGACTTTCCGAAAAAGTCCTCGCCGCAGTGGCGGCCACCGGTTACACCACCCCCACCCCGATTCAGGAACAGGCGATCCCCCACGTCCTCGCACGCAAGGACGTCCTCGGCATCGCCCAAACCGGCACCGGCAAGACCGCGGCCTTCGTGCTGCCGATGCTCACCATCCTTGAAAAGGGTCGCGCCCGGGCACGCATGCCACGCACGCTGATCCTCGAGCCGACCCGCGAGCTCGCGGCGCAGGTGAAGGAAAACTTCGACCGCTACGGCGCCGGCCAGAAGCTCAACGTCGCCCTCCTCATCGGCGGCGTCTCCTTCGGCGACCAGGATGCCAAGCTGACGCGTGGAGTCGACGTCCTGATCGCAACCCCGGGCCGCCTGCTCGACCACACCGAGCGCGGCGGATTGCTGCTCACCGGTGTCGAGCTGCTGGTCATCGACGAAGCCGACCGCATGCTGGACATGGGCTTCATTCCCGACATCGAGCGCGTCTGCAAGCTCGTCCCGTTCACGCGGCAGACCTTGTTCTTCACCGCGACCATGCCGCCGGAAATCCGGCGCATCACCGAGACCTTCCTGCACAATCCGCAGAAGGTCGAAGTCTCCAAGCCCGCTACCACCGCCGTCACCGTCACGCAGTGTCAGGTCCCGGCCGGGCGCGAGGCGCATGAGAAGCGCGAATTGCTGCGACGCCTGCTGCGCGAGGCCAAGGATCTCCAGAACGCGATCATCTTCTGCAATCGCAAGCGTGAGGTCGCCGTCGTTCACAAATCGCTGCAGAAACACGGTTTCAGCGTCGGCGCCCTGCACGGCGACATGGACCAGTCGGCCCGCACGGCGGCGCTCGAACAGTTCCGCAAGGGCGAGCTGCCGCTGCTGGTCGCCTCCGACGTCGCCGCCCGCGGCCTCGACATCCCCGAGGTCAGCCACGTCTTCAATTTCGACGTCCCCCACCATCCCGACGATTACGTCCATCGCGTCGGCCGCACCGGCCGCGCAGGCAGGTCCGGCATGGCGATCTCGCTCGTGACGCCGCTCGACCAGAAGTCGATGGTGGCGATCGAGAAGCTGATCGGCCAGAGCATTCCGCGCGCCGAAGGCGATTACGAAGTCAACGCGGCATCCGGCGATGGGACCGAGCGTCCGCGCGAGCAGCGTGGACGGGATCGCGAACGCTCCCGTGGCGGACGCGGCAAGCCGCAGCGCGGCGGCCGCGAGCGTGAGCGCAGTCACGAGCCGCGCGAACCGCGTGGTGAGGCAAAACACGCTTCTGAAACAAGACCTTCAGCCGAAGCACGGCCCGCCCCAGAGGCAAGACCTGAGCGGGAAGCAAGACCTGAGCGCCAAGCAAGGCCCGCACGCGAGGCAAGACCTCCGCGCGAGGCCGGGCCATCATCCGAACCGCGTCACGGCTCGCGTCCGCAAGCCAACGCGGCGCATGTGCCGTCGATCGGCCGCCCCGAGCCGCGCCGCCAGCGCGAGGCCGATACCGAGCCGGGCGATCATTCGCACCTGCCGGCGTTTCTGCTCCGGCCGGTGCGTTCTCCTGCCGGCGCCTGAAGCCGCAAGGCGCTTCAGGTCCGGTTGAGCAGAAGCGCCCCACACTTTTTATGATGCATTGACGACCGTATATTTACTGGCCGTTCACGAACGTCCGTTAGCCTACGAACATAATTTAAGCATTGCTGCGGTCGACGGCGCATTGACCGTTGTGGGGTATGTTCCGTGGTCAACGTTCTCGACGAACACGAACGCACGATGGCGTTCGCCGAAGTAGCGCTCGGTCAGATCCGGTCGCTTCGGCAGACAGCAATTCCCCGCAACTACGAGATCTGGTACGTCTACGCCACCGGCTACAACGCGCCGCTCAACAAGATCATCAACGAGACGCTGGCGCGCCACGGCAAGCTGACCGAAGCCGATCTCGATCAGATCTACGAGACCTATCTCTCCCACATCAAGACCACCGATCGCATCGACAAGGTCGGCGCGCGCGTGATCGGCGAGATCGACGACGTGATGAAGGTCTTGACCGACGCGCTCGGCATGACAGGCACCTATGACGCGAGCCTGTCGGGCGCGACCGAAAAACTGTCGTCCGCCAAGAACCGCGACCAGATCAAGTCGATCGTCGAGACGCTGCTGCGCTCGACCAGCGAGATGCGCGAGACCAACAAGGCGCTGGAAGACCGACTGACGCTGTCGAAGAACGAGATCAGCAATCTCCAGCAGAGCCTGGAGGCGATCCGCGCCGAGAGCCTGACCGACCCGCTGACGGGCCTCGGCAACCGCAAATATTTCGACCGCATGATCGGCATGGCCGTGCAGAGCGCGCTCGCCTCGGGCGAGCCGTTGTCGCTGCTGCTGTTCGACATCGACCACTTCAAGTCGTTCAACGATTCCTACGGCCATCTCACCGGCGACCAGGTGCTGCGGCTCGTCGGCCTGTCGCTGAAGCAGACCATCAAGGGCCAGGATATCACCGCGCGCTATGGCGGAGAGGAATTCGCGGTCGTGCTGCCCAACACGGCGCTGCGCCAGGCCCTCACGGTGGCCGATCACATCCGCCGCGCGGTGATGGCGAAGGAATTGAAGAAGAAGTCCACCGGCGAGATCCTCGGCCGGGTCACCATCTCCGTAGGCGTCTCCATGCTCAAGCAGGGCGACGATACCGACGCGCTGATCGAGCGAGCGGATGCCTGCCTCTACGCCGCCAAGCGCAACGGCCGCAACCGCGTGATCTGCGAAGCCGATCCGGAATTCGCGATCGAATCGCACAGCCGGGTGGCGTGACGGAAGCAGCGCGCCGAACCGCGCGCGCTTGACATTCTCGTGTGGCGAACGACATCTTCCTTGCCGCCTTACGGCACCTGACCGCGAGGACTTGTCGTCTTGCCCAATCCTCATGATTTCCACACGCCGCAATCGTCCTACACGAGAGACGAGCTGCTGAGATCGAGCGAAGGCGGCTATTTCGGTCCGGGCAACGCGCAATTGCCGGCGCCGCCCATGCTCATGATGGACCGCATCGCGGAGATCAGCCTGGACGGCGGCGAGTTCCGCAAGGGCCATATCGTCGGCGAGCTCGACATCGCGCCCGGCCACTGGTTCTTCGATAGCCATTTTCGCGGTGACCCGATGATGCCGGCCTCGCTGGGGCTCGACGCCATGTGGCAGATGGTCGGCTACTGGCTCGGCTGGTCGGGCTCGCCGGGCAAGGGCCGCGCCATCGGCGTCGGCGAAGTCGAAGCCACGGGCGAAATCACACCAAACGTACAGCGCGTGCGCTACGAGGTCGCCATGCGCATGGTCCGGCGCGGCAAGCTGGTGCTCGGCATTGCCGACGGCCGCGTGCTGGCCGACGGCGTCTGCGTCTTCACGGCCAAGGATATGAGGGTCGGCCTGACCAAGGCGGTGGACTGAGGTCTCGTAGGGTGGGCAAAGGCGCGCAAGCGCCGTGCCCACCATCTTTGCCGGGATATCAACGGTGGGCACGCTTCCGCCTTCGCTCTACGAGCTACGGCGGACGAGTCGCTTTGCCCACCCTACGAACCGCTTTCCTGGCTGTTCGTTTCTTCGCCGGCGGCTTCTTCGCAATCTTCTTGACCGCGCTCTTCTTCGGCCGCTTCTTCACCTTGGCGCGCTGGGCGGCGGCGAGCGCCGCCCTCGCCCATTGTACGAGATCCTCGGAATCGTCGAACAAGCGCGCCGGCAGCTCCCAGTAGGAGTTGACCGTCACGGTCTTGGCGCGGGTCGAATACTGGAACGGCTTTGCGCCTTCGGCTTCAAAATTCGGGATGGTCACCTCGTCGGCGCGGAAGAACAGGCCGGCGCGCAAGGCGAGCGCGAAGTTGATGCCATCGGCGGAGATGCCGTAGCCAGAGAACATCTTGCGGATGGTGACAGGGCCGAAATCGGCGAACAGGTCGATCAGGAATTCGCGGTCCATGGCCCAACCCTCTCCCCGGCGTCGTCCCCGCGAACGCGGGGACCCATAACCACAGGGAGGAGTTTAGCGAAGACTGGCAGCTAAGAAAGCGTGGTACCGATACCGCACGTCACCGCCAGATCACGCGGTATGGGTCCCGGCGTTCGCCGGGACGACAAAGGAGTGTTTGGCGCGAGCCCTGCTTACCCGTCGATCTTGGCCGGCCGCAGCTCGACCGACTCACCGCAGCCGCAGGCGGAGACTTGGTTGGGGTTGTTGAAGACGAACTGGGCCTGCATCTTGTCGGCCTTGTAGTCCATCTCGGTGCCGAGCAGAAACAGCACGGCCTTGGGCTCGACCAGGATCTTGACGCCCTTGTCCTCGACGACCTCGTCGGTCGGGCGGATATCATGGGCGTATTCGACCGTATAGGACTGGCCGGCGCAGCCGCCGTTCTTCACGCCGACGCGCAGGCCGACGATTTCGGAGTCCGCGCGCTGGGTCAGCTCGCTGATGCGCTGGGCAGCGGCATCCGTCAGCCGCATCACCTGCGGGCGCGGGCGCCGCGGCTTGGGAGGGGATGCTGGTGTCGAGCCGGACGATATCTGTGTCATGTCAATGATGTGGTCCGTTGCGGAGCGAATTCAATGCCAGGGATTCAAAGCAGAGCGTTACGCGTCACCACATGTTGAGCACGAGGCGGGCCTCGTCGCTCATGCGTTCGGGCGACCACGGCGGCTCCCAGATAACCTTGACGTCGACCAGGCCGACACCGGGGACGCTGGCGACCGCATTCTCGACCATGGTCGGCAGCTCGCCGGCGGCGGGGCAGTTCGGCGTCGTCAGCGTCATCTGGACGTCGACCGAGCGGTCGTCCTTGATCTCGACCTTGTAGATCAGGCCGAGCTCATAGATGTCCGCCGGAATTTCCGGGTCGAACACGGTCTTGAGGCCCGCGATGATCTCGGTGGTGAGACGCTCGGTCTCCTCCGGCGGCAGCGCCGACTGGGTTTCCATCGGGTTGGCTTTGATTTCGGCCGTGTCACTCATGCGAACAAATCCCGCGCCTTCAACAGCGCCTGTGCCAGATGATCGACTTCTTCCCGCGTATTATACATGCCGAACGAGGCCCGGCATGTGGCAGTGACGTTGAACCGCTCTAAAAGCGGCATCACGCAATGGGTGCCGGCGCGCACCGCGATGCCCTGGCGGTCGATCACGGTGGCGACGTCGTGGGCATGCGCGCCCTTGAGTTCGAACGAGATTATCGGGCCCTTGCCGCGGGCGGCGCCGATCAGCCGCAGCGAGTTGATCTCGCGCAGCTTGTCCTGGGCGTAGGTGACGAGATCGTGCTCGTGCGCGGCGATGCGCTCCTTGCCGATCGAATTGACGTAGTCGATGGCGGCGCCAAGCCCGACCGCCTCGACGATCGCAGGCGTGCCCGCCTCGAACTTGTGGGGGGGATCGCCATAGGTGACGATTTCGCGCGAGACCTCGCGGATCATCTCGCCGCCGCCGTTATAGGGGCGCATCGCGACGAGATGGTCGTACTTGGCCCAGAGCACACCGATGCCGGTCGGCCCGTAGACCTTGTGGCCGGTGAAGACATAGAAGTCGCAGCCGAGGTCCTGAACGTCGACCGACAGATGCACCGCGCCCTGGCTGCCGTCGACCAGCACCGGAATGCCGCGGGCATGGGCGATCTTCACGACGTCCTTGATCGGCACGATGGTCCCGAGCGCGTTCGACATCTGCGTGATTGCGACCAGCTTGGTCTTGGCCGTCAGCAGCTTCTCGAATTCGTCGATGAGGAAATTGCCCTCGTCATCGACCGGCGCCCATTTGATCACGGCACCCTGGCGTTCCCTGAGGAAATGCCAAGGCACGATGTTGGAGTGGTGCTCCATGATCGAGATGACGATCTCGTCGCCCTCTTTGATGTTCGGCTCGCCCCAGGACGAGGCGACCAGGTTGATGGCCTCCGTCGCGTTGCGGGTGAAGATCACTTCCTCAGTACGGCCAGCGTTGATGAACTGCGCGACCTTGGTGCGACCGCCCTCATAGGCTTCGGTCGCGGCGTTCGCGAGGTAATGCAGGCCGCGATGCACGTTGGCGTATTCGCTCGTGTAAGCCTGCGTCATGCGGTCGAGCACGGCGCTCGGCTTCTGCGCCGATGCGGCGTTGTCGAGATAGACCAGCGGCTTGCCGTAGACCTGCATGGCGAGCGCCGGAAAATCCTGGCGCACGCGCGCGACGTCGTAGGACCCGTTCATGACTGCGGGATGCGTGCTCATTGGCGCCGCTCCAGCCAACGCTCGGCAATGCCGATCACGTGCTCGCGCAAGCCGTCATCGGAGATCTGCTCGATCGCCTCGCCGACGAAAGCCTGAATCAGCAGCGCCTGGGCCTGCTTCTCCGGCAGGCCGCGCGCCTTCAGATAGAACAACAGGTTCTCGTCCAGCGCGCCGGCGGTGGCGCCGTGACCGCAGGAGACGTCGTCGGCGAAGATTTCCAGCTCCGGCTTGTTGTCGGCCTCGGCTTCATCCGAGAGCAGCAGCGCCCGGATCATCATCTTGCCGTCGGTCTTCTGCGCGTCGGGACGGACGATGATGCGGCCCTGGAACACCGAATGGGCGCGATCGTCGATCACCGCGCGAAAAACTTCACGGCTGACGCAATTCGGCACGGCATGGTCGACCACCAGCGTGGTGTCGCCATGCTCGGTCTTCTGCAACAGGTTCACGCCGTTGACCGAGAGCTCGCTGCCCTCGCCCGCCAGCGTGATGAAGCCCTGCAGGCGGCTGACGCCAGCGCCGGTGGTCATGTTGAAGATGTTGAGTTTCGTGTTGGCACCGACGGTGACAAATTGCGAGGTGATGTTCACCGCGTCGGGCGCGTCATCCATCAGGCGGATATGCGCGACGTCGGCATTGTCGCCGACCGAGACGATGACGGCATCGTTGACCTGATAGGCCTTGGCGCCAGCCGCGACGAAGGTCTCGATGATGGTGGCGCGGGTGCCCTTCCCGATCACGAGCTGCGAACGGGTGAAGGCCGATGCGGAAGGCGCGGTCGCGATGTGGATGATCTGGATCGGCGCGGACAGTTGCGTGCCATCGGCAATCGACAGCACGACGCCATCGGTCGCCATCGCCGCGTTCAGCGAGATCACGGCGTCGGTGGATGCGGTCGTCAGGAGACCGGCATCTTTCGCCAGCGTCTCGCGGAGAGTCGTCACGCTCACTTCAGAAGCAAGCGCCTTCACGTCGGACAGATCGGCCGCGAACACGCCGTCAACCAGCACCAGCTTGCGGGCGCCCTCGATCGCATTCGCCTTCACGGCGTCCGCGGCGCGCTTCAGCGCGGCCGCATCGGGGGCGGCTGCGAGCGGCAGCACCTCGCCGACCAGCGCGCGCAGATCGGTGTATTTCCATTCTTCGATCCGGCGGTGCGGCAGGCCGAGACGCTCATAGGTCTCAAACGCCTCGCGGCGCGCCGCGATCACAGAGGGCGAACCCGGCAAGCGGCCTTCGGCGCTGGTGAAGAGATCGCTCACCGCGCGGCCCTTTCCGGTCTTTGCCACAGCAACGTTCATTGCAAAATTCCTTACGCAGCGTCCTCGAACTGGGCGTAGCCGGACTCTTCCAGCTCCTGCGCCAATTCCTTTCCGCCGCTCTTCACGACACGGCCCTTCGACATCACGTGCACGATGTCGGGCACGATGTAGTTCAGCAGTCGCTGATAGTGGGTGATGACGACCATCGCGCGCTTCGGCGAATGCAGCGCGTTGACGCCGTCGGCCGCGATACGCAGCGCGTCGATGTCGAGGCCGGAATCCATCTCGTCGAGGATGCACAGGCTCGGCTCGAACAGCGCCATCTGCAGCACCTCATTGCGTTTCTTCTCGCCGCCGGAAAAGCCGACATTGACGCCGCGCTTGAGCATGTCCTGCGGGATGTTCAACGACTTCGAGACCTCGCGGACCTTCTTCAGAAAGTCCGGCACCATCAGTTCGCTCTCGCCGCGCGCCTTGCGCTGCGCGTTCAGCGCAGTCCGGAGGAAATTCATGGTGGTGACACCGGGAATCTCGACCGGATACTGGAACGCCAGGAACACGCCCTTGGCGGCGCGCTCCTCCGGAGCCATCTCCAGCAGGTCCGCGCCCTTGAACAGGATCTGGCCGCCGGTGACCTCGTAACCGGGCTTGCCGGCGATCACATGGGAGAGCGTCGATTTGCCGGAGCCGTTCGGGCCCATGATCGCGTGGATCTCGCCCTCGTTCACAGTCAGCGTCAGCCCGTGGAGGATCTCACGTTCCTCGACACGAACCTGCAGGTCTTTCACTTCAAGCAAAGCCATTTTGGTGTCCAGTCTATTCAAATTCTGCGTGGAGCGCCTAAGCGCACCGCGAGGATCGGCGCTAGCCGACCGACCCTTCAAGCGAGATCGAGATCAGCTTCTGCGCTTCCACCGCGAACTCCATCGGGAGTTGCTGAAGCACGTCCTTCACAAAACCGTTGACGACGAGGCCGACGGCTTCTTCCTGGCTAAGGCCACGCTGGACGCAGTAGAACAGCACGTCCTCGGAGATCTTCGAAGTCGTGGCCTCGTGCTCGAACGTCGCCGACGAGTTCTTCGCCTCGATGTACGGCACGGTGTGCGCGCCGCATTTGTCGCCGATCAACAAGGAATCGCAGGCCGTGAAGTTGCGTGCGCCGGTCGCCTTGCGATGCGCCGTGACGAGCCCACGATAGGTGTTCTGCGACTTGCCCGCGGCGATGCCCTTGGAGATGATGCGGCTCGACGTGTTCTTGCCGAGATGGATCATCTTGGTGCCGCTGTCGACCTGCTGATACCCGTTCGAGATTGCGATCGAGTAGAACTCGCCGCTGGAATTGTCGCCGCGCAGAATGCAGCTCGGATATTTCCAGGTGATGGCGGAGCCGGTCTCGACCTGGGTCCAGGAAATCTTGGAGCGATCGCCGCGGCAGTCGCCACGCTTGGTGACGAAATTGTAGATGCCGCCCTTGCCTTCCGAATTGCCCGGGTACCAGTTCTGCACCGTCGAATATTTGATCTCGGCATCGTCATGCGCGACGAGCTCGACCACAGCGGCATGCAACTGGTTCTCGTCGCGCTGCGGCGCGGTGCAGCCTTCGAGATAGGAGACGTAGGAGCCCTTGTCGGCGATGATCAGCGTGCGCTCGAACTGGCCGGTGTTGCGCTCGTTGATGCGGAAATAGGTCGACAGCTCCATCGGGCAGCGCACGCCCGGCGGCACGTAGACGAACGAGCCGTCGGAGAACACCGCCGAGTTCAGCGTCGCGTAGAAATTGTCCGAAGTCGGCACCACGGAGCCGAGATACTTTTGTACCAGCTCGGGATGCTCGCGGATCGCCTCCGAGATCGGCATGAAGATCACGCCGGCCTTCTTCAGCTCAGCCTGGAACGTGGTCGCGACCGACACCGAGTCGAAGACCGCGTCGACCGCGATCTTGCGCCGGACAGGATCCTGATCGCCGGGCTTGGGCTCGACGCCTTCGAGCATCGCGACTTCCCGCAAGGGGATGCCAAGCTTCTCGTAGGTCTTCAGAATCTCCGGATCGATCTCGTCGAGCGAACTGATCGTCTTCTTCGGCTTCGGCGCCGAATAGTAATAGAGGTCCTGGAAGTCGATCTTGGGATAGTCGACGCGGGCCCAGGTCGGCTCGGTCATGGTCAGCCAGCGCCGATAGGCTTCGAGCCGCCACTGAAGCATCCAGGCGGGCTCGTTCTTCTTCTCGGAGATGAACTTGACGGTGTCTTCCGACAGCCCCTTGGGGGCCTTGTCGGACTCGATCAGGGTCTCAAACCCATAACGATACTGATCGACGTCGATGCGCTTCACGCGCTCGACCGTCTCTTGCACGGCTGGCATTCTATCCTCCGCTCGCGGTTTCAAGGACCGCGGTGGATCAAACTCGGACGAGTATTACGATGTTTCTTGGCGGAAAGCACGGGCTTAGAACCGTTCAAGCCGTGTTTCGTCGCTTAGTGTCTAAGTAGGGTATTACCGAGCTTTCGCCAAGCCTCTAACGTCGTGTTGATGTCATCCGGTTCCGTGGACCAGCCCAGACTGAGGCGCACCGCTCCCTGGGCCACGGTGGCATCATACCCCATCGCCGACAGCACGTGGGATGGCTGGACCTTGCCGGAGGAGCAGGCCGAGCCGGAGGATACGGCCACGCCTTCGAGGTCGAAGCCGATCACGGCGGTCTCGGCCTTCAGGCCCGGCGCAGTAAACAGGATGGTATTTGGCAACCGCTTCACGTCGTCCGCGAAGATGGTCGCGCCGGCGACGGCACGAATGCCATTTTCCAAGCGATCCCTAAGGGTTGCCATCCGCTCCGCATCCTCCGGGAGAGCCTGAAGCGCGACCTTCACGGCCGCCCCGAAGCCGGCGATCCCAGCGACATTCTCGGTTCCCGCGCGCCGGTTCAGCTCCTGCCCGCCACCCCGGAGCACCGGTTCAATTCCAGAGATCCCCTCGGCAATGACCAGCGCGCCGATGCCCTTGGGACCGCCGATCTTGTGCGCAGAAAAGGTCGCAAGGTCGACCCCTACCGCGTTAATATTGAACGCAATTTTGCCGAGCGCCTGGATCGCATCGACGTGCAGGAGGCCGCCGGCCTCGTGAACGATCCGCGCGGCCTCCGCGACGGGCTGGAGCGCGCCGGTCTCGTTGTTGGCGGCCATGATGGAGACCAGCGCCGGCGGACCATCGCGGAGCGACGCCGTCAGATGATCGAGGTCGAGCACACCGGAGCGCGTGACCCGGATCTGGCCGATCCTGTCGGCCGGGAACCGGCCACCCGCCAGCACCGAGGCGTGCTCGACGGCCGAGACCAGCAACCGCTCGACGGGGCCGCCGGACGGTCTCCGCAACCCGGGTGCCAGCGCTAGTGCATTGGCCTCGGTTCCGGCGGAGGTGAAGACGACGTTCCGCGGCAACGCACCGACGGCCGTCGCAAGCACCGCACGCGCATCCTCAATAAGGCGTCGGGCCTCCCGACCCTCGGCATGCACCGAAGACGGATTGCCGACCCGTTCCCAGGCGGCCAGCATCGCCGCCCGCGCCTCGGGACGCAGCGGCGTGGTCGCATTCCAGTCGAGGTAGACGCGGCTCTGCATGGCGCCCTCTTAGCACTTTTTGCCGTCGCACCAATCGGAAGCCGGCGCGCTTCAGGCCGGCTGTTGCACGATGGTGGACGAGCGGCGGGACTCCATCCGCAGTCCAAACAGCGGCCGCAGCCAGGCGATCCGCCGCACGATCTCGTAGGTGACCAGACAGGTAAGTGCGGTGCCAGATATCACGACGGCGGCTTCGCTTCCGGCTGACAGCCCGCTGCCCCGCAGCGCGTGCGCGATCATGATGATCGCAGTCTGATGCACGATGTAATAGGGAAAGATCGCATCGGTGAGATAGCGGCGCACCGGGCTATCGGCCGTCAAATGGCGTCGCGCGAAGCCGAGCACTGCGGCCATTGCGGTCCATTGGTAGCAGCCATAGGCCGAGCCGGCGAACCATTTCGGTATCGACGACGGCGCGAACAAGCCGGCATAAACAAGGACGAAGGCGGCAAAGCAAACGGCCGCCATCATCAGCGCCGTCCACCGTTGGCGCTCGATGTCGTGCCAGATGCCGCCCTTGCGGGCGAGCAGGAAGCCGATCAGGAACGCGGACGCATAGTA
>Ga0307510_10009301_pt1 | contig 11712 bp, 10 predicted proteins | sample 12_EM_MG_FD_207224 | JGI IMG/M metagenome (GOLD analysis project Ga0307510, IMG submission 207224) | Populus trichocarpa ectomycorrhiza microbial communities from riparian zone in the Pacific Northwest, United States - 12_EM | ecosystem: Host-associated > Plants > Roots > Unclassified | place... | reverse complement strand
GGCAGCAGCGTGGGGGCGACAAAAACAGCAAGGAAGGAAAATGGAAGACGGGTAGCAAGGGTCAATGAAATACGCTGAGCCGGGCATGACTCCCCTCCTCAGATCCGGTCCAAGGTTCAAAGTCAAACATCAAGACAGAAAGCTTGGCTGCGACTCGGTGATCTTCCACCAGATAGAGATCCCGCTGTTTAACGTTTAACTTCGGAATTCGTCACCGCCTTCACGAAACTTAGGCGAAGTTCTCCTTGACGGCGGTCACGGGGTCCTCACTATACGGGCGAGGAAAACTGGAGGGGGGGTACTTACATGTCTTCCGTCGTGAGATGGCTCATTGTCACCCTAATCTGAGAGATACCAGCGGGTGGGTGCTGAACCACGAAGCGTTGGCGCGTTGATCGGTCGTGACTCACGCCTTGGAGTTTCCGGTACCGCACACATCTCTGCTGTAGGAATCTTCAGGGGTATCATAAATATACAAACAGTGATCAGGATAACGAAGGTGTCGTTGAGGAAACTGTGTGAGCACACACTACGGTGGCCGCTGGGACGGTCGCGACACTGCCACCGTGTTGCCGTCAGTTGAATGTTGGGTAGATCCCTATATCACTCCACTCACACATTCATAACAGTGTCGGGTTTGAGAACGTTCATCAGCATTGCGTTGAACGAGAACGTTGCCAAAAAGCACACCAGACCGTCATGGATCCGGAACAAGTTCCAGGGATCAGACCGTGAGCCAAAATAAGAGGATCGTTATGGTGCAATCTCGTTAACAACAGGGTTGTGAAGCAGAACGCCATCACGGAGATAGGGAACCAGAGCCAGAACATTGCGGTGCGCTTGGGAAAGTAGGGACTTGAGAAAAATGTGGTTTGCAAAAATTGGTTATCGAGCTTGCGGTGAAGCACTCCTGGTGAGTGATGGGGGACGAAGAAATGAGACCGGTCGGACGAGAATTTCGAAGACGAGTGTAGACCGGCATGGGACCCATAGCAAAGGGTGCCGGTGAGGAAGGGCTCTAGGGATGCGGCAGAGCGACAGAAGAATGACGCTACTTAAACCCATCAGAGACCCTCGGGGGGTTCCGGTTCGACCCCATGAGTCGCCGGTAGCCAGATCCCTCCACCACAGTAAGAACAGCTCAGGGTCCTCCTCGCCACGCGCCATTGCTCATTATCCCCCTAGCTCGTCGTTATCACAGCCACCACCGGCAGCGACAGGGTCGTAGCGGGAAGCCAGCCTCGAAGAGTATGCCGCTCTCATAACCTGTTCCTGATCCCACGACCTCATGCCAATTTCCAGCGCCGAAATCAGAACGCGAAACTCTCGGATATGTTGAATCACTTGATCTTTGAAGGTCTTTTGGCCGACCCCCGCACTGTGACCTTGGTACTCCAATTCGGCTGATAATGGCACGGCGCGGTTAAATGCTAAAGAGTCTACCATTCAAAAGGACAAGCACGACGCGGAGACATTCTTGAAACTGGTCTCGATAAATGGTGTCCCGGATTACCATGATGGTGAGTGCGACCAACTCCGGCACTCGTTTGTTGGTCACAGCTGACGCTTACGGATGCAGTGATTTCGACGTCGGCGAACTTTCAGACCATGCTCAAGTGGCTCGAGGAAAGCACTTACAAGTCCAAGTGAGAGTTCAAGGACAACGTCAATTTGATTCGGTCAAACTGCCTGACTTACAACGTTGCTCTGGTTTGCCACCTCCATCACGCCTGTCGGTTTTCGCTGCTCACACTTTTGTGCGGAACTTCTAGGACCACCCTCTACGACATGCGTGAAACGCCTTCAACTCAATGCAGAGCGACTGTTGAAGAAAATCGCGGATCGGAAAGAACACCTGGACTCATCCTCCCCAGCGACCTCCTCGGATGGACACCTTCGGCAATCCTCATTAAAATCAATGGAATTAACGGTCATCAAAGATTGTTGTCTGGCACCCAAACGCCGTTACTATCACCTGTGGAATCCACGATCCGCATCCCGCCTGGCACATTTTCGAAGAAGAAATCGAGGGATGTTTCCTCAGGTAGTCCTCGATCGTTTGCACGGCAGATGGGGTGGGCTTGCTTAAGACCGCCGACGGGGAGCCGGATGTTGGAGAGCCGAACGTCTAGAGTCGATTGAGGGAATTTATCCCCGAGGACCTGGGTGAGTTTGTAGACCCAGACTCGGAGGAGACCGCTCTCACAGGTAATAAACGGAAACCGTATGCCATTGTTCACCCATCATACACGAGACTAGTTGACACGACTCACAGGAACGGTGCGAATGGGAGAAGGCAGTGAATACGTTCTCGGCGGTTGCCATCTGCTGGGAAACAGAGGGCCGACCTGCGGTGAGAGGCCATGCAATGTGACCAGTCCGTCAGCAACGGTTAACTTACACTGCAGCACTCTTCATCCAATCTTGGCGCGCCTCTTTTCGCCACCGTTGAGCAGCCACAGCCACAGAGAGTGTGACGGCATCGAGGTCTCGGCGGAGGCGACGGAAGAAGGCCCCGAACGATAACTCTTATTCTGCCAACAAGAATATCACGATGCGACACCTCCGGGTCACACACCCCAGGTTCTCCAGCCTCAGGGAGAGCCAAGAAGCTGTGAACGTGAAGGCGAACTTGCCTTGCCTTGCCTGCCTGCTACCTTTGGTGGACCTCCTGAACCCCTCAATTTCTCGGGGGATCCGATCCTCACAAGTCTTGAACTGTGGAGCAACCTCAACGTGCGGTCGCGGCAGTTAGACGAAGATTGGGATGTCGGCCCGCGAGAAGCTGAGAAGTGCTTAGATTGGATAGGAGAGAAGGTGTTGGAGCATTCTGGTTTCCAAGGTTGGTAAATGACCTAGCACGCTATCCGCCGGTGCCCATACCTTTCGTATAGGGACGCCGAAGACAGCTTTAGATGTTCTTGCTGGCGTTGCTTCAGATTATTTATTGAACGTCGGGCGGACGGTACAGTTCCCGTCGGACGATTATGGAAAAAAGATGTCTCCCGAGGTGGGCATAGAATATTCGTCGCTGAGTACCATGGTTCGATCGTACTGATCGCGTTCCTCAGGAATTTATTGTACATACGCTGTTTGGGAGCAGTACTATGGGAGTGGGGGATCTAGAACGGTACATCCGGAACGACGTCGTCAGGCACGGCGATAGGTTGTTCGAACTGGAGAAGAAGTTGGACAATGCATACCAAGGGATTGTGAATCCCATCCAATAATGCCTCTTGCGTTCGCTCGCTCATGACTTGAAAGATGAACGAAGGCGGTGTTATCGACGACGACGGGGCGGAGGGTGATAAAAACCCGTTTGTTGTGGGCGGGTTTGCCGATATGTTTAGAGAGAATTTTTTGGGCCTTCGCGAATTTAGTATCGCCTCTGAACTCGGAGTATCGAACCTTTCTGTGCCGGAGAAGCTTCTACGGTCGAAAGGAGCGAGAACGGGCGCAGGAAGTTCATCACCGTACGCGGAAATTATTCTCGTGTTTTACCTGATCATCCGCTCATCTGTGATACATCTTGCGTCATGCAGAAGCAAGCCGATGGAACCCCCGTCACCCCCGTTTGTCCCACTCGAGCCAACGAGGATGATAGACGGGGTCGTCTGTCTCTTGCGACCTTTCTACAAGTCTCGCTTCGATGCCCCCGCGGTCTCAAGTTGCTACCAAAAACCCCCGCCCCACCGCGGATGGGGTCACAGCGGTCGGGGGTCCTTCGGGATACCGTCCACCCTGGGGCAGCTTTTACTACCGTCTCTCTCCTTTCCAACGCTGCCGCAACCGATTATGCCACAGTCTAATCAGTCCCAATGGTCACCAGCGCTCATGCTTCCGAACGATATGCCAAACTCTGCTCAAACGAAGATGGGACCGCTCGGGCAGATCGCCGGTGGGATTCGACGAAGGCGGTCGCGAAGAAACAGGGAGAGAAGGATCCCGTGTCGTTTGCAACCAGTAGCGACAGTGTCCCTGGTGTCCTGAGTGGGTGGAATGAACGGAGTTATCAATATGAACGTCGGGACTGGTACAAGCATTTAGCAGATAACTGTGGTAGCATCTCAACTAGGAAACATCGGAGGAATCCTCGGGGTGATACAGACATCGACCGTGACTCATGCAGGAGCACCCAGACAGACCAGTTCCACGGGCGATGCCCCGTTCTGGTGAAGAAGAGAGGTGGGCCGAGGAGGGTGAGGAAGGGGAGGAAGGATCTAGCTTCGAGGGGAGTCGTCATCGCCACGGCGTCGTGATGTCTTGTTTCTACAATTTTATCCCACAGTCTCCGTCACCAACGGTCTCCTATCTACACTCACTATCATTATGTACTTTTGCTCATTTCATACGATCGTCACACTCGAGGAATGGACTTACTGACACTTGTCGCTGGTGTGAACGGCGAAGTAACTCGATCACTACATCACCGCGGTTACCACCACCCCTGAACGCCAACGAAGCCGCCCACAACTTGTTTGCGCTCTTCGCCCACCTGCTAGCTGTGCGCAGTGAATCCACGGAGGCTTTCAACAATATTACATTGCTCCAGGTACCTTCGTCCTCATAGCCTGCCTTCAACGTGTTCTGTCTCGTGGTTCTCAGAGTTCCATCAGGTCGGACCAATGACCTTCCAGCCATCTCCCGGTCTCTCTCGCGTTCCCGTGCTTAATGATCTGTCGTACTGATTGTCCGCAACACAAAACCATCCCAGCCAGGGCCCAGCTCCCTCCTGTTTCCCATCCCGTTCGCCAAAAATTGATGGAAATAGGGGCTGGTTCCATTGGCGACTGACCTCCCGCACGGCTTGTACACAATGTACGAGTGGTGATTTGACAGCTCTGTCATGCACAGAAGTGGTGTCTCGTCACAGGCTGTGATCCAAGCCTACCAAGGTAAAGCACATCACTCCCAGGGGGGAATCTCCGTGTGATTGATTCTATGCTCGCCAGTGACATATATTTAGTGTTTTTCAGGCAGCAGGATTCTGTAGACATATAAAAGCATGGTCCAACCTGCCTCTCAGAGAGTGAGGCATACATGAGAACTCTCCTTGAGTGCACAAATGGGTCCCCATTGACCATGCTGCTCCTCAGTTGTATGAATTCCCTCAGTACAACTGTAATGCTACTCCCTCCCCATACCAAACAAATTAGGTATTTTGACATTATAAACAGCCTCTGTGCAGACACCCAGAAGTTAATCCTGGACCACTCCCACTCCTCTGTGGACTCATTATCAACCTGTTCAGAGGTTAGCCTAGACAGCTCCAACACAATGGCCTATCCTTCAACTTCCCTTCTCCAGCAGTGCTGTAATTGGATGTAAAAAAGACTTTTTGTGCTTGGAGAGGGTATTATCCTTGGGTCACTTCTTTCCAAGACTTACCTTCAAATCACACTTAAATGCAGCAGATTCTCATAGCTCTTCTTTGGATCTGTTCATAGATATTCATATTGCATAAGAGACATTCTTGTCTATGGAATTCTAATCACAGGTGTAGCATAACACTAATCCCTACTGAGCTGACACATGATGAAAATAAAAAATCACAACCTCTCCAGATTCATAACCAGCAACCAGATACTGACCATCCCACTGTATGGCACAGGGTTGTGCATATCTACCAGATAATTGAAAAACCTCTTTTCCAGTGACTGTATCCTTAATCCAGTATGGGTTATTGGTTTTCCAGAAAGCATCACCAATGAGGTCTAGGAGGGGTCTTGTGATGGACACATCAAATAATTGGATAGGGGGGGAGCCTGAAATGCCAAAATCCCATCCCTGAATTGATGAGTCCTCAAGTTGAACCCAGATTCTTGAACTGTCTGTCTGGAGGGGGTCTAAGTACCAGCGCATTTCCAATTCCAACTTCACTTCACCCACAAGCTTCCCTGTACAGATAGACCATGCTTGGATTGATTCAGTGGTCAGGCAAAAAACTTTGGACCCATCCCCTGATATCCTGAGGTTCCAAAGTCCAGACAGAGGTGCATCTACTGTTTGGAGGAATTCACCATTGCTGATGTCCCAGATATGGATTTTGTCATTGCTGTACCAAACAGTTATTAGCCTGCCATCTATCAGCTGGATATCTCTGCAGCTGTATCTATCAGCTGGGGTTTGGAAGGATGCCTTGCAGAGGCCAGTTGAGATATCCCAGGTCTTCACTATCCCCTCTTTATCACATGAGATGGCAATCCCAGCATTTGCTTGTAGACTGACTGAACGGATCCGGGATAGGGTAGGTAGGTTTGATCCTGGATCAGTTGTAACTGGGTCTGTTGACAAGGTGCCAACTTTCCAGAACTTGAGTGAACTGTCCATGGATACTGAGATTAGGGAGGAGGGGGAGGAAAACACAAGGCCAGTGATTTCAACAGTATGAACAAAGGTTTCAACAAGGTGAGGGTCTGGGCTGGTGACATCCCAAACATAGGCAGTCTTATCAGCAGCAGCAGCAACAAGTCTGCCATCTGGAGAGAAACAGCAGTATTCAGCAGCATTGGTCACATGGAATTCAGCCACAATTTCTTCAGAATCAGAGCTTTGAACTGTGACAACCTCTTCATTACACAAAGCAAACTGAGTGGAATCTGGGGAGAAAGCAATGTAGGCCCCGGTGTATGTAGGAGGGATCTGATGACCATTGACATCCCACTTCCAGACTTTGTTATGAGATATGGAGATGATGTGCTGAGGATCTGTGGGAGAGAAGATGACAGAATCTATGTGGCCCTGTTGCTTTATAATACAAAGACACTCCTGTGTCTGAATGTCCCACAAGCAAATTGTCTTGTCAAAAGATCCTGAAGCAATCATGGTGCACTCTGCTGAAATGGAAACAGACAAAACAGCCTTGGTATGACCATGGAAGGTCTTGATAAGACCACCAGTCTGCACATCCCAGAGCTTGACAGTTTTGTCATCACTTCCTGATACAAGTGACTTTCCATCTAAGGAGAAGGTGAGACAGATCACTTGATTGGGATGCCCAGAAAGAATAGCCTTCCGGCTGCCAGTGATTGCATCAAGGATGATGATGTTCCCATTCAGAGACCCAACTGCAATATTATTGTTCCAGTAGGAAAGACCCTGTGTATAGAGACCCAATGAAACTGTGCGGGAGCATATTCCCCATTCAGCTTCAAGCCCCTTAACTACCTTAGGCCCATGCTGCAGTTCTGCAGCATAGTATTTGCAAAGCCAAGAGGAAGAAGGGCAAAGGGGGAGGGCAAAGTGATATAGCTGGGAAGGGGAGTTGCAGATTTCTTCAAAGTATCCCAAGATGAGACACTGGCTGTCATCAGCCCACTTGCAGACAGAACCTCCCTGAACAAAAGGTGAATATACATTTTAGCAAATAATATTTCCACAACTCACCAAAGCATACCATTGCTGGATATCATTGATAGAATAGACACTGGCATCAAGGTTCCCCATGATGATGAGAACTTCAATCCAGAACAGCAGGTGTGTTTTAAAGAACTTGACAATTGCCCTCTGCACTTTCTCAACATCAGGGCCACTGCTGGGGCTCCTCACAAGGTGTCTTGTCCAGAATTGACAGGCATATCCCAATGCTTCTCCAATATACTCCTTCCTGCAAGCAGAAAGATCATTGGCATCACTGATGTTGGCATGGTCATCCAGGTCACAGATCCTCCCCTTTAACCTCTCTTCCATCAGGTGGAGGCATGAAAACAAGATTTCTGTGTGATGAACTGAAGGGTCCACAAAGAATCGAGTGTCTTGACATCTCTTGGGGTCCATGAGGAAATCAGGGAATGATTTATGAAAGGCCTGAATGGGATCATCTTTATTGTTTGGAAATAGGAGGACAGAGTGGAGAGGGTGGAGAGTGGTAGAGATACCAGACATTTTGAGAATGGTGGAAAGCACTTTCATTGGGAGGGGGTTGAATACCAGTAAAACCATTCCCACTGCAGACCTGAAATGGGAGTAGAGCTCCATTTCATCTGAATCTACATCGAGAAATGCTTGGTCCAGGATCTGAGTGTAGAGGGGGTCAATCCCTGACTTTCCTTCATGGGCTGTGCTTTGTGGGAGGGAGATGACGAGGGCAAGCCTCTCAGTGGGGTTGTGGTGCCTAGATGTAACAAATTTGATAACTGTTGAGGCATAGATGAAAAGTCCTGCTGCCTTCTTGCAGAGATCATCAATGTCAGATGGATTTGGCCAATGCTCCACCAGGTCACAATCACTTCGAGTCTTTGCAATGTTCCCCAACCGGGTCCTGAAAAATAACTTGATATCACCATCCACCGAGGAACGTTCGACGTCATGCAGTCTGAACACTTCTGTGATGGGTCGAAGTGATTCCAACCGAAATCCAGACCGGATCCGAGGTTCCGGACGACCGGTGATAAAGAACTTGACCTGTGGGATCTTGTCCACATAACGTGAGAGCACAGAAAGAAGTGCGGATGCGGGCTCTTCATCATCACATTCGTCAAGGGCGTCAATGATAACGAGGGTGCGAATGCGAGTGGCTTTTAACGGCCCAACGATAACCCTCTCCATCTGGGAACAAAGAGTCTCCCGTCCAACACCAGGGGTGGCCTTCAAGACTTGTAGCAACTCCTCTCGGAATAGGGGGTACCGATATGCGAGTTGGAATGCAATTGTCGGGAAGATCACTTGAAGTTTACTTCTGGCCTCGAAATCTCGGGAGCAGAAGAAACTCGCGCCAAGTTTCCCGTCTGCGAAACTATTCTCGGCAAAAGTCTGGGCAATTGTCGACTTTCCGGTCCCTGCGAGACCGTTCAGCCAGAACACACGGTGGTCTTGCTCGTCCTTCAGCCAGCGTTCGAGCTGCAGGAGGACATCCCCCCTCGTTCCCTTCAAGCACCCCTGCCTGTTCCCGGAACGGTATCCGGCCTCAACGGTATGGGGCATGCTGTCCAGAAGAAGGCGATCCTCGCGTTCCTGTTTGCAGGTTACTATACGGGGTGTGACCGTGAGGAAATGATGCTCACGATCAGCTGACAGCTTTTGTCATAGATTTCTTGCTGCAACGAAGTCTGAGGAAGATATCAGATGTATTGAGAGCAAGTACACGGGGAGCGCAAACCTGATAGTCCATGAATGCATAGCGGATGCCTTCCACCAGGCTGTTGAGTCTCTGTGCGTTCTCGGGGTCTTCGAGGAAAACCACGAGTTCTTCTTGAGTTGCGATAGAATTCATAGCTTGGTCAATCTCTTTCAATTTCCTGGAGGCCTCCATGCGTCAGACTCGGTTCCCAACCCCTGAGAGTGTGGACCCACCGTTCTAGTTCCTTTCCTCTTTCTTTCTCTTTGACATCATTCGGGGGGATCGGTGCGGAGAGTGATTCAGAAAGCATTTTGACTCGGGGCACCAACGATTCCACGGCTTGTTCATTCACGTCCGTTGACTAGAATAACTGTAAGCATTGTAGACCGAATGCGCGGGAGGGGAGCCCTACTTCGCAATTTTCGAGGACAAGGCAAAGAGCTCCCGCGATAGACTTGAGCGGAGAGTAGGCGTTTGGAGAATCTTTTATCATACGGAGGATTAACCTGGCCTCAGGAGATGCAGAAGTTGGCTTCCGATTCTCTTGTGCTTTATCTACAGCAAAAGAATTAGGATGCCGAGACAAAATAACGTTCTTCACGTAGCATCGAACTCCCGACCTTGCGAAAGGACACGATGCGCTGGCGCAACCGATGGACCAATCCTAAGACCCCCTGGGTCTCGTCCGCCCGATCCCTCTCCGTTGTCGCTGCTTCCCGTAAGTTGAGGCTTCCGCTTCAATGACCCCGGGTCGTAATTTTGGAGACTCATATCGGTGTTGGCTGGCGTAGAAGGACGTAGATGGTGGTGCGATAACGGATAGCTGGACTCGTGGCTTTCAATTCATTCCGTGCGCCTCCTGCATCCAATGCTTCTCACGGTCACGGGATGAAGAAAACCGGAGGGGGGGGTACTTACATATCTTCCGTCTGATATGGCTTGTCGTCACCCTAATCTAAGAGATACCAGCGGGAGGGTGCTGAACCACGAAACATTCGCGCGTTGATCGGTCGTGACTCACGCCTTGGAGTTTCTGGTGCCGCACACATCTCCGCTGCAGGAGTCTTCAGGGGTATCATAAATATACAAGCGGTGATCGGAATGACAAAGGTGTCGTTGAGGAAACTGTGTGAGCACTCACACTACAGTGGCCGCTGGGACGGTCGCGGCACCGCCACCGTGTCGGCGTCGATTTGATCTTGGGCAGATCCCTATATTACTCCACTCACATTCGTAACAGTGTCGGGCTTGAGAACGTTTATTGTCACCAGCATCGCTTTGAACGAGAAAGTTACCAAAAAGCACATCAGACCGTCATGGATCCGGAACAAGTTCCAAGGATCGGACCGTGAGCCGAAATAAGAGGATCGTTATGGCGCAATCTCGTTAACAACGGGGTTGTGAGGCAGAACGCCACCACGGGGATAGGGAACCAGAGCCAGAACCTTGCGGTGCGCTTGGGAGAGTAGCGACTTGAGAAAAATATAGTTTGCAAAAATTGGTTATCGAGTTTTGGGGTGAAGCATTCCTGGTGAATGACAGGAGACAAAGAAACGAGACCGGTCGGACGAGGTTTTCGAAGATGAGCGTAGACCGGCATGGGTCCCATGGCAAGGAGTGCCGGTGAGGAGAGACTTTATGGACGCGATCAACATCTCATAGCAGAGTGACGAAAGAATGACACTACTTAAATCCATCAGAGACCCTCGGGAGGTTCCGGTTTGACCCCATCGCCAGCAGTCAGATCCCTCCAAGGTCCCCATTACAGTAAGAACAACTCGGGATCCTCCTCTTCACGCGCCGCCGCTCATTAACTCTCCAGTTCATCGTTATCGTAACCACCGGCACCGGCAGCGTCATTGCGGGGAGCTTAGCCAATAGCTGATCTCTCAACGGCGAAGGGCACGGATCCTCGGAAACCCGCTTCTAAATAATCCCACATTTACAACCCCGTAGCACCAGAGTCAGCCTGATGCGAAACTCTCGGATGCATTTTGCGGAGATCTGATCCTTTCGACTGGCCTTCGCACTGTGGCTTTGGTAACCCAATCCAGCTGGTGGTGGCACGGCACGATTAGGTGACAAAGCGACTAGCATCCAAAAGGGCAACCATGGCGCGGAGGCATCTTTGAAGCCGGTTTCGAGGAATCGATGTCCCGGATTGCCACGAGGGTGAGTAAGATCAATCTAGATAAGTACTCGTTCGTTGATCACAATCTCTTCTCTCGGTCGGCAAATCGGTTTACCGTGGCGCTCGATGTGCGCCCGTGGACAAAATACCGATTCGAGAGAGGTCGTTCCAAAGCGAAATATCCTCCTGAAAATTCAGGCTGCCAGATACGACAAAATTGGTGCACAAAAGGCGTTAGACTGTACTTGATTCGGGAACTGGAGCATGGTCAAGGCTGTACCCCGTCCCGCTCTTGTTGGCGAAGGGTGACCGAGGTAAATATCGAAGACAGTAAGCTGCGAACGCGGGAGAACAGGACAGTTAGAAGGGTGTCGGGAGCTGGGGGGTGGGTCTGGGGAAAGGGAAGGATATTTCCAGATCGAGCCCGCCGTGCGTCCAGCGTCTCGTTCGGTACAGATCTGATCCCTGTCATAGGATAACAAAATAACTCCTCAATCACACAAGTCACGCATTTTAAAGGGGA
>Ga0307510_10009300_pt1 | contig 11713 bp, 5 predicted proteins | sample 12_EM_MG_FD_207224 | JGI IMG/M metagenome (GOLD analysis project Ga0307510, IMG submission 207224) | Populus trichocarpa ectomycorrhiza microbial communities from riparian zone in the Pacific Northwest, United States - 12_EM | ecosystem: Host-associated > Plants > Roots > Unclassified | place... | reverse complement strand
AAACCCCATTCAGTGGGAGGGAAGTCAGCCAATGGACGGAAGTTCTGCATGCTGTTTGCTGGTAAATCTGTCTGCAATGCCATCTTAGATGCCTACTATTTCTTGATTTTTGGTTAAGTGTGAAGTGACCGGCGAACATAGTAGTAGCATGTAACCTCAATTTATAGGACCACTTTGGATGGTTAAAAACTCAGCTTAGTCCCTGATATTACTGGTCAGTCCTCATCTATTATTACTTAATTATTCATCAAAGTCTTATTGCTCTTCATTTCAACGACTAAGACCCTAATTATGTTGATCAGGGTCCGGCTGCCTGACCAAGTAATTGTTTTTCTGCAGACAAGGAGCAGCCTTGGATTCCTTAGATTCGTTCAGACCTTAATCATCATGTTTGACTGGGAGATCGATCACACTTGAAATGATATGTTTCTCTTCTTTTAGATTTACGTGTCCGGCACTACAACGTGAGTCAATTTTTTTTATATAAAAAATATAAATAAATTAATATCTAAGAGTGTTAAGTTCTTTTATAAAATTATACCTAAAAATTTTGGGTTTGGCTGTAACACCCGATCCAAGAGTAATATTTATAATATTAATAATAATATTAAACTTGCATTACCCAAGTTTAAGTGGATCTGGCTGCAACGCCAAGTCCAAGAGCCTTGGGTTTGGCTGCAACATCAGACCCAAGAGCCTTAAATGTGGGTTTCGCTGCAAGGTCGTGTCATGAAAGTGTGATAACTAAATAAAAAAAAATTTAATAATAAAAAATAAAATTAAACAAAAAAAAGATTAATTGGAAAGGAAAAAACTAAGCAAAGCATTCCAATGAATAGTACTTTGCGAGGAGGGGTACAATAAAATCCCCTCATGAGATTGCGATAATTTAATGAAAAGTAAACAAAACAAATCATGAAATTTAATTTTCAATCAAATCGATATTAAAAGAAAAAATTAGAAGAAAAAAACTGATGAAGAAAAAGAAAACATTCTGAATTAATTGGGTTAACCGGTCAATCCAGGTTAACCCGTCAAACTTGAGATCCGTGTCATAAAAGTTTGATAACTAAATAGAAAAAAATATTAATATTAACAAACTAAATTAAACAAAAAAAATTAATTAAAAAAAACAAAGAAAAAAGCAGTAAAAAGTATAAATAATCAAATGTCCTATATTTTCATTAGGGAATTAATAAAACCATGGGAATTTTTTTATAATCAAAACGGTTTCTTTATGTGATTTTAATTTTGACTTGACAATAAATAATTTATGATATATTTAACAAAAAGTATAAATAGTGATTTTAATCAATTTTTTTAATAAAAACTTAATTTTTTTATTCATGTATTTCATTTTTTTTTACCAAAACTTATTCTTTCTTATTAAAAAAATATTATTTTTTAAATAAAAATTTAGCATGATCATCAAAGTAAGTTTGGATTAAAAAAGATCATGAATCTATCATGCATCTATATAAAAAAACATATAATAGCCATAAATCTAAGAAAAATAAATTAAATTTTTATAATAAAAATTAAAAATAAATACATATTTTATTCTCATTCAAAAACAATGATCAAATTATTTTAAAAATTATGCATATTAGTTTAATAAATATTTATTTATAAAATAATAGCTAATATCATTACAAAAATATACATGTATTAGTGATCAAACCGTGGTTAGCGTGATTTGCTTTGTGTGTGTTTAGTATTGTGGTAGTTTTCATAGTTATAATTTGAAAAAAATAAATAAAAAAAATACTTTTAATTGTTATTAATTGAACTACAAAAAGCATTTAAATATATTTTGTTAAAAGTACTAATGAAAGTATTGTTGATATTAAAATAACTAAAAATAACTTGTCATAACTTTAAATTTTATAAAAAATATGTGATTAATTATTAATACATAAGAAATATAAAAAAAAACATTAAGGTCCTAGTTTAATAAAAAAAAATACTAATAATAAATATATCAATCGCAAAGCTGATGTAAATATTATTATTATTATTATTATTATTATTATAAAAAAAAACATTAAGGTCATGCGTGACGTGTTATTCATCTCCTTCTCCTATTGACCAAACACAAGCAAATGACATGACACTTTTACATGAAATACAATGAACACAAGACGTTATTTTCATTCTTAGTAGCTATCATAGTTATTAAATTTAGCTCGAGGGTTAATCTGATTAAGATATTAGATTTTGAATTTTATGGATTAATTCAGATCAACTCGGATTAATATAAAAAAATAAAAAAAATTAAAGTTTTAATATTTTATATGAAAAAATTAAAAAACAAATCCATATAAATATAGGTTATACATATTGTAAATAATGAAATTTAAAAAAATATTTTAAAAAGTTTTTTTATGCTACATTAAAAAGATATTATGTTAAGCTTTTAAGTTGAAGTATTTAAACCAAAATTTTTTTTTATCCCACATTGAAAAAACATAACTTTTTGGGAACATAAAGTATATATATTAATGGGTTTCAAATTCCACATTGAAAAAAGATGATTTTTTTCTTGAAAACATAGAGTATCTATATTAATGGGTTTCAAATCCCACATTGAAAAAAAATAACTTTTTTCTTGGGAACATAGAGTATATATACTAATAGGTTTCAAATCTCACATTAAAAAGATACTATGTTATCTTTTTAAGTTGAAGTATTTAAACCAAAAGGCTTTTTTTATCTCATATTGAAAAAACATAAATTTTTTTTTGAACATAAAGTATATATATTGATGGGTTTCAAATTCCACATTTGAAAAAAAAACACCGGGTCTCACCCGGGTCGTCCGGGTCACGGGTTGACCCGCTGGGCATGTTAATCCAAGTTGACCTAACTTGATCCAATATATTATTATTTTAATATTTATTAAAAAAATATTATTTTAAATATTTATTTTAAATCAAATTATTTTTTTACTGATTGTTCAGTTGTTTTAAGACTCACCAAATCAATAAAGTTACATTGAAATAATTCGATTTAAAATATATTTTATATTAGAAAAAATATTAGGTATAACTAAATATTTTTTTATATTAAAAAAAAATTAATCTACCCCGTACGAGACAGTGATCTAGTGCATCCTTAAAATCACTGAGACCAGACAAACAGTAACCTAATAGGCATCTGTTACCTATCGATCGCAAAAAGGAACACAGAGGTAATGATTCTGAAAAATCAATGAATGTCAGTGTAGCATCAATATGTGCCTTCGCATCGCATCACAATTATAAGTTTTATCACACAAACTATCCATGTCCATGAGAGTTGATAATACAAAAATTAGGAGATGAAGAGATTTGGTTAATGCTTTTATCAGGCAATCCAAATTTAATATAAATGTTGTACCACAGCATTATTTATTTTTGCAGAACATGGAGAAGAGTCCTAAAGAAACGATCTATGAATACACCTAGAGGTGGCAACTTAGATTAATCCTTCATTGATCAAGAAATAAATTATAACACATTCAAGGCCCCATGCATGCTTTGAGTAATTGGTTAGTAGCTCAACATTAGATAGATGTTATTGTTTTGGCTAAAAGAATTGAGCAGACAATAAAATCAGGGAAAATCTCAGATGGTGTTAGAGACAGGACAATGAAAGGAAGGATTGTAAAAAGAAAGAAAGACAATGAGGTTCATAACTTGTAAAGCAATGAAATGGTATTGTGGTAGTTTTTGTGGTAACGGGTTGAAAAAAATTGTTTTATCAGGCAATCCAAATTTAATATAAATGTTGTACCACAACATTATTTATTTTTGCAGAAGATGGAGAAGAGTCCTAATTAAAGAAACGATCTATGAATACACCTAGAGGTGGCAACTTAGATTAATCCTTCATTGATCAAGAAATAAATTATAACACATTCAAGGCCCCATGCATGCTTTGAGTAATTGGTTAGTAGCTAAACATTAGATAGATGTTATTGTTGTGGCTAAAAGAATTGAGCAGGTAATAAAATCAGGGAAAATCTCAATTACACTTGCTAACTTAAACTTTTCCCTCAATTCCCCAGCAACCAGCAATACACTAATCCTTAAAACCAACCATTCTTTTGACAAACAAATAAAAAAACCAAAACTAATTACCACCCATACTAAAACATGCAAATAGAACAAGAGACTTCACCGGTTTGCTGCTTAGACAACTCGACTTAGTTTCTAGACGGCTGAACTTAGGTAATTGTACATGAAGCTATTGCCAAACCTCGATGATACATGTAGTCCACCTCACCCACAAAATCCTAGTGAAGATCTGCCTCCTCTCCCTCCTCCTCCAGTTTCTATCATCTGAATAAATTGTATTCAAACTAATAATTTCTAAATTAGTAATAAATATTTGGTTTTTTTATTTTAGTTTTATTTCTTTTTATTTTTTTTAATTTTGTTTATTTTATTTTAAAAAAATATGAAACAAAATACTGATGAAATTATCGACGAACTAAGCTCATCGGAAAGTTTCAGAGAGTTGGAAAAAAATTATAGAACTTTGTCACTGAAAGTTACAGACGAAATTATAGATAGACTAAGTCCCTCGTAAAGTTCCCTAGAGTTCAAGAAAATTATAGGAAATGTCACTGACAATATGTAAATTACCAACAGATTAATTTCATCAGATCAATGAAATTACAAATGGTATTTTCTATTGGTGATATGCCGTACTCATCGATGAAATTATCGATGGAATAATACTAGTAATTTTTTTAATTTGGCTTGCTTTTTTTATCTGTAAATACATAAGTGATTATATTGCTGATGGAATGATTGAAACAATAGAAATCACAAATGATAAGTTTTCTGATAAACAGTTGTTCATAATTTTATCAGTAAATTGTTTTCTAACAGAATTAGTGTACTCTAAATTAATATCAATGAAGTATTCTGTGAATATTATGCAAAATTCTGGTTGTGAGTATTGATGTCAGTGATCATCAGCTATCTGCGGATTGTTTGAAGGTGTTTTATAAGGCTATCTTAATCTTTTTGATGAAATAGAGAATGATGTGAGCAAGGAGGGAAGACCTTACAGTGTCCATTATGCAAAGGAAACGGTAAGATTTTGTCAATATATAATTAATCTACCATTGCTCTTGTTTAAAGGACACCCATTTAACATAATTGGAAAGGGAAAAAAAAGGAAAAGAAAAGGAAGAGTATAAACTGTTTAATTAAACGACCTTGGTTTTGTTTTTCATTTTTAAATACAAACCGTGGATAAATAGTACAGCTAAAATTAATTATTTTTCGTATTATTCCGTGCTTTATACGTACAGTCAGATCAAAGAACTAGCGGAAGCCTCCTTTGTGGAGGCTGGACGGTGTAACAATCGCTATGTGCCACCATTCAATGAGCATGCATGCCCATAATGGAAAAATCACAAGTTCTTATGTGGCCTTGACTGTAGCATTTTTTGTTGGGGTAGAAGAAGCAGGGATCAAAGAATATATATGAATGGCTCACACAGTAAACCAAAAGTTGTTGAAGCTGGAAATTTGATTATCCGTCTTATGTTGTGAGCCAAGAGGTACATAGACATTTATCTTCATGCATTTAGACATCTATATATCATTAATTTTTTTTTAAAAAAAGATGAAGACTCTTGTTTTTTGGAGAGAAAAGAGGACCGAATTGGTCATATTTAGTATGGAGGAGGGTTAGACTTGTTATGCACTAAATGAAACTATAGGTTATGCACTAAATGAAACTATAGGTCGTTTGCCTATATATATATGCAAGTGTGAGTGCTTTATAATGTTTCTTGTAATAAATCGAGAGATAGTAATCTCTCAAGCATTGTGTGTTATATCTTGGGTTCGCTTCTTGGACACCATATCAAGAAAAGGTTTGATTAGCTGAAGCTATGTATTTTCTCTGTTGCATTATCTGAAGCTATGGTTTTGTACTCCTTTGGCCATTGGCTATATATATATATATATATATATAGATTGCTATTGCAAAGCGCCTTCAACTATTATCAACGACTTCGAAATCAGTGAGTCTCAGTAATTTTTCTGATGGAGAGTAATGCTGTAGCTAGTAATGATGTTCTGAACTTGTTTTCGATGATACATTGTATTGATCTTATATTTTGATTAATGTATGAAATGTTTATTGAACATGGCAGTTGGTGTTTGATGCTTTTTTTGGTTTATTAGTGTATTTTCTTGGTTCCTAAGCTTGATTTGGGTCCCAAGTTGTTTAGAGAGTCAGTTTTGAATTGAAATTTAATGTTGTTGTTAAATGACATTGGTGCTGCAGTTATGAAGGTGGAATATAATACATGATTTTGATGATTTGATGTTTTTTTATTAGTTTTTTTTATTCAACTATGTTTGGTATAAGTAATGTGGTTCATGAGGACCAAAAACAGTGTGTTTAGATGCCTAGAAGACCATTTATAAGGTTTAACAATGTGTTGGGTTTTTCTGGGTTGTTAAACAGTGTTAATAGAAAGAACATTGCCTTAATTCTATGATATAAATAAGTTTTTGTCCATGTCCATTTCTTTACACTAAGCACTTTGTGATACTTGATTAGTTAATAATCTAGGATTTATTAGCATCAATAACAAGTTTTTAATGATTTTAATCCTAGAGTTTCGGTTTGAACTAAAACCAATTTGGACAAAATCATGTTAATTCCTTGTTACTTGAAGTGAAAGGTTGCTAGATTATTGAGTGAATGGATACTAGATTATTGATCCTTGCATGATTCACAACATGTATGTGGCCTTGTTTTGATCATATCTGGTCTGGTTGGAGAGGCATGTTGCTGGAATTGGTATGAATGTTCTTCGTATTCTTTGTGATCTTTATTTTTTCTGCATTTGATTCGTTTTTAGTCAAAAACTTTTGTTTTTTTTTTTTTTTATGTTTGATTCGTTTTAAGTTTTGGTTTTGTTTTTTATTTAGTTTTCGAGTCAAACCATGTCTTTGGTTTGGTTTATGGTCAAACCAAAGATTTCAAGTCAACTCGGTCGGGTCAACCCAGTTTTAAAGGCCTTTTTTGGCTGAAAATGTTTTTGTTAAAGGCTTTTTTGGTTTTAGGGTGTATTTGACAAACACCTCCTAAGCCTATTTTGACAATTTTAATTTTTAATATGCCCTGGCTATGGACACTCTTCTCTCGGTGTGGAATGTTACAATTTCAATAACTCTAAAAATTTTAATTCTTGAAATTAATGGTCAACATTCTGGTATAAATGTTGGACCTACTAGTATAATGATATTTAAGTTTCATGAGTTAACTAGAAAATTCTCAGAATTATTTTGGATATTCACTAATTTTAATTGAGAGTATTTTAAACAATATAAGAGTTGTGGAAAATATTTTTGCCTTCTAGGATAAGTGAACTCTATTAGGGCACCTACATGGATTCTTCCTATAAGAATTTACCTGGGCATACAAGCCCATAATAAATTTGAAATGTCAAATTTATTCATGAGCATAAATCTTTGTTTTGAGCCATTGACGAATCACCGATTAGGAACCCATCACTACCATCACTTTAAATGAATGAAACTTTTGTCGATGTTAATGATGAATCATTTATCCTTAAGACTTTATTGCTCCTCACTTGTGCAATTAGGATGTTTACAATATGTCTCCCAAGATTTCAACAATATCACCTTTGTTTAGATGCACTTCTAAATAAAGTATGAACTTAAGCTCTAGATTTAAGAGAAAAAACCAAAGCATAAAAGACAACGAAAACACTAAAAATGAAATGAGAAAAAGTGTGAAAAAATCTTAAAAAATTTAAGTAAGAAACTCTTCATTCATCACTCTTTTTATAATAAATTTTGAAAGTTAAAAGGTTGAAAAATTCATAAGAAATAACTCCCACCATTATCAATCTTTGATTAGCCATCATAAATCAAGAATTCAAACTAAAAAACCAAGAGTTCTTTAAAATTAATTTCTCATTCACTCATGATTTGTTTAAATCATGTTAATTAAACAAATTTTCGATATGTTGTATTGACAATAATGATGGTAATGTCTATTAAAATTAGGATGAAGAGGTGGAGATGGTGGAATGGTGGGGGTGGTGGCGGCAGTAATTGTTGTGGAGACAGGGAAGGTGAAGGTGGTGCTAGCTCTAGTAATGTTGGTGTTGTAATGGTTAAAATAGTTAGATAGTATTGCGAATTGATTACTATTTATAAAATATTTTATGAGATTTTAAGAAATGAAAATATTTTTTATTAATCAATTTTTTTGTAAAATATTTTAAACAAAATAAACATAAAAAATATTTTTGTGTAAAATACTTTATTTCAAGAACGAAACCTCCAAATTTGGAAAACTATAAGGAACCTTGAAGAAAAAAGAAAAAGAGCCGGACATACGGAACCTTGGAGAAAACAATAATGGGCACCTTGAGTACTTTGCACTATTCACCAGGTATTGTTTATTGAACTGTCAATATGAACGATGCTTTTTTGTTTTCATTTAAAAAATCAAACTTTGTTTAATTCCAATCCTATCCTTCTAATAAATATTAGCATGGTTTTGTATGTCTAGAGTATTTTTCTTTATCTGCTATCACATATGCTAACTTTCTAGGAATATCTCAACGATAAATTAAAGTTTTTTTTTTCAAAATAAACTCCTTGATAGTTAAAAAAGAAATTCAAAAAACAAGGATAAAATTTAATTATATAAAAAAGACCATATTTTCATTTTGGCACAAGAAACTGCAATTTAGTCCCCTAAAGTTTTAATTAATGAATTATTGGTTCTTATTTTTTAAAATTTTATGTTTTGATCCCAAATTTTATTTTTTTCACTTTCCAACCGAAGATTATAGAAAATCAATGAAAACTATAGAATGGAGTAAAAGTGTTAAAATGACTACATTCCATTCACCAAAAAGACGGATTTTCATGTCAATAAGTTTGTCATTTTAAAAAGAGTTCAATAGAGGTTGTATTACCCTTTATTCATGTAAAAAAAAAGTAAATGGAGATCCAAGAATTTTTTTATTAGTTTAAATTTTATTTTTTAAAAGTAATTAGAATGTGTTATAGGAACAAAATTGAGTCGGTTGAGTTCTATAGTATTTTTTAGGCATTCTAGAACCAAGTTGAAAAATAGGTTTACGTGGTTAAACAACATTAGAGGGATGATACGGCATCTAATGTTTCTGAAAAATATCCAAACATGAGAAGTCTCCAATCATAGGAGATGATGTGTCGTTTGTTTAAAAAACCCTGGAGCAACTGACGTCCACTCTTTCAAAAAAACATTGACTAAGAACACGGGCTTGACCTCTATTTTTATTTTCAATATTTTTATTTATTTTAAATTTTAATCCATCTCTTTAACTTCAGTTTAACTTCTTTTTTTTTTTAATAGTGATTAATCTTTTAATTTGTTTTCTAAAACATAATACTTTTAAAGAGATTATTGTATTCTATTTTTGAATTTTTTTCCTCTTATATTTTATATAAATAAGTTGTATTTGTATGATGCATTTACAAAAATAAAAATTATTTATTCTTAGCAACCAAAATTAACCTCTAAGTCAAACCTGAGATTCGTGTCATGAAAGTTTGATAACTGAATAGAAAAAAAAAATTTAAGGGTTAACCCAGAATTAGTCAGGTTAACTCATCAAACCCAGAATCTGTGTCTTGAAAGTTTGATAACTAAATAAAAAAAAATTAACATTAACAAACTAAATTAAACAAAAAAAATATTCATTAAAAAAAACAAAGAAAAAAAATTGTCCAGCCTTTTCACTGTGGGTTAATTATAATATTAAAAGATGAAAATGGAAGAAAAAAACTAATGATGAAAAAGAAAAAAAAATCAGAATCAACTGGGTTAACCCACCAAATCAGGTTAACCCGTCAAACCTGGATTTGTGTCATGAGAGTGTGATAACTAAATAAAAAAATTAATATTAATGAACTAAATTAAACAAAAAAATATTAATTAAAAAGAAAAAAAACAAAGGAAAAAAACCTACAGGAAGAAAAAAACTAATGAAGAAAAAGAAAAAAAATCTGAATTAACTGGGTTAACCCGTTAAACCTGGGATATGTGTTATGAAAGTTTGATAACTAAATAGAAAATAATTTTAATATAAACAAACTAAATTTTAAAAAAATTAATTAAAAAGCAAAAAAAAGCAAAAAGCAAAAAAAAAAAAACCTACTAAACAAAAAAATATTATTTTAAAAGAAAAAAACAAAGAAACAAAAGCTTACATGAAGAAAAAAACTAATGAAGAAAAAGAAAAAAAATATGAATTAATTGGGTTAACCTTTCAAACTAGGTTAACCCATCAAACCTGGGATTCGTGTCATGAAAGTTTGATAACTGAATAAGAAAAAAAATTTAACGGGTTAACCCAGAATTAGCTGGGTTAACCCGTCAAACCAGGAATCCGTGTCATGAAAGTTTGATAACTAAATAGAAAAAAAAATTAACATTAACAAATTAAATTAAATGAAAAAATTAATTAAAAAGAAAAACCAGAAACAAATTCGGGTTAACCTGTCAAACCCAGAATCTATGCCATGAAAGTTTGATAACTAAATAGAAAAAAAATTAACATTAAAAAAAATTAAACAAAAAAATATTCATTAAAAAAAGAAAAGAAAAGAAAAAAAAAACAGCTTAAAAAAAACAAAGAAGAAAGGGAAAAAAAGGAAAAAAATCAGCATAAAAAAAAACAGCTCAGCATTTTCACTATGGACTGCACTGTGCAGTCCACAGTAAAAGACTGAGTAGTTTTAGTATATGTTACTAGAAACATGGCTCTCAAAATGCAAAGAATACTTTTCATAAGATTCATGACATCAAGAATAAACTACTCATTATTATTCATGCTAATAAAAATGAATGTTCAAAAAGAGACAAGTTTTTCTCAAACAAAACCTCAAGCTTTTTCTCGAGCCCTTCACTTTGAAAACAAAAAGGTCATCTCATGACATATTTTCACCAAAAGACCTCTTTGCCAAACACAAGAGCAAATAATCTCTTTTCCAAAAAAGAAAATAACCAAGGAGTTGCAAGATTTCAAAAGCAAATTATTTTAGACTCACATCAAAACAATTTTTGTTTTCAAAATGCAAGATCAAGATTTCAAGATTTATTCTGGACTCATATTCCTTCACCAAAATGAACAAAAAGAGAAATGAGAGAATGGTCTTTTAAAACCATTATTTGTCCAAGTCGCTGGCAAAGCACACTTGGAGGCAATGAGCAGTACAAGGGGCAACATTGTATTTTCTCTTCTAGAAAAAGAGAGGAATATTTCCTACAACAAGACAAGGGGGCATTTTGGTTTATGAAAGACAGTTTGATCCTTTCAGCAAGTGACACCGAATGTTTTTAGTAGCGAGACGAGGAGTAATGAATGATCCTCTCAAATTATTTGACAAGATAGAAAATCTCTAGCAAGCAAGTGGGTCACGATGGGCACCATAAAGGCTAAGTTGTGCAAACAAATCTGGAAATAGACTTACATGGGCCAACTCGAGTGGGCTAGAAGCCAAGCGACAAATATGACCCAAATCAGAGGTAGCAATTCCTCATCAGTCAAGCAACAAGAAGACAAAGAAGAAATGGGGGGCCTATATTTCAAATCAGGTAAAGATGCATGCATATCATCTAAACTTTGAGAAATTGGACAATGAGTTTTGCAAATCTCATTAGAGAAAATTCC
>Ga0307510_10009299_pt1 | contig 11714 bp, 16 predicted proteins | sample 12_EM_MG_FD_207224 | JGI IMG/M metagenome (GOLD analysis project Ga0307510, IMG submission 207224) | Populus trichocarpa ectomycorrhiza microbial communities from riparian zone in the Pacific Northwest, United States - 12_EM | ecosystem: Host-associated > Plants > Roots > Unclassified | place... | reverse complement strand
CAACCTGCCTTCCATCGTCAACGCACGGTCACTAGTTTCGGGCGATTGGTGAGGTAGTTGCCCTGGTGGCTCCGCTCTCTGGTATTGTACTCTCTCCAGAGTTGCTCGGTCAGTAGGGTCAGCGTTCGAAAAATCATGACCTCGTCTCTGTCCTCCGTATTCGTACTTTTTGGTCCTCGGCGAGCCTTCTCTCTCCCGCCTCCCATGCGCTAGATCCGCTTGCACTGTACTGCTACAGCTAGCTGGCATCTTACAGACACCTCCCTTACTCTTCCTCCTCCTTGGGTCTCCCCCTCGTCCGGGAGCCCTTCCGGTAGTGACCCTATCTCTCTTGTAACAAGAGACCACGTGAGAGAAGTGGTAATGTCGTCCTATTGGCCCTTGGTCTATCGATTGTGGCTGGCATCCCCTCTGCTGAGTGGCTCTCCTCACCGGGTGGCTCCCCTCGCCTTCTTCACCCGCTACACGATTTACTCTACGGTCGCAACTCGTGATGGTTACGGTATTCCATTGTATAGCACTACCTCGTTGGATATTCCTAAAGTCTGTCACGCGCCGATTACCGGGGAGCCCGCCCGTGTCACGTCTTGCCCCTTACCAGATAGGTTTGGGGAATTCCCTTAGCCACTCCGGCAATAGTAGTTTTATCCTTCCGCTCCTTCGGCCCTGTGTCGTAAGATTCTTTTCCTTTGTTTGAGTGAGTCCGCCGAAGGGTTTCCTTGCTCCTGTACATTCTTCACTGGGGTTGTCTTCGTGGCTGTATCTTTCCTATCCTTTCCTCTCCATTAGTTTAGGCTTGTGGCTGGTGTCCGGTTAGGTTTATATCATAGGGTCTTGGGAGTACGGTGAGTTGGTCATGTTTGATTGCTGTCGTTAGGGTGCGGGGTTTCGCTTTGTGCCATGACGAGGTGAAGCGGGCCGTTCGATTGTTTACAGGTTTTGCTTTCGTCATAGCTAGCGCTCCAGGCAGTTTCTTGTACCTTAAGCAACGAATACATGATATGAAAAAAAAAGAAATGAAAAAAAGTGAAAAAAAAGCCCCCAAATTGCCCCACGCTCTGCGCCCTCTACACCTCCAGTCATTGAAATTACAACTCCACGTCGTTTAGTGCATGATCCCCCCTCGCCCCCTCTCTTCTCTCGGCTTTCCGGCTTTCCGTCCCTGTTTCCCCGTCTTTGTCATGGAAGAACTACCCCCCAGTCCCCTCCGCAAGGAACTCCTCAAGAGCCCCCTGAAGGCAGTCTTCTTCTCCGGACCTCACGGAGTCCCTCCTCTACATTCGCGACTTCCTTTGTGAGACCGGCCAAAGGCTGAACTTCACCTCGGTCCAACTCCCCATCCTCCATGACCTGCAAGTCTCAGAACTCTCGGACGGCGAGACCATCCTTGTCCTCCTCTCCTGCTCTGCTCTCAATGCCCTCGCATCCATGACACGTCAGCTGGACACCATAACAACCCAATTAGGAAATATCCAAGCCGTGGTTGCAACACTTCCCACTTTTCCGGCACTTAAAACTGTCCTCTCCTCTATCAGCGCATCTCTTTGTGACCTGTCACAAAGGGTGTCCGCTGCCACCCCTCCCGAAGCGCCAGCCCCCACTCGGCCTCCAGTTCCCCCTACCAGTGCCACCACAGGTCCTCCCCCACTGCAGGTACAAACCAAGGCAAAATCGTGCGCCCTTCCTCCTAACAGGGGCTCCTCCTCGGCCTTCAACCCGGACATCCCTCGGTATGAGCCGGAGACCCACACTTTCTACGGCGACCCCCGGGCCCACGCGGTCAAGTTCCCACACTCATGGGAAGCCAACGCGTTCTGAGAGGGGAAGTACCCTGACCCCACGACTTTCATCTGGGGACATCTTGCTCCCGACTGCCCCAAACCCCTGCTATCTTATGCTCAGGCGGCCGCTGCTGGCGCCCCGAAGGGAACGAAGCTTAAGAGCTCCCTTACGGCCGCCAAAGTCCTGTCAGCCCGCAACGTCGCCCCTGCTACGCAGGCACTGAAGTCTCTCCCCACAGCTGAAAGAAGATTCTACGCTTGCCGTCCCTCCCCCTCCGAGTACGCGCAAGCCACCTAGATCGCTGCCACTTGCCAAGCCATCACCGCCCGAGTCCTTCAGGATGCGAATTCTATCCTCCCCCTTGCGGTCACGACCCAGCTCAACGACCGCGGATCAGTCACCCTAATTGTTACCGCCCCTGCCATCCCCGCTGCCGCCTTCTCGCCCTACTTCAACGCTCCCGCCTCCCAACTAAACAAGTCTTTCCCGCGGGTAACTCTCCCTAGTTGCCCAGCTGCCTCACCCCCAACGAGCTTCAACTTGCCATCCACTCTCTCCCCATTGCGTTCCTCCCGGAGGACCTGCACGATCTACTCCCATGCCTCGCCGAGACAATCCTGAACTGCAAGAACATTCGCATCCTCGCCGCCAGATCTGGGAACCCCAACGCCCATTCCGGGGAGGGGAATACCGCCACCTCTGTCATCGTCTCAGTCCACCTCAGGGATGTCCCGACGATGGGCTCCTCGATCAGACTCTTCTCACGCTCATGTACCATTCAGCGTGCCTACTCTTCCAACAGGTACACGGAGTGTAAGAACTGCTGGCGATATAGTCATGTTGCCCCTAGATGCCCCTCGCCCGATGCCGTCTGCCCCATCTGCTCCCTCAACCACACCTGAGCCACACACCGATGTCCCAATCCCACCAGCCCTAGAGGTCGCGACCTTAAGGCTACTCCTAGCTGTTGCTCTGCATCACCACCCCACTCCGTCAACTGCGGTGGGGATCACACCGCGGTTCATCAGCAAACGAAAAAGGTTACACCTGGACAAACTCCGTGCTCCCTGTCAGTCCGGTCGTCCAGGCCCATAGAACGTAAACTTGCGTTCTGGGTGTGCTGTCTTTTATTGGGTGCTTGTGGACAAGCCTCCATGCCGCCCGGACGCACAAGACGCAACCAAGGCCTCGGAAGGTACCCGACGCAGAAAGGTTCTCCAGACGCAAAAAGGTTCTCCGGACGCAATCTGATAGGATAGGAGAATAGTGGAAGTACTGAGGTGTAACTGGCTATCATCGGATACCTCCTAAGTCAACAACTCTATCTTTGAGAAGTTTGAATAAGTGATTGAAAACTGTGGAGAATATCGAAATTGTCTGGCAAGATCTATCTAGTATTACTCATGTTTACTTATTTGAGTCATTGAGATACTAAAATAGGAAGATATTTATTAAAGCTAGTCTAGAAAACAGTAGCACTCGGTAGCTAACAATTTGAAGGTTGGTGCCCGGAGTGCTAAAGTACAAAAGTATAGATAACCCTTAAACCAGCGGCCGGACAGTTTCCCGACAGAGTGCATGGGTTTCCTCTCGGCGAGGGGAATTGAATGGTATAGCTCTCGCAGGGTCCACATAGCTAAAGAGGTCAGCAGGGTGAAAAAGGCAGATAGCTCAGTGGGCAGATGTCCGCCAGAGTCGCGAAGGGTCTCATTGGAGTCCGCTCGCCAAGGGGAATCCAAGGGTATAGGTCCCTAAGTGTCTGCATGCCTGTAGCACCCAGTAGCCAACAAGTTGAAAGCACTTGCCCTGAGATCTCAAGTACAAATGTTTGGATAACGTTTCAATCAGCAGTCGGAGAGCATCAGGACAGTGTGCGTTGGAATCCGCCGTTCGAGGGGAATCGAATGGTATAGGTTTCGAAGCGTCTGCATGGCTATAGAGGTCAGCGGGAAGAAAAAGGCTGCTACCTCACTGGGCACTGGCCGATGTCCGCTAGAGTCTGGCAGGGCCTCATTGCTATCCGCTAGAGTCTGGCAGGGCCTCATTGCAATCCACTAGATTCAGGAAGGGCCTCATTGGAATCCACTCGCTTGGGAGTAATGAACAATGTCAACATGGATGGAAGAGCATGCCCCTCTCCGAAGGTTGATAATATTCAATAGTTCCACTGATTCGATCATGAAGCCTGATACAAGATGTGCAAGAACGTAGAAACCTTTTGCGAGAGTTGTTAGCAGTGATCAAATAAGGGGTAAGCTTTGGGTCGTTATCGGGACAATAGATAGTTAGTCACCCTATGTTTAGATCCTTTTTCGTCTAAACAGCCTTTACCTGGTGGTAAAGTAGTCTGTTGTAAGTAGAGGCCATGAGGGGCAGGAAGAGTTACCCAATGCAGAGCCCTATGAGTCACTTACCTTGGTGTTCTTCTGGATAGTAGAGTGTCAAATGGAGGATCCAGGTGCACTGGGCGGACAGGATGCGGGTTGTATTGCACCCAAAGGTCTAGGATGCAACGATTGTGCTGGAGCCATCTGAGGGCGGGCTGGGCAGACAGGATGCTCCAAACGGATTTCCTGTGTCCAGATGCAATGCCTATCGGTCTGGAGCAAACACCGTTTTTGCTGATGTTCATACTAATTGCGAAACCTGCCCGTCACTGCCCCCTCTCAGGCCTGCAACCACTACCACGGTGATTGTTCCCCCGCCCCCGTGCCGCGATGAGATGGACACAGCCACCGACGAGTTGGTCATCTCGCCCCGCCCTTCACCTACCTGCTCACTCCAGTCGGCGTTCGAGATGGCTACTCCAAGGGCCAGACAGAAGACCGGGATTCAAGCCCCAGTAGGGACCTCCCAAGGCACACGGTCACTTTTCCCGCGGAGCCCGTTAGCCCCTCACCCAAGAGCAGAACTCCTTCGGGCTTGGCCCGCTAATGCAGTAAGATCATGCACTGTGGGGGGGCGACCAGGTCCCCCCCCCCCTTCGAAACCCTTCACTCTCGTTCACCACAACTGCCTAGCTAGCCGGGATGTGTTTCTTTCACTCTTCGGGTCCTTCACCCAACTGGCTCAATCTCGTTCCATTGTCGTCCTGCAAGACTACCCGGTTTATAGGGGCAAGCTACCCTCGTTTTGATTTTTTGCTGGATTTTCCCCCACCATCAGCGGCGGCTGTAAGCCCTGCGTTGCGCTTTACGTTTATAGTTAGTTTTTGTCGCCCATTTCCCTCCTACCCAGGTTTTTCGGTAGGGGAGATGTCATGGCCCTTGACATCTTCTCCCCTGACGGTTTATTCAACATCTCTACGACTAGGTTCACAATAATCAACTCCTACAGCACCAAGGGCCTCTCGAACAATACAGGTACTGTTCCAGCTGACATCACCTTTCCAGCAGCCACACTCCCCACTCTAACGCTAGGAGACCTAAACATCCACCACATCACGTCAGACCCCCTAAGGGTTTTCAAAGAAGCTGAACTAGCCACATCAACACCCTACTTCGCCAGGGCTACGGAGCTAGGGTTCTCTCTCCTCAACACCCTGGGTGTCTTCACTCGCTTCTCCATGTCACTCATTGGGCGCCCTGATGTCCTCGACCTTGCATTTGCGTGCCCCCTACTCGCACCATACTTCACCGAGTGGTCCGATCCCCTCCCCTCACCTGGCTCCGACCACATCCCCATCCTCCCTCGCTTCGAGGCCCCACTCTTCCCTGCTGCTCCACCGTCTCCCAATTGGGCCCTGACCGACTGGCCCACTTTGGAATCGTCCCGCAAGGCCACTACCATATCGTGCGCCCCCCCCCTCCCCACCACCCGGTCCCTGGACGTCTGGTTCAAGACAAACATTGAAAGGGTTACAGCCCAGCTGGCACTACACATCCAATTGAAAAGGGTCACCTACAGATCAAAACCATGGTGGTTAGAACTACTCTCAATGCTCAGCAAAGCCTACAATTGCGCCCTCCGTTCCTTGAAACGAGATTGTTTCGATGCCGCCCTACTGGCCTCCACAAGGTCGGCCAGGTCAGCCTACTTCAAAGAAATCCAGAGAGCTAAAAGGGATCACTTGTCCTCTTTCCTGGCCTCGGCAACTCCACAAACTGCGTGGACATCAAAGAAATTCGCTGTTCGTCGCCCTCCCCTCCTCTTCCCGGAACTCTTGGGCGCAACCACCCATACTGAGCTTAATAAGGCGCTCCTTGATCACGTTTTCCCCGGTGAGCCTACCAGGGACTTCAACACCATCCTCCTCCCCTTCGGCAACTGCCCCGAGCTAGCGACGGATGAAATCAGTAGGGCGCTGGCCAGATCCTCTCTGTAGTGGGCGCCAGGGCCCGATATGATCCCCAATTCGGTGTGGAAAAGAATTAACCCGGTGGCCCCACACCTTATCCACGATCTACTCGCCCTGCTGGTGGCCTTCGGGTCACACCCTAGCGCCCTTATAAAGGCTGATGGCATTGTGCTCGACAAACCTGGGAAGCCCTCCTACCACTCCCCGTCCTCCTTCTGCCTCATAGTTCTTCTTCAGACTTTCTCGAAGATGCTTGAGAGGATAATAAACTGCAGAATTTCATGCGTCACCCGAGCGGCTTGCCTGGTTAACTCACACCAGTGCGGTTCCTTAGCGGGTCTGTCGACATCCCATGCCGCCACCACCCTGGCCCACGAAGTAAGATCCCTCCAGATGGCCGGGAAGAAAGTGTCTACAGACTTTCGGACATAAAAGAGGGTTTCAACAATGTCAACCCCTCCACTCTCTGCCGCATGATGAAGGCCAAAGGGGTCAACCCGTACGTAGTGTCCTGGACCAAGTCTTTCCTGTCCAGCTGAAAATACTGGCTGCTCTACCAAGGGCCCCCCAGGGTGTTCGCCGCCATTTCGGTGGGGACCCCCCAAGGGTCCCCCGTCTCACCGCTGCTGTTCGTTATATACGTGTCCTGCCTACACTGTGAGATCCCTCTCGGACTCACTCTGTCCTACGTCGATGACTTCGGTCTGACGGCTTCGTCGGCGTCCTACCGCCGCAACATCCAGATCCTACAAAAGGACTACGCCTGACTTAAGGCCAAAGGGGCCCGGCTGGGTGTTAGCTTCTCGATCCCCAAAACGGAACTCATCCACTGGCGTACCAACAGTGACATAGCACCGATTTCCCACCCCCCAATCCACTTGGATGGATCAATCTTCAAGCCCAAAAATGAGGTTAGGTGGCTGGGCAACTTGTTCACCCCCTCGCTCTCCACGACCCCGCATTTTGTCAAAAGGTTGGCCAAAGCGCAGGCTGCCTTTGTGGCCGTAAAAAGGCTCTCCCCTCCTGGGAAAGGCCTTCCCCCCTTCCTGTGCGATCGCATCGCCTCCTCGCTTCGCTTCCCTATCCTCAGGTACGGTGCGGACACCTTCACGCCTACCGTCCACATGACAAGAAAGGTCTCTGCCTTTTGGCACAAGGTCCAGAGGTGGACCACCAATTGTTTCCTAAGTAGCCCCACTGATATTCTCGCAATCCAAGTGTGCCTCCCTCCCCTAGAATTCCTCGTCACGTACAAACGCAGCCTGGCGTCCCCAAGGGTTCTCTGCTCCCCCCCGGAGATCAACCCGGCAGCGGCCCGCCTCCCCCTCTCTGTACAAATACCGTCTCTACACTGCCATCCCCCAGACTACCGATCCCTCTCCGCTAGAAATGCAGGGAGCCGCCTGCCTGTCCCATGGCTTCAGCCAAGGCCACCCTCAAAGAATACGCCCCACCTCCCGCTGGACGCCCTCCCCCACTCAATGTTTTTCATCCTGGGCCCCGATGGGGACGCCGCCCTTCCGGTTACCTCCGAGCACCTTCTGTGCGAATCCTATTCCCCCCCCCCCCCGGAGGGGACTGACCCGCAGCTCAAGCTCCAGTGCATGAACCTCCTTATGCAGGAATGGGATGAAGCCGCGCCGGACCCGGCCCGCTACCCTTATCGCCCCTCGCTTAAACCCCATCCCTTCATGGGACTCGACAAGTTCACCGCGGGCCGCCTACACCTGACGAGATCTGGTAAGAGCTACCTCCGCGCCCATACCTCCGGTGACAACGACGACCCAACCACCTGCCCCAGCCGCGATGGAGGCCCGGAGGCTTTCGAGCATGCTATCCTCGACGATCCCGCCAAGGGGCCTGCCATAACCCGCCACCATCAGCGGTCTCGGACCTAGGCTACGACGCTCCCCTATGGTCATCGGCCCCTCCATCAGCAAAAACGGATCTTGCGTCTGATCTACAGGCGTTGCGTCATGACGCAAGCGCCGAATATTCTGCGTCCCATGCGTTCTGTGCGATCTAACTTGCGTCGCAACGTTCCTTACGTCCTGACGCAACGTCGCGTCCTCTCGACGTCCACACTACCCCAGATTCTCCCTCTCGTCGCCTCATCCTCCAGATAGTGCTAGCTCCGCGCCGCTTCTTCTCTGCGTCCTGACGTATCCCCCCTGTCATCCCTGATCGAGCACTCTCAACCTTAATTAATTCGCTACTTCCTCAGATCTCGGTCTGCTGGTGTCTGGGGCAGCAGCACTTTTTTTTCACATCTTACATCTCACGTATCACGTATCACGTATCATGTATCACGTATCTCGTATCACGTATCCCGTATCACGTATCACGCCTTACTGGTCTGGCGAACTCATGATGTGGGTTTAAAGTCGCTTCTATATCTTCTATATACCATATCAAGATCGCGTATGATTCTCCCGCATAGCCGAGTCCTGATTCTCTTATCCCGATTCTTTAATAAACCTCATTAAATATGGTCAAATCTATCCACCTATTTATAAGCCAGCTCCGGTCCTCCTCCTGGATCAAATGCGCCAGACCGCGGATTGTCACTATATCTACTATTGTAAACCCTCCTGTGTCCTCCCTCATCTCCACTGTAACAAGGCCATGTTGATCCGATAGACGCCCTGAGTTGACAGGGGTCAGCATCTGAATACCGGTGACCCGACGCACGGTATTGTCCGATCTCTAGTCCCTTATTTTATAGAGGGCAACTAGCTTTGTCGGCAGACGACCCCTCAGCGCACCATACATTTCTTCCATACCCGCTTGTACCCAAACCCAATCATTGCGACTGCCCTGGTTTCTAAGATGTAGATCGCCGGTGGATCGTTCACGGTGGATCTCGTAAACATTGGCTTCTTGGAACGCAAGAACCGGCATTTCATGTTCTGTGAGTAGCTCAACGGGGAGTCATCGAAGTATCGCATGGTTCTCAGGAAGACGTTGCCCTGCAGGCAGGTTATGTCTGCCATATCAGATCAATTCACGATATATAATCTCGCATGAGACTCCTGAGATCCGGCTAAAATCGACGGCGTTGGACACATCTTCCCAATGTCCCTTCAGGACCCTCCTATGGTCAACTGGCGGTGCTGCGCTCACGGTGCTGGCCGTCCTGTCTAAATGATGGAAGACGTCACCTGAGAGATCGGCGTCGCGAGATTTTCGAGATTCAAGGTTCAACAGTCGCATTGTGATCGCATGTTGATGACCGTAGTGTTCAAAATGTGAATGCGGCACAATCTATTCTATGTGGATAATACTTCGCAAGTACGAAGGGGGTTGCGATGCACGCTTAGCGAGGAGATGAAGAAGGGATTGGTAGGAGATCTGGTTCTTAATTCTTCTAAGCCAGGTGGGCGGTAGCACCTTATTTATAGAAAAGTGCCCGTCCATATTTGCAAGAGAAATATAGGGAAAACAATGTAAGAAACATAAGTGCGAACATGTTTGACCCTGAAATGCAACCAAGTAAATCCCAAATAATGTGCATGAAAACAAAAGGGTGTGGAGCGATTATTAGATATATCATGACCAAGAATGGTGCACAATAGATGGATAAACAACCGTAAAATCCTAAACACCTGATTGGAAAGCACATGTTAAATCCCGAGATATTATCCTGAAATAAACAATAAAACACCATAATATATAACTTAGCTGTAGTAATGTAAGTGGTGGACAGGCGGAGCCGGAATACAAACTAAGTAAAAGAATACACGGTAGTGTGTTGAATATACATAGGAAATATACAAAGAATTTCAACACTTCCCCACATTTCTACAGCCCAATAAAGTAACCATTCGCTGATGCACAGGTTTTGCCAAGATTTTGGTGCATATATCAGCAAGATTGTTAACTGATTCAACCTTAAGGAGAACGAACAAGTTCTCTTCCAGAGCTTCGCGCGTGATGAAGAAGTCGACGGCGATATGCTTTGTTCGAACGTTGATCTGAGGGTTGACAGCCAACAAATTTGCACCGGAATTATCAGCGTGCATAGCGATTGAAACATGAAGGCGAAGGCCGGCGAGGCTTTTCAGAAGCCATCGAATATGGCTGGTACCGTAGGACATGGCAACGAATTCTGCCTCCGTAGTAGATTTGGCGACAGAGGCTTGTTTTTTTGAGAGCCAGGAGACACAACAGTTATTGAATACAACAATGTAACTGGAGGTGGATCTTCTGGTATCGTGACAGCCAGCCTAGTCAGCGTCAACATAAACATCGATTGCGTTCGTTGTTGTGTACGGGTAAAATAGGCCAAGGTTTCGCGTTCCGTTAACATATCTAAAGACGTGTTCAGCTGCCTTTATAGGTTCGTCCGTAGGGCAAGAAGAAAATTGTGCTAGAAATGAAATGGTATACGCTCGATCGGATCTTGTGCCGGTAACGAGGTACATGAGGGAACCTATCATTGATTGGTATGTGGTAACTTGCCCTTTTGGTTGTTCGGTAATCCCTTTCGTAAGCGTAATGCCTTTTGGTAAGGGGATGGATACATTGTTCGAGTTTTCCATTCCAAATCGAGAGAGGATAGTACCGATGTATCGTTCCTGCGTAAGAGCAATACCGTCTGATGTATACGTGATATGTAGGCCGAGTAGAAATGAGGCTTCCCCGAGGTCCGAGATCTCAAATGCCGTTTTCAGGTCTTTGATGAGAGTGGTCAGGTGGGGGGTATCCGCCGAATATATTGCAATGTCGTCCACATAAAGCGATATGTAGCATTCGAACTTGTTGTGGATAAACATGCAGGGGTCTTGATGTGATGCGGTAAAAGCTTTGGAGGTCAAGAATTTAGTGAAGAGAGCATACCATTCGTGCGCAGATTGCTTAAGTACATATATGCATCAGTTAAGTTTCCATACTTTGTCTCCGTCACCGAACCCTGGTGGCGGTCGCATGTAAACTTCTTCTTTCAATTTACCGTAAAGGAAGGCAGATTTGACGTCGTACTGTCGCGGTCGGCATTTGATTCTGGCGCATATCGCAATCAGTAGTCTGAGTGATTCTTACCAATAACTGGGGCAAAGGTGTCTTCGAAGTCGAAGCCAGGTGCTTGAGAAAATCCTTGCGCAATGGCTCTTGCTCAAAATCTTTCCAATGTACCGTCAGCATTCTTTTTGGTTTTGAATACCCACATACTTCCAACAATGTTCCCTCCTATTGGTTTATTAACAACGTCAAAGGTATTATTCTTCTTTAGTGCAATAATCTCATCGTTCATGGCTGAGGTCCATTCTCCCTTAAGCGAGCTATTTACAGCTTAGAGATAGGTAGTGGGGTCAGTGTCCGGTATCTCACTACTAGCATGTTGTACTCGGTGTCCAAGTTGCTTTTTGTAGCTGATTCACGATTGTGTTGAGATTCTTCCAGAACGCCGAGATGGTCCAGGTATTTCCACAGTAGGGACAACAGGTGCTGGTGGCATATCCTGTGGTTGTTCCTCAGGCAAAGCCAGGAGTGGGGTAGCTGGAGCCTCGGGTGATTCTGAAAATCTAGTTTGCGGTAAAGAAAGTTCCTTAGATGTTGGTGGGTTAATTTGTCTGTTCCGGTCCTGGTCCGTTTCCTTTTCAACCTTAATGGTAGGTAATGGACGGGATAGGGGGTA
>Ga0307510_10009298_pt1 | contig 11715 bp, 7 predicted proteins | sample 12_EM_MG_FD_207224 | JGI IMG/M metagenome (GOLD analysis project Ga0307510, IMG submission 207224) | Populus trichocarpa ectomycorrhiza microbial communities from riparian zone in the Pacific Northwest, United States - 12_EM | ecosystem: Host-associated > Plants > Roots > Unclassified | place... | reverse complement strand
GCCACGTGGAATTTGCCACGGTGATGTTTTAGCAAGGATTGTCATTCAAGCCAAGCTTTCAACGCAAGGAAAGTTCCTTTAGAAAACCGCTTTACAAACGTTTTATTTGTATTTCTTTACTATTAACAAAAAAACAAATCAATCAAAAACACTTTTTAGTTAAAAAGAATTTAGACTTGATTCTTAGAAAAATAAATTTATTTAGAGCTGAAAGTAATTCTAAAAAATTCTAAAAATATTAAAGATATTTTGTTACTTATTAATTATTAATTATATTAAATTTAATCTTAATCTTTTGATTTAATTGTATTTTTTTAATTTTATTCTTTAATTTTTTTAAATTTGATTTTTATACCAATTTTAATTGTTATTTATTTTTATATTATTTTTTTAATTAAATTTTTTTTATTTATCAGATTTGATCTCTATTCTTTGATTGCTATTTATTTTATTTGAAATAACTTATAAAATTAAATTTTTTTTAATTTAATACTCTTTTAATTTTTTTATTTGTCAAATTTGATCTTTATTTTTTTATTATTATTTGTTTTATTTGAAATTATTTATAAAATTAATTTTTTTAATTTCATAAATTATTTCAAATAAAATAAATAATAATAATAAATTTAAATTTTTAAAAAATTTAATTCATTAAAATTCTAAATAGTATATAAATGAGAAAGAATATTCTTTGCAGGTTACGAGGAAGACAGGAGATAGGTGGAATAGCATATCAAGAAAAGTAACAAAGACCTTGTTGTGCTGTCCTGTACTGCCCCTGACCACACTGTGGTAAAGTTATTTAGGCTTCCTTCCTTCCTTCGCGATCATCCCCTTGATGTACGGTGAAGTGATTCAGTTCGATTTGGAATTTGGAACACAAAGGGCACTTGTCCTTTTGACTTTTTAACACTCTGCTTAGTGCTTGCTGTCTTCCACTTCAATTTCTCCTTCTCTGTGTTCCTTTCCATGTGATTTGTCGGTTCCTTTCCATTCCTCGTAACTTTTTTTTCTTACCGAGGACTAATCTATATATATATATATTTTTTTATTTTTTTTATTTTTTTTTATTTGATGAAACAGGAACCAAACCGACATGTCTACTTAGATAATTTTTTTATTTCTTTTTTAGCAACATAAACAAATACTTGAAAATGGTGAGAACCAAAATAATAAGAATCCCATTATTGTCCTATACTTGGAATCTAAGAGTATTGTGAGCCAAATTTAAGGTGATAAATAAGTAATTAGCAATATCTTATTAGTTATTATCTAAATTTACTTTAAATAAAAATAAATACAAGAAATCAAAAATTAGATGAAAATATTCTTATTATTTTTTATGAATCACAAGTCTCATTTTTTTTATGTCTCTCATCAAGATGGGTGTAAGTAATAAATACTATTAGCCATAAAACTTTTTAAATTCATAAATTAATTATGTGAAAATGTGAACAGGCACCAACGATTGTTTAAAACAATATGATATCAACTGAAATCCTACAACATTAATTACAGTCAGAAAAAATAAGTGGCATGAGTTATAGAGTCAATATTCACACCGCCCAGCCGGCTTTGTAATCAAATGGGGGGCTTGAATTATTGGAGAGATGAAAATAGAATAATTTGGAGGATCGATTAGCAGACCTTGAATCTGACGTGGATAAGTGTGTACGGCTCACTTGGTTTGCTTGCTTGATATGATGGCTTTGCCCTAGAACAAGACTCCCTTGAGAACCTTTTTCTTTCATCACTGATTGGTTTACTAGAGAAACTGGCAACTACACACAGCTTCATAGCCAGAAAGCCTTCTCTCCCGACCAACAACAGCTTCCAGTCCTTGAAAGGTTCTCTGCTTAAGTCCTCTTGCAAATTTTAGAGAACTTGCCTCTGCAAAGTTTCAGACTTTATAGCTTTTACCACTTTCATCCTCAATCCCCCTCGGCAAGAAATCTCCCGAGCTAAGATTTTTTTTAAAGAAAGATTTTTTGTTATAAATCAAAAGAGACTAAGAGGGCTGAGCCCAGTGCAAGAGTGCAGAGTACCGATTAATAGTATAACTAGCTTAAAGACATGTTAATAGTGAAAAAAAGAAAAACCATGGCCATTTAAGCCCCGCCCAAACAGCCAAGCTTCTCTCCTCTTCCCCTCTTTCTCCCCGCACATTCTCCCTCCCACACACTTTCTCCTCTCTCACACCCCCCTCTCCTTTTCTCTCTTCCTCTGTCTTCTTTCTCTTTCTTTTTCACAATCACACAAGACACCTCTATTTATTCTGAATATATCAGTGTTGCATCGCTCATAAAATTTTCTATGCAGAGCAGATCACTTTTCTTGACCAATAGTTTTCTACTCGTACTTCTCCTCCAATGCACCAATATCAAGCATCAACCTCTCCATCAATGATAATGATACCACCCCTTGCTCATATTTTCCCGGGGACTCGTAATAGAAAATCTACCATCAGCTGATAAGCTCCTTATTATACTGACTTCTTTGCAGAAACTCAACACTCAGGTTGAAAGATTCCCTGCAAGCGATAGAGCAACCTCTCTCCATTCTCAGGTTTCATCCCAATTGAAATCTGAGAATTTTGGTCGATGACAAAGCAAGCTAGAATTTCCGTAGGACTAGTTCTTACTATTTTACCATTGCTTCTCCACTCCCAATTAAAAAGCGGTTCTAGTTTTCAGTCACCACATACCTGAGAGGCTAGAGACGTATAGATAATTAGGTCCTGGAAATCTCTACTCAAGGAGAAAAAAGGCCCATAAACAAAATCCCGGGGAATCTTTCTTTCATGGAACGAAATATGCATAATCGAAACCAGAGCAATCACGGAGAACAGCAAGCATTCAAATTTGGTAATGAAACTTCCAGTCATCATGCATCAGCATCCTCATCTTCAGCTATATGTAACACTGCAATGGGGAAGGGCAAGCCACCATTTCTTTAAACCCATGATTCTAGCCAAGGGATTAGAATCATTCCTCCATGCAAAAAGCTCGCAGTCTTCACTTGGTAATGAGAAAATAACTGGCCTTTTCAGAACCTCACAACAAAAGAAGATGCACACAATGACAACATAGAAAGGGGGGCACCTCTTCAGTCTTTACGGAATATTACACCAGTCCATTTCCTTGTGTTTTGCAGCTTTCTTCAAATTCAATGGTGGTCTTGAGAATAAAACATAAAAATAGTTAAAACCAAGTCCATGTTGCTTGCCCAGAATCACGAGTATATTGTTTCGAACTTTCGACATGGTTCGGGATCTCACATGTGCGGAACAATAAGAGCAACATGGAAATAATTCATAGCAGCAATTCTAGCAGCTATAAGTGTACAATCAAGAAGAGAAGGAAACCTCTGCCTTCTACCTTCAAATCCAACTTTATATAAGGAAAGCAATCTTTCTATCCCCCCCTCCAATTTATACAATTTCAGCATATAATTATGAAATTAAATGGACCTTGAATTCCTGTCACAGCAATCTCAGCATGTTCATGATCCAACTAAGCTTGATCTCTAAGTGGAAATCCAATAGTCATACTTTAGTGCCAAGGAAGGACTGCAAAACCAGAAGCAAAACAGATAAGACAGCAATTATATGTAAAAAGTAAAATACAGTAACATGCAAGCACATGTCAAATGCAACAAAGATAAAATACATGTAAGGCAGTTAACATGCTGTTTAATATCATCAAACTTTCAGCATAGCATACTCAACACATGCAAGCCGAATAATTCGAACACTTCTGACTCTCTTACAGACTAATACAAACTTCATGAGTTGAATCATTTTTTCTTACTTAAAAGCATTAATTTTTTTCTTGAAAGGCAGAAATTTTTTTATCCATGACTAAAGAATAAATTTCCCTGAAACTACCCAAATCCTCTTTCCTTGACCAATACTACAAACAAGCCACCTTAAGTACCATTTTCCAACTCCAACTCTACAGTTGCTCCACCAGAACATCTGATAATTCTAAATGGTGGCACATTTATCTCGAATCAACTGGTGTACAGGTGAGAATTCAAATATTAACTGTACATTTATTCTTATTGAAGAAAAGAAGAATTACATTTACAAGTATCAGGATATCCACAAAAGTGTAGAGGAGAAAAACTTGTATTCAAATTGTAAATGATGAACAATTTCTTAGGTTTCTTTTAAATCTTCTGATACATGGGAAAATGGCTGGGATACTGCTTTTAAATACAAACCAAAGCTTTTCCCCTTCTAAAAGTTGTAAAGTTGTCCCAGATAAAAACTGTAAAGGTATACACTCAAATCACTTTCAAAAGGATAACCATGAAAAATGGAAAGCTCTGCCAGAGCATAAAAAAGAATAGCACTAATCACTTCTCTTGACTATCTTGACCAAAATATTTGAACAAATAGATGAACTACAAACTTGAAAGGGTACATCATCATACAATTAACATCGAGTACTCTAGTTGTCTATCTAAAAACTCCAATAGGAAAACAGCATTTCATGTCTTTCTAAGTAATGCATTTACCTTGACTCCTGGAAGAGGGTTTCCAGGCTTAGCTGTAGTTGTGCTCCCAAAAAGACCAGCTCCAGTTGAAGTGTTTCCAGCCTTAAACTTTGATTTCTTATCAGCAGGCTTTAATATTTGAAAAGAACACATCAAGGTCTCATCCACGCTCATCATAGCACCAGCATTATCAAACTCCCCGCAGTAATTAGGCGCTGAAAATATAGTTACAAGTTGTCTGTTCGCGAAGAACTCATATCCATCCTCCACGACCTGCAACATACATTTGGAAAGAGCAAATTTCAGTAAAAACTCAAAGTTTGCATAGAATGGACAACCAGACCCAATACCACAGTGGAGTTAAAAACTTATCGGTAAAGTTTTGGAGAATATTTTCTTGGGTCAATACCGCAGTGGCCAATTGGCTCAAAAGCCACTCCAAAAGTAAGTACAGCTCCCAAAAGGAAGTGAACAATTCAACAAAGGATGGCTCTAGATTGTTTATTTGTAACAGCCCCACAAGTAATAGTGTAAAGGATATGAATTCAACTAGAAGCCTGCCTAAGAGAAAGTGAATTGCAGTGACAGGTCAAACCTGGTGGGCACGGCAAATAAGATCCAAATCCTGCTTCTGAAGAAACTCTGTCACCTTGTCAGGACCAAATGTATATGAAACTCCCCTGTCATTCATCCCCCAACCTTGAACATCTTTACTCGGATCTGACCAGAGAAGATCACAAAGCAAACCTGTGTCTGGGACATCAGTCGGGCGCTGTAAGTTTCGGATCTGATCCAAATGGTTTAGTTCTGGAGACAAACCCCCATGCATGCAGAGAATCTTCTCATCAATTAGCGCAGCCACTGGTAGGCAATTAAAACACTCTGTGAACGTCTTCCATAGCCTAACATTAAACCTTCTCTTACACTCATCATAAAAACCATATATGCGGTTTATAGAAGCACATTCATGGTTTCCCCTCAAGAGGAAAAAGTTTTCTGGGTATTTTATCTTATAAGCAAGGAGAAGACATATTGTCTCCAGGCTTTGCTTGCCTCGATCCACATAGTCCCCCAAAAATAAGTAGTTTGCATGAGGAGGGAAACCACCATATTCAAATAGCCTTAGAAGATCAGAATATTGACCATGGATATCACCTGCATGTCACAAGCAGAGTTCATCAACAATTGAAAGTTCCTTAATAAGGGGGGAAATTCAGTGACACATTAAGATCATAATTCTTTCCTCCGTTAATATTAATTATCCTGATTGTTCTCAGCCAACCAGCTGACTCATCAAGTCCATTGTCTCATGCAAGCATATAACATATTTCAAATCAACGACTTAGAAACCACAAAAGAGTACAATATGCAAAAATCCAACACCAATGCATCATCGTCCAGCAAAAATAAATGGGAGATTTGATCATTCATCAAGCACATAAACCATAGTAAAATGTTCTTAAGGATATGTGTGGTACAAGCGTAATGAGGTTAAAGTTCCCATTGGGAAAGAGGTGAATTATTAAGTGGAGAAACATTAACCCCCAAATTTGTGTTTTTGGAAAGTAAAATTTAATCTCTTAAGGAATATTTTTTCTTTTCATTCTCTCTCTTTCCTTTTGTCTCAAAAGACACCAAATTATCCCTCTCTTTCCACTAACAATTTACCCTTCAATTTATTAACACACCAAACATCTTAAAAAACTAATCTTTCCACTCTCAACAATTACTTTGCAAAATTTCCCCTTCAACTTTTAGCCTTGCACCAAATGCAATACCATCCATAGATAAGTAAAACGCCAACTCAAAGTCCAAAATGGTTTTAAACCCAGCTCTAGCCAATTAGATTAATAGAATTAAATCAATAAGTGTGCTGTCCCCAAAAAGAAATGGCAATAATTAGGAGTTACAACCAAGAAGTTTCATGTCAAAGTAACGGAGAGCGACAAAGACCAAGGCCTGTTAGTTCAATTTTGGGATGGGTAAATGAAACTTCAGGAGATGATGAGCTACTCCATGGTAAAGCCAAGGCCCAGATGGCCAAAAAGAAATAATTAAGGTATTACAGAAATCACATGCACAGCATTTTCAAGTAGATTGCTGCAAATTCACAGTTTATGAATCAGAAATGCCATGCAGCTTTTTCTCTACATGAAAAATGTCTTTCAGAAGACACTTTAACAAAGAAACTAGAATGTATGGTTAAAAATATTACATAACAGAGAATAAGGGCTCATTTACTCAGCAAACATCACTAAACATTGAACATGCTCATCAAGAGGGAGGGTGTGATGGTCGGTTTAATACATTGAAAACTCAAGTAATTGAAAAAATTACTTGATCGAAGGGATCAATATAAAGCATCATCCAAAATTCACTAAAATGGTAACTAACAACTACGTAGAGTAAAATACCATGCTACAAAAATAATTAGGAAATTATGTGAATTTTTTACAGATTTTTTAGGTCAAATAACAAAAATCCATAACTATATATTAAAACAAAAACTCCATAAAAACTTTTGATTGACTATCATATCCTTAATACAATATTAACATTATAATACACACACATACACACCAATATTTACAAGTAATTTCAACCTCATCTCTAATTAAGAAAAAGATGATTAGTGGTAAAATTCTTAGAAAGAAGATTATTATTTCCTAAAAAATAGACTATTTTTTAGGATGAATCCCAAAATACAGATTAATCCCTTTTTTAATTATATTTTTATTCATGAATCATATAAAAACATTAAAAAAAAAAAAACATAAAATAAGCAACTCAAATTACTCATACACTATATAAGACTATATTAGTACTTTACTTTGACTATCAAAACTCTAAAAGCTTAAAAATAAGCCAATAAAAAACATGAAGTATTAGAATCAGAAAATGATTAAATTACACCAAAATATTAAATTGAATCCTAAGTTAATATTTTATAGTTATTATTTGTTATTGTCTTACGATTATTTTTACTCTTTTGAACAAATGCAAGATTTATTGAAAATAGAATTTACAAAATTTGTATTCATTTATATATTGTTAATTTATAATCATGTCACATATAATTAATTGAAAAGAACTTTTCAAAAATAAAAAAGGTTCGTAATAACATAATGTTAAGTGAAATTCTTTCAGTGATTATCATTTTTAAGAGTTATATATATTTACCCTACCTATTAATTATTATTTTTTGCAAGATAATTGAATTGTATAATTAATTTTTATTTAATTACAATTATAAATTATATTTTATGACTAAAAAATTAAACAAAATTAATTAATTATAATCAACAAAATCATATAATGTTATTTGAAAATCAAACATGTTTATTTAATAAACATTCAAATTTGACCATTGATAAATAATTCTAAACAATCTATTAAAAATTAGAAGAAGAAGAAAAAACTACCATATATTAGTTAAAATAATACCCGTGAAAGTGATAGGTATTGGTAATAAAAAGTATATGATTCACATTTTGATAGTATTAAGCCATTTACATTGATTATTACATGAACAATACTTGGGAACAAATATTAACAAGAGCATTAGACTTCTGCATCTAAAATCGAAAAGCAGATAGCGACCTTTCTTTGACATCTAAGAAACTATAAACCTCACAGGTATTCAATCGGTCATTGAATAAAAATACCAAAAGAATAGGACAGGAAATACTAATTAGCATTAAATAGCCATACTAGCAATGATGCAGGTGTTTTAGGGCAAAACTGCCAAGTACTATGTAATAGCTAGTCTGCAATCAAAATCCTGAGCAAGTTCTGCCCCATGTTACCTAGAGAATCGTACATTATGGTACGCAGAACAAGTACACAATTTGCTACCCCCAAAACATGGTACAAAGGGAGCAAGGCTTAGTAGGGTCGTCATTTCAAGTCATGGTTCATTTTTTATGGGTGCATGTAGACCCCCCTCCCCAAAAAAAAAAAAAAAAAAAAAAAAAAAACCTTTGATCTTCTCCAGGGTCAGCTGTATATAATTTTTCTTTAAGGGAAGAAATTGAAAAGACCAACCTAAATACGTAATATTTTAGATTTCCATCGAGAATAGATTTCTGCAAATCAGAATATTTCGTTTCTTATTTAAGTATTACTTTTATATTTAAACTCTAACCCATGTAAATCCACTGTAAACTATTAAAAATCAAAAAAAAGATCCCCGGTTTTCAAGATCAGGATAGCAATTCCAGGGGAGGGAACTAGTTAAGTAACTCTGGTCCTGCCATACAGTACTAATAGGAATACTATCATGCACCAAATGAAGCCCGAGGTCATGGAAGACAAACAGACAAGGTATACAAAACAACTCCATAACAATCGTTTCCCCCCAAAAAAAACCTAAAAAGGATATGCGAACCCTTAACAGAACAGGAGATAAATTCATACAAGCATATACATTAGCACCAAATAGAAATAACAAAAGAAAGCATGAATCCACATTTCAAATAAAATTCATAAGATCAACCAATGTATTTTGGGCAAATGAATATCCTCATAAAGGATCTTCAAACACTTCACAACAAGAGAACACAGGCACGCGATTGTTCCACCAATCAACGAAGAGAGAACTTAGTGCACCCAACCAATCAGACATTGCAATGTCCACAGCACAGTTTTCATAATCATTCCTGCATGGCAAAATGTGATTTTGCCATCTACAAATATATAGAAAACGTGATGCATAACTTAGTTATGGGGGTAATAATTAGAAGGCCCCAAAATTTTGTTATTGTGACAAGAATTTGCATTTAACTGAAAAGGAATCATAATGCAAGCCAGCATTTACGAGTTCAGATTCTTGAAGTAACTTTTTTTTTTCTTTCGTACAAGGCTACTGAACCTTAATCAACTATAATATGCATTTTGTCTGTAGTTCTTGATTCAACTGGATTACTCTCTAGACATATTGAGAACTCCTAATCTTGATAAGTTTATAAAATGTAAACTTCAGTTCACAATCTTGCCAAAGTATGTCAATAAGCATTTTAAATGCATCCAAAGCATGCACAAGCCAGTAAGATCCATCTATCAATAAAAATCAAACAAAACAAACATACCAAAAAAGAAGTAATCCAACAAAGCCCCAAGTTGGGCTCACTTAAAGCACAAAAAATAGAAAAGAAGAAGCAATGATGGGTTGCAAGCCACAAACTTGAGAGGACAAAATTAACTCACAAACTAAACAATCATAAAGCTCCCAGTTCACAAGCTACTCCCAAGTACCAAGTGCAATTGGCAAAATTTTCTCCAAAAATTATACAAGCATGAGAAGATAAAGTAGCCAGACATGGCATATCGAGTAAAGCCAACTTCGTCAGGGCAGAAGTAAGTTAGGATTTTTCTCAGTTGTGATGCAATAAACCCCTACTAAATCACAAATAAGTGGCAACCTTCAATTTCAGGTACCACAAATCCAAACCAACTCTCCAAGGATTCATCAAAAGATAACCAAGAATCACCAAAAGGCACTTAAATGAAGCACTCCAGCCGATCCAAAACCACAAACTAGTCAACACCAAATGGGGTTACCATAATTCTTGTAAATTTTGAACCTTTCATTTAAACAAAAACACAAGTCCCAAAACACACTCCAAAATAAGCTATAAAATCACACCCAGTACACAAAAGAATCCTACAAAATCAACAAAATGGAGTTCATCTAAGACGCTCCACATCTTACTAGGGTCATCAAAGACACAATCTTTACTTCAAAAAACAATCGCGAATTCAAAAAAAGAAAGGAAAAAACCCTCCAAACCTTAGAAAATAAATAAATAAACAAGGTAAAGTGAGTATAGAAATGACAAAAACTCAGACGGGATGCCAAAATAAAAACATGGGACCTTCTTAATATACTCAAAAACACAAAACGAAAGTAAATTTAAAGAAAGAAAAAATACCACAAATCTTGATGGATGCTTCAAGCTCCAGCAAATTAGGCTGTTGCAAGAAAATCTCTCTAGACACCACACAAAGTTGTCGGATCTCAGACTCTGATAACTGAACCTGCTTCCCGGGTTTGCCTCTAACCTCTAATAACCTCTTGATTATATCATCAAGAACTGCTTGCTCCATTTTTTTCTTAAAAAAGTAGTGCTCTTTTCTTAAATTCTTGTAAAAATCAAGACTTAAACGGTAAGAAGTCAACGGGTATGATTCTTGAGAGATGGAGAGAGTGAAGGAGGATGAGGAGGAGATGGAGGGGAAAGAGAGTGAAGGAATGATAGCATGATGGTCTTTTTGGAGATGAACAGAAATGGCGCAGAAGGCTGTCGTTTTGTATAGGTTGGGGCAGAATTTGTGGATTTCTTTAGGGGCTGGGTTTGTTTCAAAGGAGAAAAAGTGGAAAATTCTTTTGTAGAGAGACAGAAAGAGAAAGAGAGAGAGAGCAACTGAGCTGACCTAGACTGAAGAGAGAGAGGGAGAGGGTAAAGAGAGTGGGCACTGGGCAGTGCATGTTGTGAGCATTTGCTAAATTTCCTGAGTGGAAAATTTCTTAAATTGAGATTGCAAAGAGTGTTTTTCCTTTTCAATTGCTGTCCAGTTCACAGAGACAAAACAAGCGTGCAAAATATTCATTCCATCTATGAAAAAAAAAAAAAGAAGAAGAAATTGGCCGGTGATGAATATTTGTTTCTTTTCTTGATTTTCTAGATTTGGATTTTGGAAACAATACTTAAAAAAATTATTAAATTTATATGAACGAGTTAAGTTGACGTGAGAAATATATTTATAAAATCATTGGGTAAGAGGTTTAGAAGATTCTTGATTTAGATTTTTTAAAAAATATTTTCTACTTAAAAATATATTAAAATAATATTTTTTTATTTAAAAAAAATTATTTTTGATATCAATACATTAAAATATCTGAAAATAATAAAAAAATTAAAATAAATAATTTTTTTTTAATATTTTTAAAAATATTTCTAAAATGTAAAAATAAAAAAAATTAAATCTCCAAACTAATTCAAAAATATATTTATTGTCAAAAATAAATAAACCTCATGCTTGTTTATAAGTTAAGTTTGTCTTGTAAAAAAGTATATTGGTGACTGTAATGTTATCAAACATGTTTTTTTTATTTATATAATACAACAGAAATTCCCACACCCAACACATGGCAGTCTCTTAGACTATTATGCGTGGGTGGCATTAATCAAGTTTTTATTTTTTAATTAATGAAAA
>Ga0307510_10009297_pt1 | contig 11715 bp, 14 predicted proteins | sample 12_EM_MG_FD_207224 | JGI IMG/M metagenome (GOLD analysis project Ga0307510, IMG submission 207224) | Populus trichocarpa ectomycorrhiza microbial communities from riparian zone in the Pacific Northwest, United States - 12_EM | ecosystem: Host-associated > Plants > Roots > Unclassified | place... | reverse complement strand
CCATTCCTTATATGTTGAGCTTGATGACAGGTTCACCTTGTCCACTAGAGTTATATTTCCTGATATTTTTTGTTGCTTCAAATAGATATTTGATTATGCTAAGAGGTAAAACAACCTGTTTATTTTTAAGAAAAGGGGTAATATTGACCATACCAAAATATTTGAAAAGTAAACGTTTTATGCAATATTTTGTTCTGCATACGAACTGATGTTTGGTGTCAGTTGCAATGCAAGTTTCTGATTAGTTCTGTAAGATTTTGTCTGTTAATCTTTTGATTTATTGGGGGAATCTTTTGATTTTCCTGAAAATAACCTTGCAATCCACCCTTAGTAGCTCTGGCTTCCTGCATTATCCTTATCCGATTTCATCATGAAAATTGGGAAACAATTTACATGGTCCTCTATTGATTGAAACTTGAGAGTAGGTGCTCAGTTATGTAAATCCATAAATCAAAGAGGGTTTACTTGGAAGTGAGCTGAAAATTGGGCATGGAGGTGTAGCTGAAGAGTTTTATATTATTATGCTTCTCTACTGGTACCGAAAAAATTCAGAGGCCGGTGCCAACAAATTTCTGGTTAGTTTGCATGGTGGAAATGAAAATGTGGAGGAAGGATGAATGAAGGATAGGTTTTTTTTTCAACCCTTTAGAGATACAGAAAAAATAATCACCTCAGAGATTAGAGTTTAGGATAGCTCACCACCCAATGGAATCCACCAAAAAGATACAGGGCTAAATATCAAGCTTAATAAGCTCAATTTGATTTACAGTGTGGTTTACAGTCTTGTTTTGCAGTTTTGGTGGATTTTTATTTTCCTCTGTTTTTCCCATTTGCTTGTTATTATCTGAATATTGATAACTCAATAAATCATGGAAAATAAAGTGTCGTGTATACAATATTTTATCCTGCTTACACCAGCAATTATGTTCCATCTATCTAGGTGATTCTTTGAGGATGGCCATGGACAATGCAGTGAAGGGATTTCCTCTAGAACAAACAATTGGAGGATTATCACAAGATTTGGTTGCAATGTCATCTTACCTCAACGTAAGATTTCACTTTAGGACATGTTAACCTGATTGATATAAATTACACTTGTTTGAAAAACGATAGTACAGTCTTAATGAAACTATAAAAGACTGGTTTCACTTGACTTCTCATCAACTCTTAAGTGTCTCCTGTAATATTTATGAACATGGCATTGACAGGCCATATTTCTAATTGATCATAAAGAGAAATTAATCAAAATATATAGCCTAGCTGACATTTAAAAGTTTATGTAAGATGATGGTGTCATCCCGTCTTCACTTTTCTTATGCTGGTGCTTACACCAAGTCATGTGGTGTTACTCTTGTGGAAAGAAACTGATCGTAGCTGTTGCAGGCTCTGGCTAATATATTACCTAGAGAAACGCTTCTTTGGAAGCTACAGATGCTTAAAACAGCTTCGGCATATGCCAATTCACGCCTCCATGCTGTGAAATCTCAAACACTTGTCCTTTCTAGGTCTGTTTCTCATGCATAATTTATCAAATGTCAGTTGTATAAATGTTTCAACTCTTTTTCAAACTCGTTTAAATAGCTAAATAGCAACAAAAGGGCGAGAATTATTATTTAGCACCCAGCTTTAACTCTACTAAATGCATCTTTATTTAGCTAATCCATGAATAATAAAATTTTCGATTAGAACAATAAAAAAATTCTCCTTTATGAAGTCTATAATATAAACTATGACATCATACGCAGTAACTAGGCATTGTCATTTCCATATCATTGGAATTTAAATCGATGGAAAATCCAAATACATTTGCTTCTAGAATTGGAGTTCTAACTTCCATAAATTTATTTTCGTTGTGTTTCCTGCATACTAGCACCTTTGCTGCTTAGAGTCTGATTTGTTGTTTGCCTTTTCTCAGTGGAAGAGATCAGCTTCTTCCAAGTGAAGAAGAAGGTCAAAGGCTTTATGTTGCACTCCCAAAATGTGAGATTCGCAAGTTTAACGACAGTGGTCATTTCCTCTTCTTGGTAAGATAATTTCTCCCACTCTCATCTATCCTTGGCTATGCACTGAAAAGATATCATGTTTCAATATGTTATCTTTCAAGTTTCCTTGTAATTATACCCATTTGTGGCAGGAACATGATGTTGATTTGGCAAATATCATCAAGGGAGCTAGTTGCTATCGTCATGGAAAGTATCTTGACTACATATCAGATTACATACCACCAACCCCTCTTGAATTCAAAAAATTATATGATTCGAACAGGTAGCCCTATTTTACTGTCTAACATATTAAAGGTATATTTTCTATCAGTTGAACAGGGAAACAATTTCTCTAACTTCATCAGTCTATTGTTGGCATGACATTAGTGGGTATGGGAAATACTATGCTTATATCAACTTCTTCTCAAGGATTAATTTGAAGATCACTTCTTGGTAGGGTTTGTGCAATGTATCATGCAACATTGATTTGTATATGGTCAAAGCCAACCTGAAATTTGCTTTAGTCCTCATCATTAAATGAGTCCTGAAATTATGTTTGCTTTAACTACAATTTCTCATAATTATTACTATGTTTTAGATTGTTTGTGCTGGCCACAAGTCCTGTGATGCTCTCATATTTTCAAGATGGGAAGATTGTGAGGGGCCTTGCTGGAGTTCCTTCAGAAGGACCAGTATTGTATGTTGGTTATCACATGCTAATGGGATTTGAAGTGATCCCATTGATATCCAACTTTTTGTTGGAAAGAAATATTCTTATAAGAGGGATAACACATCCAATGTTGTACGTGAAATTGAAGAAAGAGGGGATGATGCCTCCATTGCAACAATTCGATGTGGTCAGAACTATGGGTGCAGTTCCTGTTTCAGGAAGCAATTTCTACAAACTTATGTCTTCAAAGGCTCATGCACTATTATACCCAGGAGGAATGCGGGAGGCCTATCATCGGAAGGTAATGCTTCTGATAGATACATTTTACTGAGATAGGTGGTTTTACATTTCAAAAGAAGTTTAATTTTATATTCTTTTAAGTTTGAATCTTGAATCTAACAATCGCAAGACTATACAAGAATAAAGTAACATATTTCTACTATTCTACTTGCCTTCCAAGAAAAAAAAGAGAACTAATTTGTTTCAAAGACTATGAAAATATAATGAAGTGGCAATGGTCCATTTGGCCACTAAGAGAAAACGGACTTAATATATATAAACAAATTGAAATAGCTCTGCAAATGATTGACTCTTCATGCTATTCAGGGTGAAGAATACAAGTTATTCTGGCCAGAAAAGTCAGAGTTTGTCAGAATGGCATCTAGGTTTGGAGCCAAAATTGTGCCATTTGGTGTTGTTGGAGAGGATGATTTTGGAGAAGTAAGTCTTAAGGACTTCATTTCTATCTGATTGATTTACATCACTTTTTTGCATATAGATGCGCCACATTATGATTTATTTATTTTTATCTTGCTAATGGAATATATCTTGCTCTGTGACGAATGCTCTTTACTCAAAATCTTGACACTAAGGGCATGCATATTTTTGTGTGCATTTGTCTTCAGAGCATGTTTGACTTCTTATTATTTGGGAAACCCAAAGGAGACATTAAAAAGAAAGCACTAATTTTTTTTAGAACTCACAAGTTTTATAACAATGTAGTATAAGGCTAGATTTCTCAATATCAGTTAGTGTGCGCTTGCAGAAATTCTGTGCATGAACTTTTTCTTGCTGTCTCCTCTCTGGCGTATCTATGTTAACACTAAGCCTTGTGTTCGGCTCATATCAGACACGCAATCTCTTACAGTCAATTAAAATCAAGCTGGGTTAGTCTCATAGTAATTGATTGCTTGTATTCATGGTTTTTCAGGTGGTATTTGATTATGATGATCAAATGAAGATTCCTTTCCTTAGGGATTACATAAAAGGGTTATCAGAAGAGGTTGTGAGTTTGAGGTATGTGAATCTTTGTTTTCCTTGATTTCCTTCCATTAAATCTCACCCATATTGAGTTTATCTTCTTGGCTCCAATTTTTTTTCTTTTACTTGACTGCTTCAATGTTTAGATCTTTCATATTGTTTTGCTGATAGGACTGAAGCGGATGGTGAGGTGGGACAACAAGATCTGCACCAGGTAGGAATTGTACCAAAATTCCCAGGCAGGTTCTATTACTATTTTGGGAAACCAATTGAAACAGAAGGTATGGTCATTGGACAACTCGTTACCATTGACTATCTGCATAGTAATAATAATCATGGATGTAGCAGAAAAAACATGTGTCAACACTATACACCTAAGGCTTTCCAGCCAGCCTAATTATATGCTTCTGCACCTTGCCAATATCATGTCTAAAACATTACCCACAACTATTGTTGCTGCTTCATGTCCGCATTTCTCAAGAAGTTCAAGATCAGCTCCGAGTAATGAAAGTGCCTTATTCTGAACTAAAATTATAAAGAAAGCTGCTAAAACTGTTTTATGAACTTGTCCAAGAATGTTCAATTAATAACAGCATTTGAGTAACAGTGGTAGAAATTTTGCAATATTTTTTTATACATATTCTTAATGCCAGTGGAGTACTGACTTGAATTCTCAATTTTGTGCTGAAGGGAGGAAGCAGGAATTAAGAGACCGGGAAAAAGCTCATGAATTATACTTGCATGTCAAATCTGAGGTGGAAAACTGCATTGCTTTTCTGAAGGAGAAAAGAGAAAGTGATCCTTACAGGAATATATTGGCCCGGTTGGCTTACCAGGCCTCTCATGGCTTTGATGCTGAAGTTCCAACATTTGATATTTGAGTATTCATTCTTGCTCATTGAAGATTGATTTTCTCTCGTGTTCTCAAAGAAAATTGAAAATCTTCCCTGGGCATAAAGGCACTAAACCTCACAGAATGGTGTAAACTACAGTCTCAGCATTGGCAAATGTTTCACTCTCTAATAAAGGAGAAAAAAGTATGAAACTCTGATTTCCCTATTGGGTGCCTTTGCCGAGCAAAGCTACATATGATTCTTATAGTTTATTCCCTTCAGATTGATCATAGGTATCTGATAAGTGTATTTGATTATTGGCAGAAACCTTTTCTGCACTGAAGTTTATGTAGATAAACTATGTATGCAGCATTTAAGATGCTTGGATTTACAACGTCAAAATGTTCGCATTACCTATGCATTGAAAAGTAAGAAACTTCACCTCTTTTTCAATCCCCAAAACGGGAAAATGCTTCCACTGTGAGCTCCTGATGAAGCTGCATCTGCTGAGTTTGGGGTGGTGGAATTGGTGAGCTCAAGTACGAACTCAGTTTTATCATACCACTAAGCATATTATTTTTCGATGCATGGAATGGAACAAGTTCTCAATTGATAGATTTTTCTTCTTGAACAACTCTATTTATAGGTGTTTGGACTTTGGAAGCGTGGACAGACGCTACAAAACGGTGACTTTGACAAAGCATTTAAATCAGGATAAGTTAACAGTGACTTTGATCATTGAACTAAACTCTGGGTGGCCAGTCGCCTGAATCCACGGGAATATAAAATTATTTCTTTGGAAAACAGATGCACCAAAACAGATCACAGGATTTATGCACAAAAACAGATCACAGGATTGCAAGATAAAGAGTCTGGTCCTTGTTATGAAGAACGATTTGCCTAAACGACTTGGTGTCTAGTTATATATCATTGTGTGCTAGTGGTTGGAGCCTGTTTAACTTCTAAACTACAAAAGAAATCATTTTCATTGATAATTTGGTGGAATTCTTTTGCTGATGACAAGAAATTACGCAGCATTGTTCGGAAAATCAATGAAAACGAGGGGTTTTTTTTTTTTTTCATATTTTGGATGGTAAATGAACTCAATGATTGGAAAGAGCAAGAAGCACAACATACACATAGCTTATATGATTCATTTTTTCCAGCTAGACCAAAGTATAATGCATCCACTGATGTGCCAGCGCGGTTGGTAAAACCATGAAGTCGATAGACTGATCGGTTTGAAGATGATAAGGTGCTAGCTAGTCACATGACCAAGATATGGGTGGAGAGGTGGTGGGGATTGGATGTTGAATTGTTGATACCCTCCAAAGAAAAGTTAACAGCTGATATGACGAGCAAATGAAGATGGGATTGCACTTTCTGTATTTCTAGTGTCCTTTATGTTATGTTCGATGCAAGATTTAAAGAAACAATAAATTGCAAAACAAGAGGCCAATGGACCCTTTGGTTTTGAAACAAACCAGTCAAAATTGTCACAAAATGATAACTTAAGAACCAATGGACTACTTCAACCCATTCACAAGTTGCTCTTGTTTGGATGAAAAATCTGTGTTCCAGAAGATTGCAAAACTAGAATTACATCGCAAAAAGTCTCCCTTATTTCTTTAAGAGCTCATCAAAATGGAGTTTCCACGGATTCACTTGTTAAACACTCTGCATGATTCATGGAAAGCATGTGAAAATAGAATGCTATTGAAGACCTTGTGGGGGAGAGAATATGCTTGTGAAGTACTTCTTCATCAAAATACACTCTTAAGTGACCCCAAAATGATTGTTTGATCAACTAGGTAGGAGCAGAGGCTGCCTCCTTTTCTTCAGTGTAAAAGGGAATAGGTTTAGTCGGGGCAGGCAAGCGGCCTATGCTATCAACTTTATCTTTCAGCTTTGGTGGAGGCCTGGCAGCCTTTGGCAACAACCTGCCCTTCTTTTCAAACCACTCAGGCTTAAGCAATGCCCGGAAACCCAGCTTATTGTAATGCACTCGTCTGACGGATCCACCAGCAGCTTCAACTGCTTCCTTTGCCCTGACAGTAACTCTTGACACCTGTATACATCATTTATGAGCATAAGTTTAATCAATTTCAGCAAACATGTCAAGAAATTCCATGACACTGTTACAGTACAAATTGGTATAGTTAGCTGGTAGGAATAGTATTGATGGGAAGATTCAATTAGTTAGTTAGTAGTCTTGAAAGGGGAGACGGTTAGAATCAACTATCAAGTCCTACATGTCTTGAAAGGACTTTAGCTTAGGGTTCTAGGTATCTTTTTGCATTTGTGATTCCCTCTCTCTGAATTCTCTTTCCTGTCACTTTCTCTATTTCAACCAATAAGATTTCTTCCTGTTTCCTACCATTATTGGTTGATATTCCTCTTCCCCTCTTCTGGGACATATTTATAGCTAATTCAACTCCTCAATAATTGGATTGTATCAATTGGTAGCAGAGCAGTTCATCCTTGGCCATTAATTGCTCAATTCCTTTTTATTCATATCTCAACATCTCTACTGTCCATAAATCTTGAATCTTGAAGGCCAGAATGGAAGTTCCTACAGTAAGGGTTCATTACCAGATCATTACAAGAGATGTCCTGCATCAGGTCTTTAATCCATATGGTTGTGTGCCCTGAATTGAAGAGTTTGAAGGGCTTTCTCTGGTCTATTTTCAATCCTTTCAAAATGCACTATCAGCTACAACTTCCCTTCATGGAAGGTGCATTTATGATGGGTTTTGTAGATTAGATATTAGATATTAAATTTCGCAACCTGGTTTTGGGGAGACACAATTAGAAAGCGTTGAAGTGAATTCAAGCCATGGCAAGCACCATACCAAAGTCTCGCAACCCAGCAGTGTTCGATAAAGATTCGAAGCAGACCACTCAAGAATTGACTTTGAAGCTTAATCAGTTAAAGAATCAGATTCTTGAGAGTTTGGAGAGGCTATTGCAAGATGAAAGCACTACAGATGAAAAGGAGATGCTGCCATTGATGAATCAACAGGAAACAGAGATTAGAGAATGAGAACCTTCCTTGCATACCCAAGAATCAGGTCAGATTGAATCCAAGTCCTATACTACAGCTGTTGATTCGATTAATTTTGTGGGCCTTGATGAAATACAGGATAAAAGATGATCATTGCTCTGAGTTCTTTGCTAAAAACCAGAACATGGATGGGATTTCTTTAGGAACTGACTGCACCGGGTCTGATATCAAAGAAACTGTTGAAACTCAGTTTAAGAAATGCCTGGAAACTGAATTATCCATTGAGAATAATTTGGTGAAGGTTTGTTGCTACAAGTTTGTCAAAACGTCGAAGATAATGTAGTGATTAATCAAGATAAGGTCAATTTGTTCTTGATGCTATTGATAAAGCTAATCAAGAGCATTTAACTGATATTAGGAATCAATGGCAGCATTGTGATGATTTTGGGGTTCAATTTGTGGTATTCTGAGGGATGTAATTTTTGGAGGATGGGTTTTTTGGTGGAGATTTTACAAGGAATGGTGTTAGAATCGGGGATTGTCATGAAGAAGTGGAGGCTATGTCTAGTTATGCATGTGCACAAAAGAGTATAAAAGAAGCATCAGATTCTTTGTTTGTGAGCAATGACAGCCTTGTATACCAATTCACATATGGGTTCTCTTCCAAATCAAAAGAATTTTATGTCTGCTTTTACACATTTGATTGTGCAAGGCATTCCGTATTAGGCAGTGACCTGCTACAGCTGGAAGATTTATTGGAAAAAAAAATGATAGCTTGGTTCTGGAACTAAGTGGATGAATTGCTTGGATAAAAATTATGAAAGAATCAACGACTGTTGTTGTGAAAGAATTCAACATGGGGAATGCTTTCAGAAAAGTGATTGCGGGCATAAAAGGTGGTTGTGATCTTGTCTATGTAATCATAACATTTTTGTATTCAAGGTTGCAACAAAGGGGAAAATTGAATTGGATGGTATCAGGTATTCGATACATATTCTATGGCAAGTTGTAGAAACATGGACTTTGGAGGCTAGTGACTTGCTTGGAATATCAATCAATTATTTTATCAGACATCAAGCCCTGACAAATTGTGTTGTCAAAATGAAATTCTGTGAAATGTTCTGGTTGCATAATTGCTTTACACTCCAAAAGCAACTGTTTTTGGACATCAAGGAAATCAGGCAGGCTTGTTTGTTTTGGACGATTGACAGTGATAAACAAGCAATAAATCTTTATCTTCAAATGGGTTATAGCTCGACAAGAACATGGGTTTATGCAGCGACAACCTTACTGTTATGTTGGAAGCCTTGAAATATTTGGAAAATACGAAATGTTCCTGAAAATTTGGAGCCTCTTAATCACTAGATTGGTTCAATGGAATTGTAAGATTAGAAAAAGAAACTGCAGAATATTTGATCACAGAACATACATCATGGCTGCAAATGTTTTTTTTCCCGAAGGTTGTTGTGCTACTGTCTACACTAACAGGGGCAACATTGCAGTAACAGCCCAGCCCCAAGTGGATTGGAAACTTGAAGACATTGAAGCTGGAGTTTCAGTACTTAAATCAAGGATCCAATTGACGAAGATCTAAATGTATGATCATAGAATGGAATGTACCTATAAACAGAACTCGAGCAATGAATGAACCTCGAGGACAAGGTTCTTTAAGCAGGGGGCATTGTTACAGTACAAATTGGTATAGTTAGTAGGAAAAGCAGTATAGGTGAGAAGATTCAATTAGTTAGTTAGTAATCTTGGAAGGGGAGATGGTTAGAATCAGGTAGCAAGCCATCTCCTCTCCTGGGAATTAGCATAGTTTATAGCTAATCCAATTTCTCAATAATTGGATTGTATCACATCCCCAAGGAGTTAATAGTTTTAGCTCTGAATTCTGGATCTTAACTTGTACTTAAAATGTAAAACATATAATTTCCATCACACAATATTGATATATGCTTAAGTGGCCTGTTTCAAACACTCTGATTAATGTAAAATGCAGATTCTTATAATTTGGATAATTGTTTCCCCTATTTGAACAACAAGTAAAAGAAGTAGAATCTGTGAGTCAGCACATTTTTGACAGCTTTCTAGAAATTTGTTTGTTCATTAAGTTCAGACAACAATAACAATAGAGGGGAAAAAAATTCAAGTGCAAGGGGAAAACCTAGCAGTTTGCTGGAATGTTATGCCTATAGTGCCACCGCAGCTAAAACCCCAGTGTTTCTTTATTTAATAGCTTGCTTGCATACTTGATGCTGTCATCATTGAACCAACAAAAACTAAATTCCAGAGGATTTGGACACAAACTATAAATTACTCAGGGCACTTTGGATTGCCTCAAGAATACTTGAAATCAAGGCTTCTAGTCAAGTTTGTATAAATGCAGAAACTTTTCAAATAAAATTTACCTCTAGATGAATAGGCCATTGGATCTTCTCCGCGCCACGTCCCATCAGTCTTACTCCATCTTTTATCTGCTTCCCAATGGCCGCAGTATCCTGTTGGAATAATTGTAATGATCAGCACAGACCAAGGCCAACCATGGCACAGTGGCTTAGATTTGAGATCTAAAGAGGGACACTAACATACCTTGAGGATTTTCATTGTGATTAATTCATGGGAATCTATCTTCCCTGCATTGATAAGTTTTGCAATCTTTCCCAAACCTACTGGCTGCCAGAGAAAGCACAGGAGTAAACGATCAAGGCATGAGCAAAAGAATGGAGACCATTAACAATATACTTACAAGAAGGGATGAAATCAATAGCAATATTCAAACAGTCAATAAATATAACAAATTTGAAATAATGTTTATGGATTGTTTTTCTTTATCTAATACCAGAGAAAACAACAGCCATTAATCAACTCAGCAAAATACAACTATTTTCAGTAGATTGCATCCCATCAAAGAAGAGTTTTTCCATTTCACTTTCTTTATCCCTACATTTTATCCTAGCATCCATAAAGCAAGCACAGCTCATTTTAAACGTAGTACAGAATAGCACAACTATAAACTCAAAACACGACTCCAAAAATTCTTCTGGGCGTCTAATTAAGCATTCTTTCAGGTTAGCATATAATCCTAGACTAACCTCGTGTCTGTTATGATCCCTACAAAGAAAAAGAAAAAGAAAAAGAAAAAAAGGACTTTCATTCCTAATCAATCTCAGCAGCGAATCCTCAAAACAACAAAAAATTGAATTTTGACAAGCTGCAATTACCAATCACTTAACCACAGCTACATTTTCATATCAAATGCAAATTAGGCTTCATTGCTCTAAATAAAAACTAAAAACCAATAGATAACAGACCCCAGGTTCCCTTTTTTTTTTTCCAATTCAAAACAATAGACAGAATGGGGAGCTTAGAGACTAGGAAAATATACCTGAAAAGTGAGACTAAAGGGGTTCTTAAACCCCCTTTTGGGCAAACGCCTTCGCATTGGAGTCTGTCCACCTTCAAAACCAAACTTCATAGTCCCTCTAGCTTTCTGTCCTTTATGACCTCTCCCTGCCGTCTTTCCTTTACCAGACCCAATACCACGACCCTTTCTTGTCTTCTGCTTCCTTGGCACATTGTCCCTCAAATCATTCAAACTTAACAAACTATAAGCCCTAAAACCCATAAATCCAGATGCCCCATTTGCAAAGTTTGAGTCTTTGAGAGTTTGAATTGCAGTGAAAGTGGAAATTGAGGTGGTTTTGGGAGTTAAGAGTGGGGTTGATGAGAGCAATGAAGAGAGTAATCTTCTCCTTATCATTTTTTTTTTTTTGATCAAAAATATGAGTTGGGTTTTAAAGGGTTTTGTAATTTGTTTGTCATCCGATGATTTAGGGTTTTAGCTTCTGTGTCTGTTAAGAAATACCAAATATGATATATTGGCATGAGTATAATAGATTGTTAATTGTTTTGAGCGGCGGTTGCACCGTTTTGCTAATTTTTAATTTTTTTAAAAAAAACATT
>Ga0307510_10009296_pt1 | contig 11716 bp, 13 predicted proteins | sample 12_EM_MG_FD_207224 | JGI IMG/M metagenome (GOLD analysis project Ga0307510, IMG submission 207224) | Populus trichocarpa ectomycorrhiza microbial communities from riparian zone in the Pacific Northwest, United States - 12_EM | ecosystem: Host-associated > Plants > Roots > Unclassified | place... | reverse complement strand
ATAACAAGTCTGATAATATAAGATACCTTTAATTTATGGTAAATGTTCATTTTAAATGCAGGCCTATCACATAAATCAAAGGATTGATTGATAAGTTTAACTACTGAAATTGAGAAGACAAAGAGAGGGTTAAGCTTAGAAAAGAGGTGGTGGTTGAATTCAAATTGGAATACCATTAAGTTATTGAATCATAACTGGAGCTGTAGAACTTGGATTTAAGTCTGGTTTATATGGATAGAAAGTTAAGACATAGGCCTAAAACTTTCATGAAGAGTCCAAGATTCAAAAGGACCGTTTTCAAGTTCAAATTATAGCAACAACAGAGAAGTCGGAATCTGTCCTACAGCCCAGACACTGTTCAGTGTTCAGCCCATATCTCGAGTTCTAGAAGTCCAAATGACCTCATTCTTATTTTGTTGGAAAGCTGAGATAATTTCCCAGAACTTTCATGAAGACTATCTGTTCAAATTATGATGTTAGCAATGACGTTTTCTACAGACAAGAAGATAAGGATTGTTACCAAGTCAAGAGGTGGCCACCCACTCAACAATTAGTCATCAAATCAATAGTTCCAAATTTTGGCCTATAAAAGGAGGCATTTGCCATGCATTTAGGCATCTTGGTTTTCAGATCAAGATCATGTTCTTGCTCTCTTTCTTTATATTTTTGTAATGCTTAAGTTTTGCTTTCATTAATATCTTGTTTATGCATTTCATTTCCTTTCCTTTACTTAGTTAACTTATATCTTATTTATGTTCTTATCTTGTTTATTTATGTTTCTCTCTTTCATTATGTTTAGTTAAGTTTATTATATCAAGGTGAAAAGGTTACACTAATGGTGTAAGAATAAGTATAGTATAAACTCAACATGGACCTTAATGTTTGATACTAACATGTTTTGTATTTGTTATCTTATTCACTCTTAATACGTTGCTTGTTAAATGGTTAATCTAGATTTATGTTGTATAACCCTTGGCACAACAAATACTTGGCACTTTCATAGCCCAACCGTATGGTATAACCTACACATGTGCTTTGAAAGGAACTTGATTTGTTGTCAACATAAGTTATAATCATGAATACCTGACAACATTTACAAGTATTAGCATTATTCGAATAAGATAACTAATGTAATCATGTTAACAATTTATAATCCGATTGGAACCTCCTTTGTGCGTGGTTTCCAATTGAGTAATAAAAAGAGTTTATATTATGCTTGTTTGAAATACCATTAGTGAATCCTTAAAACCTTGACATTTGTCTTTATCATTGTTTAATCCTCACATTAATCTTACATCTCAAAGTCCTATTTAACTTCTTCTTCTTATTGTTGTTGTTGTTCTTCTTGTTATTATTAGTATTTATAATATATATAGTTAACCTCCCTGTGGTTCGATCCCGGTCTTGCCGGATTATTTATTATTTCGACACTCCTGCACTTGGGAGAAGACATCAATCTTTTGGTCGTGTCACTAGGCAGCCAGACCCAGCCTCTTTTTGTAGCGTTTTGAGCCAGACCCAAAACTATTGGGTCCTGTTAGATAGCAGAACCCAATGCTATTATCACTTTTTGAAAATGTTGTGGGTGTGGCTTAGCAACCAAACCCAACATCCAGCTGCCATGCCAGACCCAACAGTTTTTGGCAGAGAAAGCAACACCCCCAGCTGTAATTTTTGACCAAAAACACAGCAGAGGAACGCCCCAAGGGTGCTATAGTGCTGTCCACAGTGAAAATAATCTATGCCTACAGTGTTGTCCATAGTGCAATGTGTATGTGTTCACTCCCACATGTTTTAAAAGAGCCTACAGTAAACCCAAATAGTGCAATCCACAGTGAAATCAATCACAATCCATAAGATCAAAATAGTGCAATCCATAGTGAAATCACTTATAGTCCACAGTAAAACACGTCCACGGTAAAACCTTTGTACAACACTTCTCCTAGATGCATTTTCTACTCCCTAAAACCTTCCTCATATTTTCTTGGTCTCTTTCCACTCCTCCTCTACTGCTACTAGCCTCCTCTCTTCCTTTTCCTTAATTTGTTTTTCCTTTAATGCTTTAATCTTCACTCAAACCTCTTATTTTCTCTCATGTGTTTGCTTGCATGTGATTTTCTCTAATTGTTCTTTAGAATATGGTGCTGAAGAGAATAACGTCTCTTTCTTTTCCCCTCCTCTATATTCTATCATCAGCTCTCTTATTCTTTTTAAGGTTCACATGTTTTTTTCCTTTCTTTTTTTTGCTTTTGTCCCTCATTTGTTTATATATTTTCAGTTTAGTCCCCTCATAAAGTCTTTCCCACATTAGAGCTCTTGTCTTTTACCAACAGGTTCCTTTCTATTTATTAAATCTCTTGCGTCTATTTTTAGGGGCTTACAAAAAAATGCCCATAAATGCATGCCTATTTTTTTTTTTGGTCTTTTTCTAAGGGTGAAGATATTTTTTTACTATATTCTAAGAAACAAAAGACAAACAAAACTATTGGTAAACAATTCTATTTTTTTTATGGTGGTGTAAATAATTCATTTTATTGTTTAGAAAAATTAGAAAAGATAAATATACCCTTTATTAATTTTCTAATAATTAACGAGCCATTAAAAAAAGATAAAAGTGCTCCTAGCACTAAGGCTACAGTAACAATCAATGATAATCTATAAAGTGTTATAGTAAAAAAAACCCCACATTCAATATATATTTGGTAATGATTTGGATCCGTAGGCCCATTTACAATACAAGAAGTTTTCAAGGTGCGGACCTTATACACCACGAAAACATGACTAGAGCATCTGGCACCATCAATTGCAACCATCAATTGCAAATCCCTGCCAGGGGCGAGTCTCTATCTACTTAATCCCCAAAATCTCTCCCTTTTTTGATCTTCTCAACTCCCATTTTGTTATCATCCGAACCCACAAGTCCTCAAAATGCCCTAAGCAGAATTACGAAACAACAGCCCTGAAATCAAAGAGCCTTCTCATAAAATCCCCATGCTCCAACAAAATGGCATCCACGAAGCCGCTTCAATCCCATCATCTCTCCTGAAAGTGAAAAAGCTCTCTGAAAGCACACTTTGCTCTCTAAATGCTCTATGCTTGCCTCTGGCTATGATCTCTCCAGGTATTAAGCAAAACCCTCTTTTAGTATTTTTGTTTTTCGAAGGATGCAGGATTATTAGCAAATTCATGGGTTTTTGTTTCTAGTGTTGCACAGTGCCTCAGAGACAGGGGTTCCAGCTAGAGGAAAAGCCCTTATCCCTACAGATTTGAGCTTTGCTATACCTGAAGGAACTTATGCTCGTATTGGTAAATATCACTTTGTACCTTTTAATTTATGTTCATAGATGGTTTGGTTTTGTTTCTAAAATTGAGTTTTGTTATTTTAACACCTAGATCAGGATTGGCATGGAAGCACTCGATTGATGTGGATGCTAGTGTCATAGATGCTGATTACAGAGGCCCTGTTGGTGTCAACCGATCTTCAAAGCATTCATTTTGATTGTATGAATAATGACTTGTTTCTTATAAGAAAACATTGCCTACCGATTCAGATTGCCTACCGTTGATCAGAAAAAGGGCTTAATTAGGCACGTAATGTAGGCTTTGACTCTTGGTTATGAAGAAAATGATACTTGTAGGCTCAGAAGGTGTTTAAGAGATTTCAAGACTAAGAATCACTAGTGCTTGTTTCCTGACCTTTTGTCTTTTGCATTTTTTCCAAAATGATCCATCATGCCCACTAGTGTCGAGCTTGGGCCTTTTCTCTTTGTTTTTTATTTTCTTTCTTCACTTGGTTGAGCATCATCATATCAGTTATTTTTGTGGAAAGCTTAAATCTTTTAGATCGTTTGGATTTTCTTCATGCCCCCGGCTTTGTTTGGGCACCTTTGATCATTAAGAATTTTCTTTCATGCCCCCAGTGTTATTTGTGTCACTTTTAATTATTGAGGATTTTTGAATATCTCTCGCACTTACCCCCCAGTATGGGATGTGATCCTAGCTAATGTTATTTATGAAAAACATTACTCGACTTAAAAGGGGATTGCAAAGGATATATTTTAGCCTCGTGAAAGGATTATCAAAGATGACTTTTCTTCATTTCAAATGCATGCATTTAGGATCGGTAAGCCTTGCTTTCATGTGAGTATGCAAAATGGTTTCTCATTATTCATTTAGTTAAAACCTAGTTTTGGAGTCATCTCAAGGTTTTCTAATTATTCACTTGAATTTCCAGAACTTGTTTGTTTGGACAAGCACAACTATGATTTCTATTTTTGTACTAAAACTTTGAATTCCCAACAATCCTTGTGAACGTGTGAGATCATGCATATTTTTGAAAACACAATGAAGAATTCTTGGTGTAATGGTTTTATGAGTAAAGAGTGTGCTTATGTAGGCATGAAACAACAACGAAAATGGAGGCACAGTATGAGTATTAAGAAAACACATGATCTTTTCAATAAGAAGGGCTCATTTGACACATAAAATTTTGTTGTGTTATGAGCAAAAATACTAACTAGACTGAAACAAGTTAAAATAGACATGATCAAACAAAAGACAATAATAGGGCAGGCTTCATCCTCTTATTTTGGTAAATCTCCTCTTGGGCTAGCCTCCCCACAACAACTCTTGTAGAGGTCTCATTGATGTTGGGGACAAAAAACTATGGTATAAATTTGAGCCCTTCAAAAATTTATGTTGCCTTTTTCACACCCTGCCTTAACCATCAGTGCTTTCAAATTTCCTGGATATTCCATCGCTAGTGCATTTCTAATCCACCGCTTCAAGCATGATTAGGTAGAGGGTTCGTGTTCACATTAGGAGTGTCTTCAAATGTTATCCACCCTGCCTTGATTAATTGTGGAAGCTTTCTCTTGAAGGCGTTGCAAGTATGAATGTTATGTCCAGGAATACCAGTATGGTATTCACAAGTGAGCTCCAGCTTGTACCAGCTGGGGTAAGGTGGCTGCAAAGGTGCCAGAGGTTCGGGACTTATATGCCCAATGCTTAACAGCTTCTGGTACATCTCATTGAAGGGTAGTAGTGATAGAGGTAGTTGTTCTTGGACGCTTTGGTAATTTCCAATTTGGCTTTTGGCTTGAAAGTTTTGGGGCTCAGGTTTTTTAATGTTGGTAATTTGGGATGGAGTGTGGTAGTTTTGGGATGGGTTTTTCCTACCCCTGTAGCCATCTCTAACATGGTTGACCTCCTTCCCTTCAAAGCCGCTTTTCTTAGTGGGTGCATAAATTCTACCACTTTTGATGCCTTGCTCTATGCGCTCACATGCTGCCACAATATTAGTGAATTGCTGAGCTAAGTTGCCCATCACATGTTCATAGTATGGTGCCTTGAGGGTATCAGCAAATAGATTAGCCATCTCTTTATCTTGAAGTGGGGGATGCACTTGAGCAGCCGATTCCTGCCATCTTTGAACTTATTCCCTTATGCTTTCTTTGTCCCTTTTCTTCAAATTGGACAAGCTAATTCTGTCGAAAGCAATGCCCATGTTGTACTTGTACTACTTGACAAAAGCCTCTACCAGATCTTTCCATCTTCGGATCTTTGTATTATCCAATCTCATGTACCAACTCAATGTTGCCCCACTTAAGCTATCCTAAAAAAAGTGCATCCGTAGTTTTTCATCATGTACTGCTTCTGCCATTTTATTGCAGTAGGACTTGAGGTGGGTCATGGGGCATTATGTTCCACTATATTTGATGAATTCAGGAACACGAAACTTCTATGGGACAATCACATTTGGGACCAAACACATCTCTGCTACTCGTATTGGGTCATATAAATCACCCTTTCGATGACTCTAATTCTAGCCTCCAGCGCTACCATTTTATCTTGATCGATGCTATCAGATGACTTGGCCTTGTGGGACTCGTTGGCAAATACATTCATGACTGCTAGGGTTGGTGCATGTATCGCTGACTGCATAAACATTGGATTGTATTGAGGCTCTTGACCATGTTCACTCATTCTTTCTTTGGGCTGAGCTGTTGTCAGAGTCTGATTGAAGGTGACAGGTCGGTTAGAAGGACCTTCACCAGAGGTATTTCCCAGTATTTGCTCGAGTAAGCCAGTGAGGCGAGCCACGCTTGTCTTCAAAGACTCCAACTCTTCTTGAAAATGGGCATCATGGTGAGCACACTCTTCATCTTCCATGTTTCTTGCTTGGAGTCGAGTGTTGTAGATTCTTTGGAGACCTATATTTCAAACTGGTGCATGTATGTATGTTATTTACAATGAATGGATGTAAATGTTTGTACATGCTCATTGGATATGGATTGTTATTTAGGGAGCTTATACTCTAAGGATAGGCTTTGGGGACATTACATGATGGGTAGGCTTTCTACCTAGTCTCAAAAGGGTCTTTTGTTGCCCTAGTGATCACCCTCATGAAGGCAATGTAGGGGCGCAGTAGGTAATGGGATGGCTTGTGGACCAATCATTACCAGTCTAAGCACTCAGCGAACAATTAGGGTTTAAACAAACTTAAAAGCCTTGACTAAAAGTTGTAAGGTAAGGTGCTAGTCCCCCACTTAACCTAAAGTTTTTCAGTGTAAACTCTCACACAAAAAAGTAAACGATGCATGAATCTATTCTATACAATGTGTGAACGATATGTGCAAGAATCAAAGCATAAATAATAAAAGGAAAATGTATATAGAAAAAAACAAACATACAAACCCAACAATAACACAAAAATCAGACACAAACAAAGTTTAGTCCATAGGGTCCCCAGCGGAGTCGCCATTCTATCGCACGTGCCCGCGCGGTGTTGATGGTGATCGTCCACTCTCGTATGTATATGGAAAATATAAGGAGACAAGGAATTATTGTCTTTTATTAGTGGGAAGGGGAAATGGGAGTAACCACCTAATATTTTGGTCACTAAGAACGCTAACTAGTCTTAGAGATCGGGCATAGAGACTGGTTGCATAAAGGGAAGGTATTAACACCCCAAATACACCCTACCTAGGGTAAGCTACATTATTTAATTGTCTGATAAAAAACTAAGGTCTTGTCGTATTTTCTAATTATTGGTCTGTCGAAGGTTTAAGAAAAGTCCTCCTTAGTAAAGAAATCCTTATCTTATCAGGTAAAACCTAACCGTTCTAACATCAATAAAAAAAAACTACATTTTTAATGTTAGGAATACATTTTACATATAAATTTGTAATTACAGATACTAAAACAAAAAAAAATTTGGGATATTTTTAAAATATTGGTCTAGTTCTCATAACTTTAATAAACTGGTTATTAAAGCCAAAATACACGCTAAAACATATATTTTTTGAAGTTTTGTTGTATGAAAATACGATATGATTTTTTTTTTCTTTGAGAGACTTGGTCGTATGCATTAAAACAAAATGTTTTTTTTTGTTTTATAATATTTTGTAATGTTTCGATGAAAACCAGGTTTTTTAATACCAAATTTATATCTTTACAGTTTAAATATGCAAACCAATATTAAGCAAAGTTCATAAAAAAAAATAAGTGGGAAAAACACACATTTTGTTTTGATTTTTTTTTTGAAATTTTTTTGGACTGGGTCGCACCTAGCCTAACCATTTTGGTCTAGGTCGGCGCTATCCAGGCCAATAAACAGTGGAGGATCTCTCTACTGTTCACTTGCAAAACAGTGGAGGCGATGAAGAAGACGAAGAAGAACGGGAAGCTGACCTAAGGGGGCTCATGGTGGTGCTTGTTGGTGGTGGTGGTGTTACGGTTGCGAACTGGGGAGCTGAGGGTGGTCGGTCAACAGTTCTTCTTCTTCTTCTCTGCTTCTCTATGTTATTCCTGTTTTTCTTCGTTCCCTCCTCTTCTCTCATTCTTCTTCTGTTTTAGACGGTGTTCTTCCCTCTTACGGTAGTGTTGTTGTTGTTGGCGATGCTGGTGGTGGCGATCGGGCGTTGGTTCCAGGTAGCGGTGAAAAAAACCAATCATTGCTATTGTTTTTCCCTTTTGTTGCACCGTTTTCTTCGTTTTCTTCACAATTGTTGCAGCGCAGCCCGTAGGGGGGGAAAGATGGCGAGAGGCTGACAATGACACTGTTTCAAACGACGGAGAGAGAGACCAGAAGGAGAGTGAGGTTACTGTTCTTCTTTGTTATCTCTTCTACTTTCCCCTGTCTTCTTTTCGTCCCTTGTTTTTTTCTCTCTTGTTTCAAAAACAATCTCCTCATCCTCTTTTTTTCCTATTCTTCCTCCCCTCTGTTCCTTTTCTCTATTTTGTCTCTCTCTCAAAACTTTTGTCCACCTCCCTAAAATCTCCTCTCTTCCACTTTTGTTTCACCCTCTTCTCTCTGTCTTTCTTCAAAATCTTGCCCCCCCTCTATTTCTAGTTCCCCCCCCTGTATTTATAGGAAGCAGGGGGGGCACCCTACCTGTCCAAGCGTAAGTTAAGGTTTCCCTCTCTTTTCTTTATCATGTTGGTCGGGTATGGTGGGTATGGATGGTGTCAAGTCTGGGGAGAGAGTGAGTGGGTAAGGAAGATTTTAAAAATCTCCTTCTTCCATGCCTCTGCGCACGCAGGGGAAGAAGGAGAACAATGTGGTTTAAAACAACACTATTTTGGATTATTTTTTTATTGAAAAAAAAGAAAATGAATTTGAGAATAATCCAAGAATAAGTTATGAAAATAACAATAAACTTACCCAAGTCTAGTTGAACATTAGGCTCAAGAGCTTTGGGCCCCTCTTAAATGGACTCAAAAACCTTGGGTTTGGCTGCATTCTAAACCCATTAGAGTTGGGTGAAGACATAAGACCCAAGAGCATTGGATCCTGACGCGAACCTATTAGCCTAGGGTTTGACTCTTGACCCAATTGTCTTGGGCCAGGTACGACTACAAGACTCAGGGCACTTGGGTCTGCCCCTAGCCACTCCCAAGCAACTTAGATCTAGCATGCCCTTCCAGACCCAAGTTAATAATAATAAAAATAATTGATTTTACCCTTCAAATCACATATATGTTTTTTTATAGTACTAAAATTCATTTCAAATTTAATAATATGAATGAATTTAATAATATTTATGGTATTAATAATAATATTAAACTTATATGATGTAAGTTTTCATAGTTTTCAATCCGCTCAAATAATAATAATAATAATAACAATAGTAATAATAATAATTTTACCCTTGAAATCAATTCTATGTTTGTTTTTCAAAATTAATGATATATTTTTAAAATTTCTTAATTATGATATTAATAATATTAATTATAATAAAAACAATAAAATTTATAACACATAATAATATTTTTAATATTAACAATATTAATTATAATAAAAATAATAACATTAAAATTAAAAATATTTATAATACAAATAATTATATTTTTAATATTAATAATAACAATAAACTTACCCAAGTTTAAGTGGGTCTGCCTACAACACCAGGTCTAAGAGCTTTGGACCCCTCTTATATGAGAGACTAAAAAACCTTGGGTTTGGTTGCAATCTGAAACCATTACATTTAGGTGAGGACGCAAGACCCAAAAACATTGAATCCTGAGGCGGACCCATTAGCCTATAGTCTGACTCTTGACCCAATTGTCTTCGGCTAGGGAAAGCTGCAATACCCAAGGGACTTGAGTCTTCCCCCTGCCACTCCCAAACAACTTGGGTCTGACATGTCCTTCCATACTCAAGTTAAAAATTAAAAAAAAATGATTTTACCCTTCAAATCACATCTATGTTTTTTTCTATAATAATAAAATTTATTTCAAATTTAATAATATTTATGATATTAATAATAATATTAAATTTATCTGACTTAAGTTTTTGTAGTTTCTAATCCTCTCAAATAAAACTTATTGTTTTTCTTTGATAATAATAATATTTTTCTTCAAATTTATTAATTTAATAATAATAATGCTAATAATGATAATAATAATAATAATCTTACATTTGAAATCAAATTTATTCTGTTTTTCAAAGTTAATGATATATTTTTAAAAATTTTAATTATGATATTAATAATATTAATTATAATAAAAACAATAAAATTTATAATAGAAATAATAATATTTTTAATATTAGCAATATTAATTATAATACAAATAATAATATTTTTAATAATAATAATAATAATAAACTTAAAAATATTTATAATACAAATAATAATATTTTTAAGATTAATAATAACAATAAATTTACTCATGTTTAAGTGGATCTATTTGTAACACCAGATCCAAGAGCTTTTAGCCCCTTCTTAAATGGCAAATCCAAAAACGTTGTGCACCGTAAAAGTGTAAATAGAGCTAGCTCATAAACTTAACTTTTCTTTTCTTTTTCTCTTTAGCTGAATTGTTTTTTTTTAAAAAAACATTAATAATAATACTCAACCAACAAATACCCCCCGAACTCAGTTTCCAATTATTTGCTCAATTTACACCTAAACAATAGATTCGACAAAGAAACTTATAAAATAAAGGGAAAAACCTTAGCCCATCTTCATCGTCTCTTTACAGCTTCTTATTCTAAGTATGCTAGTCATAAAAGAAAAGGAAAATCAAAGAAAGTCCCATAAACCCATACAACAAACATAAATTGAAAATCCTAATTAAATGCTGATGGTGTTCGTGCTCGAGCTCGTGCTTGTGCTCGTGCCCGTGCCCGTGCTCGTGCTTGTGCTCGTGCTGCTGTCATTGTTGTTAGTGCCGGTGCTGGTGGTGGTGGCTGCGGTTGCTGGTGGTGGTTGTGGTGTTGCTTTTAGTGACTCGGTCTGTTTCAATAAATTAAATAGGTTATTGGAGGTGCATTTTTATTAGATCATCTATTGATACAAAATTTTCGCACTTGCAATTTGATTTACTCTCACCTGGGCATCGAACATATTCATGTACTTGATCTTAGTGTTTCCATCCATTCGTCCTGCATTCGGCTGGAAAAGGCAAAAAGCAAGAGTCTCAGGCCTTGTATCGCTTCTGTAGGCAAAGTAAGGGTAGGGATTGATTACGAAAGGCGAACCATTCGCACTATTAAACTCCAACAAGCCCTTCATCAGATCCCCATAACTTGGATCAAAGCTTCCAGAAGAAGGTGGCTCAGACTGCTTAAGCACTCCCATCGGATGAACTGTGCAGACCTTAATTTTACCCCCGAGCGATGCATCATTTAGAGCATTCTGTACATTTTGCATTGCTGGTAAGAGCTTGTTCACGAGATTCTGGTCATTGGAAGTCATGACCTCGTTGCCGACAGTGATGAGGATGATATTGCTATCTGGATAGAAGGGAAGCACGTTTGTGTTGATCCAGCTCTTAGCAAAATTGGGATCAGAGGCTAGTCCTGGAATGTCACCATTTGCAGTGCCGATAACAATTCCAATTCCGGTGTTGGCTAAGGCTTTGATTATGGCGGGGTCCGATCCATATAATTGGACCTTTTGGATTGAAGTGGATTGAAGAAGCTTTGCTGTGGATGGTGGTGGTGGAAGATTGTCCGCAACTTGGCCATAGTTTATACCGATGAATGATTGCGAGTCTGCACAAAAAGCAGCAAAATTTAAAGCAGATGATCAAACATCAATTTTTAAACGACAAAACAGAACAACAACATTTTTTGTTTTCATAGACTGAAATGAAGACAGCTCAGTTAAGGTAAATTCCTTAGAAATGGAAGGAGGTAATTAAAATAGAAAGAGAAGCAAACTTACTTGCGATTTTTTCAGTCTGTAAGCAGGAAAGGAGTAGGAAAGCA
>Ga0307510_10009294_pt1 | contig 11718 bp, 10 predicted proteins | sample 12_EM_MG_FD_207224 | JGI IMG/M metagenome (GOLD analysis project Ga0307510, IMG submission 207224) | Populus trichocarpa ectomycorrhiza microbial communities from riparian zone in the Pacific Northwest, United States - 12_EM | ecosystem: Host-associated > Plants > Roots > Unclassified | place... | reverse complement strand
TTTTCCAGGGCCGCCCGCAGCTGCGGCACTACAACCCGCTGGGCACCGTGCACGGCGGCTGGATCGCGACGCTGCTCGACTCCTGCGTGGGCTGCGCGGTGCACGTGGGCCTGCCCGCCGGCAAGAACTACACCACGGCCGAACTCAAGGTGAACTATGTGCGCGCGGTGACCGAGAAGGTCGGCCTGGTGCGCGCGATCGGCAGTGTCATCCACATGGGCAACCGCATGGCCACGGCCGAGGGCCGGCTCGTGGGGCCGGACGGCAAGCTGTACGCTCACGCGTCCACCACCTGCTTCATCTTCGACGCCACCTGAAAGGCCGCGCCATGAGACTGCTCCACACCATGCTGCGGGTCGGCGACCTGCAACGCTCCATCGATTTCTACACCAAGATCATGGGCATGACGCTGCTGCGCCAGTCCGAGAACCCGTCGCAGAACTACTCGCTCGCGTTTCTCGGCTACGGCTCGAACCCGGAGCATGCGGAGATCGAGCTGACCTACAACCACGGCGTCTCGAGCTACGAGCTCGGCACCGCCTACGGCCACATCGCGATCGCGGTGCCCGATGCCGCGGCAGCGTGCGATCGCATCCGCTCCGGCGGCGGCAACGTGACGCGCGAGGCCGGCCCGGTCAAGGGCGGCACGACCGTGATCGCCTTCATCACCGACCCGGACGGCTACAAGGTCGAGCTCATCGAACGCCGTTTCGACTGAGCCCCGCACCGTTCCCGGTATCGACTTCAGGACTGCACCGATGTTCGCTCAACTCGTCTCCACCAACCTGACCCGCCGCGGCCTGCACTACGCGTGGGTCATCGCCGGTGTCACGTTCTTCGCGATGCTGACCACCTCGGCCGCGCTCGGCCTGCCGGGCGCGATGCTGCAACCGCTGAGCAAGGAGTTCGGCTGGACCACCGACCAGCTGTCGTCGGTGTTCGCGGTGCGCTTCGCGCTGTTCGGTTTGCTCGGACCGTTCTCCGCGGTGTTCATCGGCCGCTTCGGGTTGCGCCGCATCATGGTCGTCGCGGCCAGCTTCATCGCAGTCGCGATGGTGCTGGCGACGCAGATCACGTCGCTGTGGCAACTCTTTCTGCTGTGGGGCCTGGTGCTGGGCTGCGGCACCGGCCTCACCGCGCTGGTGCTCGGCGCGATGGTGGCGAACCGCTGGTTCACGTCGAACCGCGGCCTGGTCGTCGGCCTGTTCGCGGCGAGCACGGCGACCGGCCAGCTGATCTTCCTGCCGATCGCCGCGTGGATGATCGAGAACATGGGCTGGCGCTATGCGGTGATCCCGGTGTTCATCGCCTGCGTGACGGTCGCCGTGCTGGCGACGCTGTTCATGCGCGACCATCCCGGCAGCGTCGGCCTGCGCGCGTTCGGCGAACCCGACACCGCGCCGATCGAGCCGCCACCGGCGCGCGCGACCAGGCTCAACTTCCTCGGCCCGTTCCAGGTGCTGAAGGAAGCCTCCGGCAACCGCACGTTCTGGATCCTTGCCGGCACCTTCTTCATCTGCGGCCTGAGCACCAACGGTCTGCTGCAGACCCACTTCATCTCGCTGTGCGGCGACAACGGCCTGACCGCCGTACCGGCGGCTTCGGTGCTCGCGATGATGGGCGCGTTCGACCTGGTCGGCACGACGCTGTCGGGCTATCTGTCGGACCGCTACGACAACCGCAAGCTGCTGTTCTGGCTGCCGTTCTCGACCTTCACCTTCTACGGCCTGTCGATCTTCGCGATGTTCTACGGCCTCGACTGGATCGCCACCGTGCCGCCCACCGTCAAGCTCGCGGCGCAGGAATTCGGCAAGGAGAAGGCCGGCATGATCTTCGGCTGGGTGTTCGCCGCGCACCAGCTGGGCGCGGCCACCGCCGCGTACGGCGCGGGCCTCACGCGCACGCTGCTGCTCACCTACAACCCGGCGCTGTTCGCAGCCGGCGCGGCCTGTCTGATCGCAGCCGCCTCGGTGATGATGATCCGGCTGCAGACGCGCTCGGCGGCGGTGCCGAAACCCGCCTGACAGCGGATCAAGCGCGCAACGCGCTCGCCTCCTTGGCGAGCGTCGTGATGCGGTCCCAATCCTTCGCGGCCACCGCGTCGGCCGGCGTGAGCCACGAGCCGCCGCAGACCTTGACGTTGGGCAGCGCGAGGAAGTCGGGCGCGGTCGCGAGCGAGATGCCGCCGGTGGGACAGAACACCACGTCGGTGAACGGTCCGGCGAGCGCCTTCAGCATCGGGATGCCGCCGGCCTGCATCGCGGGGAAGAACTTCAGGAAGAAGTAGCCGTCGGCATTCGCCTGCATCACCTCGCTGCCGGTCGCGGTGCCGGGCAGCAGCGGCAGGCCGATCTCGGTGCAGGCCTGGCCGATGGCGCTCGTGTAGCCCGGGCTCACCGCGAAGGTGCAGCCCACATCCTTCGCGGCCTGCGCATCGGCGCGGCTGCGCACGGTGCCGGCGCCGAGGATGGCCTCGGGCACATCGCGCGCGATCGCCTCCATGCACTTCAACGCGATCGACGTTCGCAGCGTCACCTCGAGCACGCGCACGCCGCCGGCCACCAGCGCGCGCGCCATCGGCACCGCGTCTTCAAGCTTGTTGATGACGATGACCGGAATCACCGGGCCGTGGGCGACGAGGTCGAGCGTGTTCTTCATGACGTGTTCCTTGGTGTTGATCAGAGCCAGCTGCACGCGCCCTGCTCGGCGCTGAGCACGTTGCGGCGCATGCCGGCGAAGAGTTCACGGCCCAGGCCGTGGCCGTTGACGTCGATCTGCGCATCGGACAACTGGGCCTGCTCACGCGCCGACCAGGTCGCCGCATCGACGAGCGCCGTGAGCGTGCCGGCCACGGCGTCGAGGCGCAGCACGTCGCCGTCGCGCACCTTGCCAAGCGGGCCGCCGTGCGCGACCTCCGGGCTCACGTGGATGGCCGCCGGGATCTTGCCCGACGCCCCGCTCATGCGCCCGTCGGTGACGAGCGCGACCTTGAACCCGCGCCCCTGCAGCACGCCGAGCGGCGGCGTGAGCTTGTGCAGCTCGGGCATGCCGCAGGCGGCCGGGCCCTGGAAGCGCACCACCGCGATGAAGTCGCGCTCCAGCGTGCCGGCCTTGAAGGCCGCGAGCAGCTGCTCCTGCGTGTCGAAGACGATGGCCGGTGCTTCGACGATGTGGCGGTCCGCCGGCACTGCCGAAACCTTGATGACCGCGCGGCCGAGGTTGCCGGTCAGCAGCTTCAGGCCGCCCTCGTCGCTGAACGGCGCTGCGGCCGTGCGCACCACCGATTCGTCGATCGGCGTGGCAGGCAACGCGTTCCAGCGCAGGCCTTCCGAGGTGCGCTCTGGCACCTTGCCGAATTCGCGCAGGCCACCGGGGACGACCGTGGCCACATCGCCATGCATTGCACCCGAGTCGATCAGTTCGCGGATCACGAACCCCGGCCCGCCCGCAGCCTGGAACTGGTTCACGTCGGCCAGGCCGTTCGGGTAGACGCGTGCCAGCAAGGGCGTGCACGCAGAGAGATCGGCGAAGTCGGTCCAGTCGATCAGGATGCCGGCGGAGCGCGCCACCGCAACCCAGTGGATCAGGTGGTTGGTGGAGCCGCCGGTGGCCAGCAGCGCGACCATCGCGTTGACGATCACGCGCTCGTCGACGAGCTTGCCGATCGGCGTGAAGCTCTCCTTGCGCGTGATGCCCAGCAGCGTGCGCACCGCGTCGCGCGTGAGCGCCTCGCGCAATTGCGCATGCGGGTGGATGAAGGCCGCGCCGGGCACGTGCAGGCCCATGGCCTCGAGCAGCATCTGGTTGCTGTTGGCGGTGCCGTAGAAGGTGCAGGTGCCGGCGCCGTGGTAGGCCGCCGACTCGGCTTCGAGCAGCTTGTCGCGGCCCACGTTGCCGGCCGCGAACTGCTCGCGCACCTTGGACTTGGCGGTGTTGTCCAGGCCCGTGCTCATCGGCCCGGCCGGCACGAACACGCACGGCAGATGGCCGAAGTGCAGCGCGCCGATCAGCAGGCCCGGCACGATCTTGTCGCACACGCCGAGCAGCAGCGCGGCATCGAACACATCGTGCGTCAGCGCGATCGCGGTGCCCATCGCGATGTTGTCGCGCGAGAACAGGCTGAGCTCCATGCCGGGCAGGCCCTGCGTGACGCCGTCGCACATCGCCGGCACGCCGCCGGCCACCTGCACGGTGGCGCCGAGCTTCGCGGCTTCGTCGCGGATCAGCGCCGGGAAGCTCTCGTAGGGTTGATGCGCCGACAGCATGTCGTTGTAGGCGGTGACGATGCCGATGTGCGGCGCGCGCTCGGCGACGATGCGCAGCTTGTCGTTGCTCGGCATCGCCGCGAACGCATGCGCCACGTTCGCGCAGCCCATGCGGTCGGCGCCGCGCGGCCGGTTGATCGCCGCATCGACACGCGCGAGGTAGGCCGCACGTGTGGTCGCGCTGCGTTCGCGAATCCGCTGGGTGACTTCGACGACAGCTTGCTTCATGGCGTGGCCCCGTTCGTAACCGATGCGCGGATTATTGTGTAACCTGGTTACACCGTCAAATCAGCCGAGAACAACCGCTTCAGCGTTCGGGAAACAGCGTGCCGGCCAACGCATGCACCGACGCCTTGAGCGTCTTCCAGCCGGCATCGCTGCGCAGGTCGATGCCGCCGAACACGCGGATCTGCAGGCTGCGCACGAGCAAGTATTGGACCCCGGCGATCAGCAGCAGCGTCACACCCAGCAGTTCCGGCCGCCGTGCCGCCTCAGGCCCGGCCATCACGCGGCTCACCTGTTCGCCCCAGGCCTCGCGCTCGGCCTCCAGGATCGCGGTGAGTGCGTTGCGCTCGGTGACCTCGGCCGCCATGATCGCCAGCGTCAGCGGCCGCGCGCGCAGGCCGTCGATGAAGTGGTCGACGAAGCGCGTGTAGCGCTGCGCCATCGGCAGCGCGAGGAACGCGGCCGGGTCGGGGCCGAAGAGCTCCTGCAGATCGGGCCAGAAGCGGCCGCTCTCGCCCCAGGCCTTGAGCAGCTCCGGCAGGCCGCCGAAGTAGCGGTAGATCAGCACCTTGTCGACGCCGGCCTCGGCCGCGATGGCGTTCACGCCTATGCCCTTGAAGCCCTCGCGCGCGAGCACTTCGCCGACCGCCGCGAGGATCAGCTTCTCGGTGGCGGCGCGGTCGCGCGTGAGGCGCGGCGCCTTGGGTTTGACGGCCTGCGCCGGACGGGAACTCATGCGCCGATTCTGGCAGCGCCGCGCGTCAGCCCCTCATGCGCGGATGATCGCGTCGAGCCCGCGGCGCGGCGCCGGCGCCGTACCGGCGCAGTAACCGATGCGGCAGAACATTTGCACCGTCTGCTCCCCGGCGGGTCGGCCGACGAGCAGCGCGTGCAGCTTCTCGTAGTGCGGCCGCATCTCGGCGAACTCCTCGGGCGCCTGGCTCATCGGGTGCATCTGCAGCCCGAGCTCGGTGGCCTTGAGCTGCAGGCGCATGTAGGCGCGGCCGGCGTCGACCTCGGCGCTGCGGGTGGTGCCCGCGGGCGCATGGCGCGATGTCGGCGTGCTCAGCCACACGAAGCCCATCGCGGTCCGGCTGTGGCCCTCGAAGCGGTCCATCATCTGCTGGTAGCCGGTGCTGCCGGCAGGCGGCGGCACGCTGCGGTCGAAGCCGCCGACCGCGTCGACCAGGCGCAGCAGCGGCGCGTTGATCGAGATGCCGTCTCGGTGCCGGTCGATCTCGGCCGGGCCGATGCGCGTGAGGCGGATGCTCTCCATCACCGTGCGCGGCGTGAGCAGTTCGGTGCGCGCCGCGTCCATGCACAAGGCACGCATCGCCGCCACGCGGGTCGGCTCGACGGTGCCATCGCAGGCGACATCGGCATCGCTCAGCGCAGTCTTGAGCGCGGCGATCATCGGCTCGGCAACCCGCCGGGTCGTGTCGTAGTCGACCTTGGCCGTGTGGCGCCGCAGCAGTTGCGCGAACAGCGCGTCCTTCGCCGCCGGCGCGGCGCCGGGCTGCCAGGCGATGCGCGCCACCGGCCGATCGTCGACGCCACGCGGCGCGAACTCGCCACGCGGGAACAGCGTCACCATCGGCCGCACGCCGCGCTCGCGCAACGCGATCACCAACGCCTCGACGAAAGTGCCCTGCCCCACCATGATCTGGCGGAACCACGGATCGGTCTCGGGCAGCAGGCGGTCGCGATCGACGTGCAGCGTGATCGCGTTCGGCTCGCGCACATCCACCAGCCACGGCTGCCGGTTGTGCGGGCTCGGCGCCAGGATCGCGTAGCTCAGCGCCCAGCGCCGCAGATCGGGCTCGTCGCCCGGTCCGCGCCACGCGGCCACGGCGGCCTCGGGCATGTCGGCGCTGCATCCGGGCAGCACGGTGGCCATCGCCGCCACTGCGCCGCCGCCGATCAATCGCACGAAGTTTCGCCGTTGCACATCTTGCTGCCGCATGTTTCGCTCCATAAGTCACCAATGAGTGACTCATATTAGTCACCACTTAGTGACATGTCAACGGAAAAGAAGGCGCGTCCACCGACACGCCTGTGCGACTGCGCTCTTGCGCGCGTGAATCAGCGCACGCGCACCTCGACACGGCGCGCTTCGCGGGCATCGGCGCCGCCGGTCGTGACCGCAGGCTTGTCCATCACGAGGTGGTCGGACGCGACGCCGTTCGCTTCGAGAGCGTGGCGCACCGCCAGCGCCCGCTTCTTCGCCAGCTCGGCGTTCTGCGCCGCGTCGCCGCTGGCATCGTGAAAGCCCGAGATCTGCACGACGCGCGCGGCGTCGGCGCGGGCCGCGTCGGCCACCTGCACAAGCACGGCGGAGGCATCGGCCGGCAGCGCATCGGAGCCGACCTCGAAGTAGATGCGGGCGTCGGGCTCGGCGGTCTCGACGAAGGCCGCAGCGGCCTGCGGCGCGGCGCCGTGGCCCTTGCCCATGGTCGTGGCGGCGGCGATCGCGATCACGCCAGCCACCACCAGCGCGACCACACCCGCAAGCACCATCAGTGCATAGTTTTGCGCGTCGTCGTTTTGTTCACTCATTCCGGCCTCCATGGATTCGAATTTCATTCTAGAGTGACGGCATGAGTTCAACGTTCTCGGCGCTGCACCTGCGTGATCCGCAGCCGATGCTCGCGCATGCACGCCAGGCCTGGGGCGGCCGGCAGGACCTCTGGGTGTTCGGCTACGCGTCGCTGATCTGGCGCCCCGAATTCCATGCCGACGAGCAGCGCCCGGCCACCGTGCACGGCTGGCACCGCGCCCTCGAGATGCGCTCGCGCGTCAACCGCGGCACGCCGGAATGCCCCGGCCTCGTGTTCGCGCTGGTCCCCGGCGGCTCGTGCCGCGGCATGGCCTACCGCATCGACAGGCACCGCGCCGATGCCGAACTCGAACGCCTGTGGGCGCGCGAGATGCCCACCGGCGTGTACGACCCCAAATGGCTGCCCTGCCGCACCGCGCAAGGCCAGGTTCAGGCGCTCGCGTTCACGCTCAGCCGCCGCAGCCCGGCGCACACCGGGCGCCTCACCGACGCGCAGATGCTCACGGTGCTGCGCGACGCGGTCGGGCGGTTCGGCAGCACGCGCGAATACCTGCTCCAGACAGCCGCCTCGTTGCGCGGCTGCGGCATCCGCGACCGGGACATCGAGCGCCTCGTCGCGCTCGCGCGCCAGCACGACCTGGCCTGAGGCGGAGTCCGCAGGCGCCCTCTCACGCCGCCGCCAACGCCGCCTACCAGCGCGTGTCCGGCCCGCCCGCGCTCACGCTGGCGCGGCGCACGGTTTCCAGGTCTTCCACCGTGTCCACATCGACGAGCACGCCGGGGTCGTCGACATTCACCGCCAGCGCCGGGTAGCGCGCGATCAGCCGGCGCGCGCCTTCGTCGCCGGTGAGCGCGACGAGCTCCGAATACAGCTCGCTCGAGAACCCCACCGGGTGCCCGCGCCGGCCGTTGTGCTGCGCGTAGACGACCGCGTTCTGCGCGAGTTGCTGCGCCACCGCCTGCAAGGTGGCGGGCTGCACGCGTGGCATGTCGCCCGGCAGGATCAGCCAGCCGCTGGCGCCAGCGCGCGCGCTGACGCCGGCCGCGATCGAGTGGCCCATGCCCTGCGCGCCCGACGCCGTGGTGCCGACCTCGGGGACGATGATCACGTCGCGCGCCGCGACGCTGCGGCGGGCCACGTCGGCCAGCGCTGCGGTCGTGACCACCACCACCGGCAACTGGCTCGCGATCGCCTGCTGCAGCGTGGTGCCGAGCACGGTGAGGCCACCGCCCAGGCTCTGCGCGAGCTTGTGGTCGATCCCCAGAAAGCGCGAGCCCTTGCCCGCTGCCAGCACGATCACCGCGGGCCGCGAAATCATCCGTTTCCTTGTTCGTTGTGGTGTGAGCGCGTCGCCACGCCCGAGCCCAAGAATGGAATCCAGGGCCGGTTTGAGGTAGTGGTGCCTTTACCTAAGGCCTTCCCCGTACGCAGGACTGATGAGGCCGCGCCGAAGCTCGTCATGATCAGGGTCTTCCACGACAGGCTTCCTATACTCGCCGACATGGATGACCTCGCCAAACTTCGCAAGTCCTATGAACGCGCCGAGCTCGACGAGTCCGCCTCCAAGGCCGACCCCGCAGAGCAGTTTCAATTGTGGTTGACGCAGGCGCTCGATGGCCAGTTGCCCGAACCCAACGCGATGACGCTGGCCACCGTGGGCGCCGATGGCCGCCCCTCGACCCGCATCGTGCTGATCAAGGGCACGGACGCGCGCGGCATCGTCTGGTTCACCAACTACGACAGCCGCAAGGGCCGCGAGCTCGCGGCGCACCCGTTCGCCGCATTGCAGTTCCACTGGGTCGAACTCGAGCGCGTGGTGCGCATCGAAGGCCGGGTTGAGAAGGTCAGCGAGGCCGAGTCCGACGCCTACTTCGCATCCCGCCCGCTCGATTCGCGCATCGGCGCCTGGGCCTCGCCGCAGAGCGAGGTGATCGAATCGCGCGCGACGCTGGTGGCCAATGTGGCCAAGGTCAGCGCGAAATTCCTGCCCTCGCTGCTGACCAGCGGCCCGCCGCGCCCGCCGCATTGGGGCGGCTACCGCCTCCTGCCAGAGGCGTGGGAGTTCTGGCAGGGCCGGCCATCGCGTCTGCACGACCGGCTGCGCTACCGCCTCGACGGCGCGCAATGGGTGCGCGAACGTCTCGCGCCCTGAGCCAACCGGCAGTGGTCAAGACGAGGATCGCCGCTGCTGCGTCAGCGCATCGAGCCGGTACAGGAAGAGCTTGAAGTCGATCGGCTTGGTCCAGTAGTCGTCGAAGCCCGCGTCGAGCGCGCGCGCGATGTCTTCGGTGAGGCCGTTGGCCGACAGCGCCACCATCAGACTCGCATCGAGCGCAGGTTGCTCGCGCAGGCGGCGCCGCACTTCGAAGCCGTCGATGTCGGGCAACTGCATGTCGATCAGCACGACGTCCGGCAGCTGGTCGAGCGCCATCGCCACGCCGGAGAGGCCATCGACCGCGCAGCGCAGCCGCACGCGCGGGCGCAATGCGACCAGGCCTTCGACCAGGATCACGTTGACCGGGTTGTCTTCGATGTAGAGCAGCGTGAGCGCCGGCCCGTCCGAGGCATCCTGTTCGAGCGCGGCGGCCATCGTGGTGGTCACCGCGGGCACATCGGGCCGCGCGATCGGCGCGTGCGGCGGCGGTCTGTCCACGGTCGCCTTCAGCGTCACGCGGAACTCGCTGCCCTGTCCCGGCGCGCTGACGACCTCGATGCGGCCGTCCATCAGTTCGGTGAGCTGGCGCACGATGGCCAGCCCCAGCCCCACGCCCTCGATGCCTTCGCGCTCGGCACCGAGGCGGTGGAAGGCCTCGAACAGATGCTCCTGCTGCGCCGGCGTGAGGCCGCGGCCATCGTCGCGCACCGTGATGTCCCACGCGTCGAGCCCTCCTTGCCCATGCGGCCGCGCACCCACCCACACCTGCCCGCCCGCGCGATTGAACTTGACCGCGTTGTTGACCAGGTTCGCGACGATCTGGCGCAGCCGCCGCGCGTCGGCCATCACGCAGCCGCCGCTGGTCTGCAGATGCAGCGTGACGTTGCGCCGCTGCGCCTGCGAGGCCACCCACTGCACGACCTCCTGCAGCACGTCGTCCACGTTCACCGGCGCGAGCAGGATGGGCAGGCTGCCGGCTTCGATCGCCGCGAGATCGAGCACGTCGTCGACCAGCGCGAGCAGGTGCTCGCCGGCCGACCGGATGTGCGAGACGCGCGCCATCTGCGCCGCCGGCAACTCGTGCGCGCCGTCATGCTCGATGAGCTGCGCGAACCCCAGCACCGCGTTCAGCGGCGTGCGCAGCTCGTGGCTGGCGCGCGAGAGAAAGTCCGACTTGGCGCGGCTCGCACGCAGCGCGAGTTCCTTGTCGCGCAGCGCCTGTTCGGCCAGCTGCCGCTGCGTGATCAGCTCGGTGGTGTCGAGGTGGATGCCGATCAGCACGTCGCGCCCGTCGTGCTCCTCGCGCCGCGAACGCGACACGACCCAGCGCACCGTGCCATCGGGCCGCAGGATGCGGAACTCGGTCTCGAACGGATTGGCGCCGGTGAGGATGGAACGCTGCCGCGATTCGGTCAGCGCGCCGTGGTCGTCGGGGTGAACATGGCGCTCGCGCCAGTCGAACAAGGTGGGCGGCGTCTCGTGCGCTTGCAGGCCGTAGATGCGGTGCATGGTCGCGTTCCACTCGACCTGGCCGGTGGCGTTGTCCACGCTCCAGATGCCGAGCTCGGCCGCGTCGGCCACGAGCTCCAGGCGCCGCAGCAAGGCCTTCGCATGCTCGCGTTCAGCCTTCTGCGCCGACTGGTCTATCGTGATGCCGATCAATCCGGTGACGCGCCCCTGCGCGTCACGCTCGGCCACGCGCCGGGTCAGCAGCGGGCGAAAACCACCGCGCCGGTTGCGGTAGCGCAGCTCGAAGTCCACCACATCGTGGCCCGCCTTCGCGGCCTCGACGGCACGGTGCAAGCCGGGCAGATCGTCCGGATGCGTGAGCGACCGCAACTCGGAAAGCGCGATGCCCTCCGGGCCGGGCACGACGCTCATGATCTCGTAGCCGACATCGTTGAAGCGCACCCGGTCGGTCGCGGTGTCGATGCGCCAGACCGAGACGCGCGCCAGGCGCAGCGCACGCGACAGGAAGTTGTTGACGGCCTCCTGCTCGCGCATGCGGTCGCCGACCTCGGTGTCGTCCATCACCACGCCGAACATCGTGCACGGCGCGCCGTCGGCGCCGTGGCGCACGTCGATCAGCGAACGCAGGTCGTGGACCGAACCGTCCGGCCACACGACGCGGTAGCGCAGCGCATGCCGGCCGCCCTCGCGCAGGAAGCGTCGGCCCTCGGACTCGAACCGCGCCAAGTCGTCCGGATGGACGTGCTTCACGGCGGCCTCGATGGTCGGCACGGCGACCGTCGTCTCCAGCCCGAAGAGCTTGTACATCTGCGCATCCCAGCGCGCCTGGCCCGAGCGCAGATCGCGCTCGAACACGCCGAGCGTGATGAACTCCTGAGCCAGCGCGAGCTTGTCGGCGCTGCCGATCCGGCCGGCGGTTCGCACGGGTGCTTGCACGAGGTCGAACCACAGAAGCCAACCGTCTGCCAGCGGCACCGACGTCCACGCCATCGGCAGCTCGGCGAACGGTTCAACGCTCGACGATGAGCGGGTCAGCGCTGCGAGA
>Ga0307510_10009291_pt1 | contig 11719 bp, 12 predicted proteins | sample 12_EM_MG_FD_207224 | JGI IMG/M metagenome (GOLD analysis project Ga0307510, IMG submission 207224) | Populus trichocarpa ectomycorrhiza microbial communities from riparian zone in the Pacific Northwest, United States - 12_EM | ecosystem: Host-associated > Plants > Roots > Unclassified | place... | reverse complement strand
CCTCGGACGCTTCCGTATTTATACCGAGAAGATCCCGCCGTCGCCTACGATGTCGGATGTCATGGTGAAAATCATGACCGAAGTACTCAATGTGCTTGCGTTAGCCACAAAGCAAATAAATCAGGGACGGTTCAGTGAGTAGCCTATTGCGTGTTGATCTCCACTGGCTAATCATGGTATAGAGAAATTCATAAAGCGGTTACTGGGAGAGAGACACGTTGAGGCTACCCTACGGCGATTAGACCGACTGACCCAAGAAGAAGCTCTGACGACTGGTGCTCGCACGCTGGAAGTTGTCCATGGATTGTCCGACGATTTGAAGGATGGAATAAACAAGATCCGGAGTCAGTCCCGACATCTTTACTTCCGATTTCGGAGCTGAATGTAATCCTCATTCTTAGGGAACCAATTCCAAAGGGACGTCCGAAGTTGGCTCTCTCCTCCAGATCCCTCGACAAATCACAACATCGCCCGCAGAGACCACTTTGAAGGAACTGCCTCATGGTTCACTCAAAGCGACCGGTTTAAGGAATGGGCAGAAACGGGGTCTCTGTTTTGGATTCATGGCAAACGTACGCATTTCTTCCACTTCCTTCTTGTCGCACACACTCATGCCGCTGGTACATCAATACACAGCGGGGTCTGGCAAGAGTATTTTGTGGTAAGTGCTTCTTGAAACTTTTCGCCCAGCTCATTCAAACTATCAATCAGCTCCAGCATCATTCACCAAGTCGAACGTCTACGTGACACAGGATTGGCCTTGATGGCCTTTTTCTACTGCGATTTCCGAGACCCCAAGAAGCAAGAGGTCACCGGATTACTAGCTTCCTTTGTTTCTCAGCTTTCAGCCAAATCCGATCCCTGCCACAACATTCTTTCTTCCCTATATTCTGAGTACGATGGAGGATCTCGGTGCCCAGACGATGACGCACTGCTGAGCTGCTTAGAAGAGATGATCAAAACCGAAGGACTGCCAACAGTGTATATTATCATCGATGGCCTTGATGAATGTCCCAGTAACTCTGGTGCAAAGCCCCATCGGGTATTGGTCCTTGAGCTGGTGAATAAACTGGTTGACTTACAACTCCCGAATGTCCGTATATGCGCGACGAGTCGCCCTGAGGCAGATATTCGAACGGCCCTCGGATCCTTGGCATCTCATGCCGTTTCTCTTCATGGCGAAGCTGGTCAAAAGAAAGATATTGCCGACTATGTCAGGTCTGTTGTGAACACAGACATGAACATGCGAAGGTGGATGGAGAACGACAAGGAATTAGCCATCACGATTCTCTCCCGGAAGGCTGATGGAATGTAAGCCTTCATTACTAAGCCTACTTACGAAAGATCTCATGAAACTACCCAGGTTTCGCTGGATCACATGCCAACTGGAAGCCCTGAGGCATAGTCTTCCCTCCGCAATTTGACGTGCCCTTGATTACCTGCCGGAGAGTTTGGACGAGACCTACGATCGCATACTAAGGTGTATCCCTCGGGCGAGACAGGGACATGCACAACATCTCTTCCAATGTGTTGCGGAGTCGATTAGGCCACTTCGTGTGGAGGAGCTTGCCGACATCCTTGCGATTGAATTCGAGGCTGGAGAACTTCCCCGATACCACATGGATTGGCGCCTCGATAACCCAGAAGACGAGGTGTTATCCATGTGTTCAAGTTTAATCACCATTGTCGACGTAGACGGGTCGCGAGTGGTCCGGTTCTCCCACTTTTCTGTCAAGGAATACTTGGCGTCCGAAAGGCTTGCCAATGCTGGGGAGGGACTTTCCCGGTATCACATCCTTCCTCACTCAGCACACGCAATCCTCGCAAAGGCATCTCTGAGCGTCCTTCTAGAGTTGGACAACCAGGCTGACAAGGACACTATGAAGAACTTTCCCCTTGCCATCTACGCGGCTCGATACTGGGTCGACCATGCCCGGCTCCACGGTGTGTCTTCTAGAGTCAAAGACGGGATGGAGCGTCTGTTTGACCGCGAAAAGCCGTACTTTGCGACATGGGTATGGATACACGATATTGACTATCCATTCCGGGAAATGATGTTCGCGGCGCGTCCATCACCACCGGAGGGTACACCATTATACTATGCCACGCTATGTGGATTCCATGACCTTGTGGAACACCTGATGATTACCTATCCACGGGACATCAATGCTAGGGGCGGATTCCACACTACTCCGTTGCATGCTGCGGTCAATAAAGGAAACACTGATATTGTCGCGCTGCTTCTCGAACATGGTGCGGACATGGCGACCTGGAATAGGAACAATTGGAGCCCACTGGACGAAGCAGCCCGAAGAGGACGTCTGGATGTGACAAGGTTGTTGCTTTACCATCATGCGGATGTCAACTCTCAGAATGACATGGGGAGAACCCCGTTGTTTATGGCCTCACAAGAGGGAGAACTCGAGATTGCACGGGCATTACTACAGCATAGCACAGCTGTGGACACCTGTGACAAGGATGGGTTGACGTCATTGGTGCTTGCATCGGAACTTGGACATTTGGATGTCGTGCGTTTGTTACTCGAGAACGGCGCAACTGTCGACTCCCGTAAAGACAATGGCTGGACCTCATTGATGTCGGCATCGCAAGATGGACATTTGGATGTCGTGCGTTTGTTACTCGCGAACGGCGCAACCGTCGACTCCCGTAAAGACAATGGCTGGACCTCATTGATGGCGGCATCGCAAAATGGACATTTGGATGTCGTGCGTTCGTTACTCGAGAACGGCGCAGCTGTCGACTCCCATAAAGGCGATGGCTATACCTCATTGATGATGGCATCGCAAAATGGACATTTGGATGTCGTGCGTTTGTTGCTTCAAAATGGCGCAGCTGTAGACTCCCGTCACAATGACAACCTGACCCTATCGAGCGGTACGTTACGATATCCATCCCATCCTGCACAACAATCCTATGACCACCATGCAGATTCAAATTCAAGTAAAGAGAACTTCGGCACCTCTCTCCATCTCGCATCGACCAACTGCCATCTCACTACTGCAGAACTACTCATTCAGTCTGGTGCAAATGTTAATTCGCGGGATCGAAACCAAGAAACCCCGCTACATCTTGCATCATTTAACGGGCATCTCGAGATTGCACAACTGCTACTCGAATCTGGCTCAAATATCAATTGTCAAAATAGCGAGGGTTCCACACCGGTACACCATGCTGCTGAATTTGGACATCTCGATGTCCTGACACTGTTACTCAAGTCAGGTGCAGACGCCAACATTCGTACCAGGAACGATGCGATCCCTTTAGACCTGGGACACCGTCATAGGAGACCTGGTGCAGCGAGGGTATTATCTGAGTGGATGGGAGTTATGGGTTCTCAGGGCCTCACCGATGTGACTCGTTCGAACACAGCATCACAGGACCCCCTTCCTGGAGTTACGCAGCCGCCAATCGAAGGCAGAAATAGTTCTGACAAGGGAACTTCATTGTGCACCGCATCGAAGGAGGGGGACATTGAGACTGTCCGGTCATTACTCGACAGCGGCACGGATGTCAACGAACGGAACGATGTTCACCGTACTCCGGTATTTTATGCGTCTTGGAGGGGAATGGTTGAAGTTGCGAAGTTGCTGATCGAGTATGGCGCGGATGTGAACTCCCAGGACGACACAGGCTGGACATCGTTGCACGCGGCGTCACAAGATGGCCACTTGGACGCTGTGCGGTTGTTGCTCGATCATGACGCTGATGTGAATGTAGGGAGGCACGACCGGTGGACAGCATTGCATATAGCATCACAATGTGGTCACTTCGAGGTTGTCGAATTGCTCCTTGAGCAAGGGGCAAATGTTGGAGTCCGGAATGACGACGGCCGGACACCATCACAGGTAGCTTCGCGATCGGGAAAACGGAATATTGCGCAACTATTGTCGGAATACGATATACATGATGTGTAGGCTATTGTTGATAAGATGGGATAGTTGTATGGATTCGAATACACTTTTTCTTGGTGGGTCGAAGTGAGTGATCGATAATAATGGTCTCATCTCCATATGCCGATGCCCGAGGAAAGTGTTGTGCTGGTCGGCGATGGTGAAAAGCGAACTCCCAGCCCTTAGAGCAATGCCACCTTATATTTGTCCTGGATTATTTTCTGTAGATCTCGTTCATTCGATAGACTAAACCGCCCCAACGATGATTGGACACAGGTTACGATGAACAGAGCCCCCAAATCTGTTCGACGAGGTCATCGTCTAGAGTCCTATACCGAATTTCACTAGGTGAATGTTATGGGAAGGCGAGGAGCTCTCTATCCAAGTAAAGGCCAGTTAATCACACAGATTTTTGACGTAAAAAATCCCACCAACCGATTAGGACGCGGTCGAGTTCCCCACGGTCGTTAAGAATCGGCTCAATCCAGAGGCCACGGTATACCTGTAATCGCAGGCTAGCAGCGGACTGTCTTCAGTCAAATCTGTTGACAGCATCAATAGCAACGACGCAGAGAACGGCAGGGGACTCACGCTGTCCCACCAAGTTCGTACTCTGTGGCCGGATCACTCTCCTCCCCGCAGAGCTCCTCTTTGAGCCGCGTGAGCTCGACCTGCTTGCTTGTGACGGAGCTGTCCACGTCGTTCAAGGCTTTGGCGTGGGATATTCACGTGGTATCGAGGTGGTTGAGGTTCTTTGTGTGTTGCTCGGTGGAAGGCACGCCGGGTGGACGCGTCGAGGACGTGCGGGCGGCATCGAGGACACGCGCAAGGACCGCAGGACTGCAAATTTGATTAACAAGACAAGGTGCTCGGTAAAGAAGAAAGGGCGTACCCTTCATATTTACGTGGGCCTTTTCGAGCTCATTCCTTCGCTCGGTCGACTCGTTGTCGATCCGGTCGTGGACGGCAGAGATGGTCATGCAGTCGTCCTTTGGGTCAAGAACACCCGTGATCCTGTGTATGTTCTCTCTGAGAAAAAGTCGTGACCATAGGATTGGATCCCACAGACTAGGACACACGTACGTGACCTCCCGAAGAGTATCTAGGGCCATTTCCCTCCTCACTGGAATCGAACAACGGTCCGAGTTGCACACCATCTCTGGTCCCTCACGTGATTACCAGAAGTGTCTGACGTCACGTTGACATGATCTGCGCCCCAATGTTGGCAGCAAAGGTTGCGCCCTCCAACTTCTCGGCAACTCCGACCAAGGGCTGTTGCTCCGGTCCGGTTTTCGGGCCAAGCAGGTCTCCCCAAGCAGTCTGACACATCTCCGGCGCCTTCAGCAACAGAACCGCTCCACCAACTGATGGGCTCCCCATCACCCTCCGACTCCGCCTCCTCATCAAAAACGCAGCCCTCCGCCTGTATCACCTGTCCTCAAATCCACAACTCAAGGTCTGCATACCAGGACCCTGGGGCCCTCCAAGAAATGGCCTAATCCTACTTCCTATTCTCCCACCATGTCCGCCTCACCGCTCTAACCTACTCTCACCTCCAGCTGACCTCCCCAAGGCACCTCACATCGACCCTCTAGCAGCCCTACAATGGGACCTGGACCTCTCCTTCGGCTTCTCCTCCAACCACCGAGTCCGCCGTGGCGACGAACGCAAACTATGGTCCAACACCATTCTCAACAAGATGTCCAAAGCCGACCACCTCACCATCTTCACGCGTGACTCCAAGTCAAACTGGAACTGAGAAGACAACCCTCAACCAGCTATCTGCGTGGTGGTCACCTTTGCCAGTGGCCATGAAACCGCCAAGGCAGCCTGAAACCTAGGTGTCACAGCCAAGGCCTTCGACGCAGCCTTAGGTGCCTAGTATCAGGTGTCCGACTTGCTCACGAGCACCTCACCCCCACCCGACCCACACAATCGCAAACCTCTCTCCAAACCCAGCAGCCATCCAAGTGGTCACGAACCTATGGTCCCATGTGAGCCAATTCTTCTCTTGAGAGTTTAGCAACACGCTGACACAAAATTTCTTCGAACCAGAATACACCTCGAATGGTGCCCATCCTTGCCCTCCCCCCAGGGCTGAAGCGTTGCCTCCAGCTCGCCCAGGCCAATCCTGCCAACCCTCTCTCCGAACCACCGGGAGCCACAAACTCTGGCTTTCCCATCCTAATCAGCCAAGGAGCGCACCATCTTGCCTGGCAAGCCAGATGGCACAACGTGCCCCGACGCACACAAGCCTACCCTAGTTCTCCCCGGCCCACCAGATGGGAAACCTGCCCCAGTTGTCAAAGGCGCATCAGGAGGCTCAAGGCAGGCTGCCGCCACAGTGGTCCGCCTCGTCACGGGCCACGCCTTTATACGCTCCTATACAGCCCGTTTTCACCTACCTGCGCAAATGAACCAGCTGCCCGGCCTGCGGGGTTAACCCCCAGACTGTTGAGCACGTCTTCAAAGTCTGCCCATGCTACGAGAGAGCCAGGGCTGCCCACCTCTCCCCGATAGCCCCCGACCTGTCCCTGTCAATCCTCTTCGGCACCAAAAAGGGCGGCAAGGCACCCCTTAAATTCCTGGAGGTGGCCAATGCCTGCTTGTTAGAGGAAGCCCCCAACCCAGGATGATTTCCCTTGCGTCTTCCTTTTACCCACCCACCCTGCACACCTGTATTGTTAGACCCCTCTGTCCTCTCGTTCCACATGTATCCCACCTTTTCTCCTGCCCCTCCTGCTACCTTATAATTCTCATGTATTTATGCTAAATGGGAGTCTGCATCTTGACGCTAGTCTGCAGCGGGATATAAATAGGAATGTTTTTTTTTAAAAGCAGCAAAGCTTGCTCACCCTCTTCGGCCGTTCTCTCGACATCTCTTCATCCTCATTTTCTATCCAGGATCCTTCGTCAGCCCTGGAGGTGCGTTCACCCATTCTGCGTCTCGATTTCTATTCGTACTCAAGCCGAGCCGCGGGACTTGACAGGCCCTACTAGATTTCGAGAGAGAGATTAACATCACTCTCATGGATAACGTCGTCACCGCGCTGTACTCCGATTCCGGGGGTTAGCGAATCCAGCTTGCGTCCTGTCCCACCCGTTAGTCTGATCGTGGTGCCGTATATTCCCTTTTGCCTTCAGCAACAAGTGGACCAACAAGTCTTGACGCAATTCCAAGATAATCCAGATGCTTGGACACGAGTTCCAGACATCACGGAGCAATTGTCATTGCCACAAACAAAAGTCCGCAGCACATTCTTGTCAGTGTCCACCCGATGACCACGCGACTGACGTTCTGTCGATCTTCAGTTCATCGGCTTGCAGATACTCGAGATAATGGTCAACATTCGACGGAAAATGCTCCCAGAGGCACAACGACAGGGGATAATGCACCGGAGAACCAGCTGTCTGAGAGGACGACCAACTCTGGTGGTGACGAAAATCAGATGACTCCACACAAGCCAAGCCGCTCAAGGGTGGCTGTCGACCCCGCGAAGGCTATCGAAAACGCAGCAAAGGTAAGCTTGTCCATATCCGCTAATACCGTGTTTGACTATATTCTTGGTGCCTTTAAGGAGGAAGAGCGGAAGAAGAAAAAGCTGCCGAAGCCGAGAAAGAGAGGAAGGACAAGGAAACCCAAGAGAAACCCCAGTCAATGATGGCCATTTTCTTCGGGAAGGCGAAGGCCTCGTCCACCACCACATCCCCATCCAAAGGCCCCACCCCTTCAACATCGAACACGCTGTCGGAATTTGACAGAGTTTTCAGGCCCTTTACACTCAAGAAGGGATGATTATCATTTTTTAAATGGTAACTCTAGAACACATACGCCACATTATGTCGCGATGCCCGTCAACACCAACTGGTTCCAGCTCCTCGGATACCATTCGCTCACTGATGACACAGCTCTTGGAAGCTGGAAGTGTCCGGTGACACCGCCGCAGTGCGCGCACTCCTCTCGCATCTACAAGATCGCACCCGGAAACCGGCGAAAGTGTTTATATTCCATCAAGACGAGCGCCCAGGCTACTTTGGAACATTCACCAAACGCTCGCTGCTGGTCAAACCACGTAGGCAGTTTGCACGAGACGACATCGCGCTTGACTACACGTATGACAGCGGTGCTGAATGGGGTGAAGAGGACGAGGGGGGAAGAGACGATGTGCTCGGAGACTCCGACGACAATCGGGACGATGAGGAATCCGATGACCTGGATGGCTGGCTTGTGGATGGTGACAAGGAAGAGGCAGCGACACCTGTCGAGCGCGAAGGACTGGATGCATTTCCATTTCTGCCTACATCGGAAAGCAGCAAGAGCAAGCGCAAGGCTGGGAAAGAGAAGGAGACGGATACTGATGGTAAGGCAAAGAAGCGAAAGGTTGTATATACCCCTCGTGCCCTCCTTGAAAAGTCCATGTTGGGAGACCGAGATCAGTGGATCCGAGTATGAGCCATTGAATCGAATCCAGTTTTTCAACGGTGAGTTCCTTTCGTTTCATCCTTGCAGCCTTGCTAAATTATGCTGGTCCAAGATACCCCATGCCCCATCGACCCGTTCACCTTTGTCTCGATTCCAGTGGACGCGCGAATTGCGCCTGGCCCATCCATGGCTTCGACGTCCGGAGCAAGGCTTCAGCCGCAATTCGTTGTGCCAGTGCTGCCACCTCATATCCTCAACTCCAGCACACCGTCATCCGAAGCAGCATCGCCTAATTCTGTCAACGGCCAGCGACAACCACAGTCGAAGCGTTCACGAATGATACCTAAGAATCGGTTTCCTGAAGCGCACCTTCCTTTCCTTAAGAAGAAAGTGGCCAGCATGGGGACGACAAGTTTGATTGCCCTCGCAGAAGCCCTACATCTTGATCTGAAGGTTCATAGTGTCGAGAAGAATGCAATCGAAGCGAAGATTAGGGAGATTTGTATCAAGGACCAACGACATATCTGGTCACTGAAAGCGGACACGGAGGTATGTATGTCCCACATCGTAAAGGATTGCGGCTGATGCGGGCACGAACAGCCCCCGAACTTGGAAGCGTTAGGGCCACGGTGAATGCTGAACAAGGAATGCAGAAGAGGGGATGTACGGACTTGTATTTATTGATTTCATTGAGACTCACTTTATGCCAGACTTACGATATTTTTGCATCATCTCACAGACCTGCGTTAGCTTCACCATCGAGATACTGTACATGAGACTGGAGTGTACTGTACACCTGATTAGGTTCCGGCAGCAGACACAATTCGTGGGAGATGGGACAAACACTTCATTACATGATGGCGTATAGGCCATTGTTGATGAGATGGGATAGCTGTATGGATTCGAATACATTGACAATAATGCTCATCCCCATATACTGACGCCCAAGTACTGTACAGTGTTGTCACGGTGCCGGTCGACGATGTAAGGTGAGCTGCGGTGTTGCCCACGGAAACTTCTCCCTCTTTGCCACCGCCACTTGCTCCCAGCCTTGGTCGACCCAATCTCACATCCGACGCGACCTTGCCCCTGTTCACAGCAATGGATTTCGGATTTCGTACGGTTCCCATGTACTTGAGCTTCCATCGTTCCCCATTTCTAGTAACCAACTGTACTACTATACTAGTGTTGGCATACTTTTCTCCTTAATTCTCGGAATTCGTTGTCCTGTGCTCCCTCCTGTACCCTCTCATCGATTTCCCTTTCATCCTTAGTTACACTCTGTGTTTCCCCATCTCCAGTTTGTTTGCTTTTTCTTAGTTTCAGACAGTCACTGATAGTTTCTGGCCGTACATAAACTGCCTTGGGACTTGCCTGCTCATAATTCAATCGAACTTTTCCCCACTTATCTTTCATCTTTCCAGAACCTGATCTGCCTTACGTCCTCACATGCAGGTCCTCTAACCTCACTTCAACGATGGTGAAAGCGACCTCCCACCCTTAAAGCCTTCCCACCTTATAGGTTACGATGAATAGAGCCCCCAAATCTATTCGACGAGATCATCGTCTGGAGTCCCTGTACGAATTTCGCCACGTGTATGTTATAGGAAGAGGAGCTCTCCGTCCAAGTAAAGGCTAGTTAATTGCACAGAAATTTGTCATAAAAAAATGCCACCGACCGACTACTGTAGTACACAGTCGAGTTCCGCACAGTCGTTAAGAATTGGCTCAATCCCGAGGCTACGGTATATCTGTAATCGCAGGCTAGCTGTGAACCGTCTTCAGTCAAATCTGTCGACAGCACCAACAGCAACGACGCAGAGAACGGCAGAAGACTCACACTGTCCCATCAAGTTCGTCCTCTGCGGCCAAGTCGCTCTCCTCCAACTCGCGGATTTCCTCCTTGAGCCGCATGAGTTCCGCCTGCTTGCTCGTGACGGAGCTGTCCGCGTCGTTCAGGGCCGTGGCGAGGGATATTCGGGCGGCGTCGAGGTGGTTGAGGTTCTTTGCATGTTGCTCGGTAGAAGGCACGCTGGGTGGGCGCGTCGAGGGCGCGCGCAAGGGCTGGAGGACGGCAAATGTCAATCACAAGACAAGGTGCTCAGTAAAGAAGAAAAAAGGGACCCTCCAAATTTGCGTGGGCCTTTTTGAGCTCTTTCTTTCGCTCAGTCGACTTGTTGTCGATCCAATCACTATCCAATCGTGGACGGCAAAAATGGTCATGTAGTCATCCTTTGCCGTCGACAAGATCCGGGATGCTACATATGTTCTCTCTGAGAAGAAGTCATGACGGTAAGGTTGGATCCCACCGAATAGATAAGACATACGTACATGACCTCCCGCAGAGTATCGCCATTTCCCTCATCGGCTGTAATCGAACCAAGGTCGGGTTACTAAAAGTCGAGTCGGGGCGCGATGGCACTCCCACCAATAAAATCTCTGATCCCTCACGTGATTAGCACGAGTGTCTGACGTCACGTGTAATTTGGGATTGACATGGTGCGAATTCATCACATATCCGCGCTCTGCCTTGGAATAACCCACGATTAGCTGGTGAAAATCGACACATTTCGCAATTGTTAAGGGTCCGTTCGGGAACTTTTTGGGGCCAAATAATGTTTGTGCATGATCTCAATCTGGGGGGTGCCAAATAGAGATACGGTTTTCACGCCCTAAAGTTTTTTTTTGCATTATCCAAACGCACCATTTTCTGAACCAAATAAACTTTCCTTTTTGGATGGCCTGTCACAATGTGTGCATGCATGTGACAGCACATGGCTGGCGATCGCATCACACGAGTCACACGTGCCATCACAAAGTCACACAATCTCAAGGAAATCGAGGTCTGGACCTGTATTTGCTAGAGATTGGCAGGGGTATGGTAAACCCGGCGGGTTCCGGGTAGGGTGCAGCTGGGTATGGGTCCGGGTCAGGATATTCTACCCATCGAAAACCCACACCCTAGCTGTGGGTTTCACGGGTATTGGACCTATACTGGATGTGTTGGAGGGGGGGAGACCAGAGCTCACCAGAGGCAGGGTAAGTTGGCCTATGCCATCTTGAGTTAAACATCCCCAACGCGAGCTCATCCTCAACGCAAGCTTGCCTTTACAGTGTTTTTTTCGTTTCAGATGGCCATTGTAGTCTGTAGAGTAGTATATTTACATCCTTACTTCTTCAAAGATATTTGCTTGCTCGTCCTCATCAATTCCTTGAAACATTGTGATTGTGATTTGTACAACACCCTCTCGCGTTCAGCGGCAGCATTCTTCCTTTTGTCCTTGAGATTTGGGTGGCTTTCACTGGCTTCTACTTCAGCCAAACTTCGGTTACCTTTCGTGACCATTCTCTATCTGTCTAGGCTGAATTCACCCTCGCCAATTCA
>Ga0307510_10009290_pt1 | contig 11720 bp, 10 predicted proteins | sample 12_EM_MG_FD_207224 | JGI IMG/M metagenome (GOLD analysis project Ga0307510, IMG submission 207224) | Populus trichocarpa ectomycorrhiza microbial communities from riparian zone in the Pacific Northwest, United States - 12_EM | ecosystem: Host-associated > Plants > Roots > Unclassified | place... | reverse complement strand
CTGGGTTGAAAAAGTGTTTGTCTTGGATTTGTCGTAAGGCTTATGATCAAATATGGATGGCGGCGTGGACGATCCATCAGTGGTGCTGGAAGAAAGCGTGAAACCTGACGATACGACCGAATGTGTGTAAGACAAGGTGGACAACATGGACGCATAATCATCAGAAGACTTTGCGTGGCGAACTGTGGGTCGTCCAGTCCCGGCGGCCACACGATGCCGCAGTTGAGCGCCTGGATGGGTGCGGCCCACGCGTACGGACAGAGTGTATCCGAGTCGCTCGTCGCGGGCGGACCGCTCCCTACACGAGGCTTCCTTCGCGGCGCCGTCGCGGCACCACCCACGAGCACCTCCTGCAGCTGCGGCTCCAGTGGCTGGGTGGGCACGAACTCGAAGGAAGGCGCGGGCGGGCAGGAGAGCCACGAGTCGGCTTCGGAGCCCCACCGTCCGCTCTGTTGGTCCGCGCCGAGTCCCTCCCAGTATATGCGACGGACGTAGGGGTTGTAGATCGCGCCGCGGAGGGACGATTCGAGCGCTGGCGCGCGGATCGGTTTCGAGTATTTGGCTGGGGTCAATCGGATGGCTTTGGCGATGAGCGTGTTGTCCCAAACGGAGTGGAGGTCTGGATCCAAAAGCGGTGACACGGAAAAAGTCAGTCCAGTCATCCCACCGCATTGGACCGAAAAAAGGGCCAGTGAGTTGCACATGCACTCGTCACTCGTCCGTCCCATTGCACCTTGTCACCGTTCCCACCGCGATCGCGGACGCAAAGGTGCAGCGGCTGGTGCACGTTGCCGACAAAGTGGATGAGGAACTTGAGCGCCTCGAGCGCGGCGTCGGACGACGCGGAGCCGCCGACAAAGTCGGTCAGGATGGAGCTGACATTCTGTATGGCGTCGAGGACGTTGGCGCGATCGGCGCCCGCCCAGCCGTCCGCGCCGGGGAATTGGCAGCTGTCCGGCAGGTGGTCGCTGACGCCTTCGGCGTAGTGCAGTGGGGCGGACCAGCGTGCGCGGAAGCGGATCTTGTCGGCCCAAGTGGCGACGGTCGCGAGGTAGCAGGGCGCGTCGCCGTCCGCTCGCGTCGTCTCTCCGTCATCTCCACCGTCGCCGCCGCCATCGCCAGGGCCATTGCCGTCGGGACCGAGGATGGTGCAGACGGAGGTCAGGACTTGTGGGTCGAGGTGCGACTGGGCGAGGGTAGCGATGACTTCGTGGCCTTTTGGAGAGAGATAAGCGGGATGTGGGGTGGGAAACTGGGTGTGGCAGGCAAAACGTACCTACTGCGCCCCAGGCTATCACGCTTGGGACTCAGTGAGATGCTGCCGAGAAATCACTGACCTCCGAGAACAAGGATAACATGCCCATAGGGTGAGTTGTAGGCAGCGTGATAAAGGCGCTCAGAAGAAATCCGAGTTCCATTTGGGATGGGTGAAGGGATTCTTGAAAGCGGTAGGTGGAGGAGAATGGTGGAAGGACGACGATAAACTTGTGGGATCCATGGACAAGGACGAGGACAAAGGAAGAGCGTTCGTGAGAGAGTGAGTGATGAACAAATGAGGACACTGACAAGCCAGTCGCCCACGAACACTATTTTGGAAACGGCACTGGTCCAGTCACGGTCTGCATTCAGTCTATGGTCCGGTCCATATTATTCGGTCTTCAGACCGCAGACTGCTTGAGCGGTCTGGTCTGGTCCAAAATCGGTCCAGTCCGGGCGGTCCGCGGTCTTCAAACCGGACCGCGGCAACACTAACTACAACTCTCCGGCAACACTACTTCGATGATCTCCGGTCCGACACATCATTTGAGACTCAACCAAGTCTTGCTCTCAGTTACGTATTAAAATTATTGGTCAAGACACAGGGACATTGTCTCATATGAAAATAAACGAGAGGGGACAGTTGAGATAGAACATAAAAGAAACGAATGAGTAACGAATGGTGCCATGGATTGGGTGTATATGTGAGTAGCAAAGTCCACGGTATGATATCAGAGAAGTGGTGGCTATTATAGGCATGAATTACATGATTGTTGCCAGGTTCAGTTCAGGATGTCGAGGGTGCACGGGCAGTCCGGTCACCCGCCGCTGAGTAGGCCGGTAGGCTATAGCGCCTAAGTTGGCCACCCACGCGCGATGCGAGCTGCTCCTCCTCCGAGCCTGCCAAGGAAATTCCACACCGCTACATTTCCTTCACCTGGAAAGCCCTCACCAGCCGGATGCATCGTATTGAAGCTTGACCACGCGGTACGATCGTAGTACGTGGGGCCACCGGGCACGACATACTGGTGCGCTAGGAACGGACTCATCGCGAAGAATACGACGGCACTCGCACCGACACATAACAGGGCGTGTGAAGCGAGTCCACCCCATGGCACTTTTCCCGCTCCGCTGTCCCCACCATACACATAAGTGTTGTAGATGTTATAAAACCGGTTGCTCTTGCGCCGATGGCCAGTGGGGGGGGTTGTCGCGGCGCTCTCCAATGCTCGGTCGAAAATCCCACATCCGATGCCTACCTCCGCTTTGAGAGCACGCCACTCTTCAAGTACTTCGGCGGAAACTCTCACAGGTGAGCGGAGAGGCAATTTGAGGCCACTGTGCCAGATACGCAGCGTCTCGACTGCAATACGAAGGTCGTGACGCTTACGCGGATCAGGAATGTGCGAGAACGACAGATCATCGGTATCAAGTAGCTGTAGAAGGTCGTGGGAGGGCGTCTCAGACGTCACTTGATTGTATGATGGGGGAAGGTCGGTCGGAGAATTGGGTGCTAGAAGGTCAAGGGACACAGGCTTGGCTTTCGGAGTAGGGGGAAGGACCGTGGAAGAAGATGAGGCGAGCGTCTCGTCGTATTCTTGAGGTGATGGTGACCGGGAAGCGTTATGGTCTTCAGTTTGGACTTCCACATCTGTCGTAACACGCGGTATGGGGACGTCGGTTTGCGTGGATAACGACGCAAACGTTAATGGGCCATCGGTCTGGACACCCAGCGAGGCTGCCGGGACACTAGGTGCAGGGTCTGTTTGCGCGATCGAGGTAGTAGTAAAGGCAGTAGGGTCGTGTTGGGCGTAGGCATCTGCCCACTCCCGGCTTTCCTTTAACGTGAACGATTTGTCTTTATTGGCCTTACTAAGGCCACGCTGCACAAAAGGTAAGTGAAGGCGAGGTCCCCGGATTCACAGTAAGCGGATCTACCTTCTTGGTTCTCGTGATAATCGTTTGTACGATGTCTTCGTCGTCAGTATCCTCGTCTTGACCCTCTATACCGAGGACCCTCAGCGTCTCCACCGAGTCACCCTCTTCGTCTTCGTCTATCCATCCGCCACCATCCGTTAACTTACTGAGCAATTCCGCGCCTAAGCTCCTGCTAACGCTGCTAGGCGCACTGCTTGTCCCGTTTCCAACGCCAGGAGCGTTGCCCGCGAGCCCTGCCCGGAGCTCATCCATATCGAACCTCATACGATCGATAGTTTCCTTGAGCATGAGGTTCTCCTGCTTCTGTTCATCTAGGCTCGCTTGCGCTTGTTGCGCAAGTGCGAGATCTTGTTCAAGCAAAACAATGCGTTCTTCGTAAGCCTCGTTTTCTTTGAGGTACTTATTGGTCTCCATTTGTTGAAGCGAGAGACTTTCTCGGCAACTTCTGATCTCCTCGTCCTTGCGGCGAAGCGTGTTGCGCAAGTCCTCGGATTCGTCTGCAATCGATAATAGGTATGTGAATAGTGGGAGCCAAAAGCATCACATACTCAATTGTTCCTGATACTGCTTTTGCAATGAATTGTACATCGCACGTGAACTGTCCAAGACCTTTTGCACTTTGGTGATTTCACTTTCGAGGGCGGCAATTTGGGTTTGATTGGAACGCTCTTTGCTCCGTAGTTCTTTCTCCTCACGTTTCGCTGCGCTGAGCTCGCTTTTTGCTTCCTCGAGACGTGCTTCCATCTCCTCCAGTTCAGCTTCATGATCAGCCAGTTTGCGTTGCAGGGTGCGCTCCGCTTCGACAAGTTTTTTGGCAAGGTCGGAATTGACACGTTGCAACGCCTCAAGACGCTCCAACGGCTCCATAGAGGCTGTCGAAGACGACGTAGAACGATCAAATACTAGTCCGAGGGCCGAGTCATCTTCGGATTCATCCGAGTCTGAGTCTGTCGACATGTGAGGCATAGGCAGTTTGGTGACGGTTTCCTCAAAAGCTTCATACATCGCACTGGAGATATCGAGTTGGGGTGGTGTGGTGTGTGAAAATGGGGATTGGGATTGGGACTGCGCGCGTGAGTGGGGACGAGAGCCGACGGCGCCGAGAGGAGGCGAACCAACAGAACCATGGAATGTAGTAGGGGATTGTTGGGAACTTGGGGTGGCTGGATTAGAAGGTGCACGTGAGCGACCGCCAGTCGAGCGACTGAACACGGTAGGAGACTAAAGAGGACGATTAGTGGAGTGGAAGCGAAACAATTTATAAAGGGAAGCCGGACGAATTGACTGTGAAAACCTCGCAAAGGTTCGGAACCGACAAAGGAGGCAATACCGTCAGACTTGCGAGCTAGGACCCGAGATAGTTGCGATGCACGTCACATCCGAACTATATGGCTCGCATACCCCATAAGGAGCACCGAGAAATACATACATATTCCCGACGGAGAATGACTGTGGGAAGGCACTGACCTCTGAGTCGCTCACCGGGCGACCATGATTGCTAGCATCGCTTTTCCTACGGCCGGGGGCTGCTGGCCTTCTCGTCCAACTCGACGGCGCAATAGGAGCGAGGGGCGTGCTTCGCTGGCGTTTCTGTACATCGAATGGAGATTCCTTCGTACCAGGGGTACGGGGGATCCCGCCCGCACCGCGACTTGGAGGCCGACTTGGTGGTCGACTACCGGGCGTGGAAGGATGATATCCTCTGGCAGAGCCATTACTTGAAGAGCGTGAGTGCCCACCATGGTGGTCGCGTTCATCCGTACGGCCACGGCTCCAGCTATCGGCGTTCGGCAAATGGTCTTCGGGATGAATCTGTTGGCCCGACGACGTACGCATCGCCACAAGTTGAAGGATGGTGTCAGGCGTCGCCTCAACGTCTGGCGACGCGTCCACGATTTGCATGAAACTAGCCATCTCATTCTCGGTGAGAAGTTCGACACCATATTCTTCTCGGTAGGTATCAAAAACGTCGGAAAGACACCTAACAGGTAGGGACGTGACGCCTTCAGGGTTGTTATAACACTGAGGGTGCCCATGAAAGATGTCATGAAGCTCTTGCTGGATGTCGACGATGGATTGACGATGTCGACCGAAGTTCTTCATGATTACAGTTTTCAGCGACGCGTAAAAAGCAAAGAAAGACGCGATATTATGACTTACCAGATCATCCATGACGAAGTTTTAAGGCCTCGAGTAAGACACAAACCACAAACCAGCCACAAACCACGGGTGGATCAACTGCAAGGCAACTGAAAACCGCAGAAGTCCATGATAAGTTATTTGACCATATTTATTTCATGTTCGGATTGTATTATGTAATATTCTGACTTATCGAAGGTGATTATGCGTGTCGAGTGCCATGACATTCGATTTAAATTTAAAAGACTCGTCGTGTAGGCCATATTCTGCCTTGCTCCAGGAGGATTGCATGATGATGTCACAGCTCCACTCAGGCTAATAATCAATCGGTCCCACGGCGAAGACGCAGATTTGAATTCGGAATCTCGAAGGTCAGGCCCGTCAGGGACACAACTCTGACAGGCAACCATATCCAATCATGGAATATTGCTACTAGTAGATGTACTCGCGATACTGCATCCAGGTCCAATGTTTGGCCTTCTCATGGTTTCGGCGACACTGCCATCAAAGAAGCTTGTCAGTCCTTGTCACTCAGATCTCGCTCGGAGACTTTTTGGTGCTATATGCTTTTCTCTACTCCTAGACTGATACTTCGGTGAACTGTGGGCACGTCATTGTTTCTGGATAACGATAGGATTGACATAGCAGCTGTTGGGAAAGAGGCTGTATTGTGCTTCAGTAATCGCTGAGCGTCAAACGTGTGCCAGTGGGTTTCTACTCGATATAGTGGAAACTAGTAAGGCGAGGGTCTGCTCCGATTGCCCATCATCCGAGTTTAATCATCTCTCCGTGTACGGATCTTTCTAGGGCTTCGGTCCTATTCCTAGACTTAGTGCACCTCCGAGGCCTGTCACCGGTTAAAGGGTCACACGATTCAGCATTTAGAATTTGCCATAAGGAATGAAGGTTTTGTTGCGATGCTCGGATTCGAGCTCGCCCGAATCATATGCGTGTGGAGCACACGAAATTGTCTCATTTAAATTTTCTCTGCTTAGTAGTATAAAAGTGCTTGTACATACAATGGGGAACGCCGCGCGTTTGTACCATAATACATCGCACCTTTGTCGCCTTCGCTGCCACGTGTGAACTCAACAGGTTTATCAGCTTCACATCATTCCAAGCCATGCGGTGGTCCAGCTGACTGAGGCTGACCTGACTCGGCTCGACGTCCCCCAGGAATTTGAAGGTTCACGTCAACCCCTTGGGCTGGCGGACAAATTGTGAATTTGTTGCGTGCTACAAAGTTTGACTACAATAAATGTCAAATGAAACCCACTCAGCTCGAATTGCCAATAGAACGGTGACTCGGACGAAGAGATTGGTACCCAATCAATCTGCATCACTCGCTAGGAAGATCCCGAGAGGCGGAAATTGCCCGGCAGCCGGGATTCCCGGGAAGCACGTAACGCCGAAGAAAGGCTACAAGTGCTACTTGTACCTCATGGCAGCCGGCGGGCTGTAGCTGACCCAATTTTTCGGTTTCTGCCCCTTCAGAGGGCGACTTTCCACTTTACGCATCCTCATAGTGTTGCCATGCGGTAGTTCCCTGAAGATCTCGAAATCATTAACATGCACGTAGTACACGTGGACATAAACTCTAATTGAAACACATAACCTGGACTCCGGCCCTGGAGTATCCAATATTTTTATCTCTGGGTTGCATGCCGGAACAAATAGATTGTCTGAAATCAGATAGCGCTGGCATCTTGGGACATGGTATCAGATGAAAATACATAGAAGTTGTTGTAATTTAATCATTCACAAGATGGTTGAATAATACAGTCAAAAGGCAGGGGAGATATCTCAGCGATGACGTTCACCTTCCCAAGGTGGAAATATAAATGTGGGAGATCCCCAGTTTGTAATGGACATGGCAAAGACTTAAATACGGAAGAACCTGCCCAACTATGAAACTACGTCGGTCTGAGTACTAGCGATGCGATAAGTGACCACGGCTCGCGTTCTCGCATTGCAGGCTGCAGAAACGCCGGTTTGAGTCCCCCATGGGGCGACGACACTCCTGGCACGTTGCTGCGAAACCCTGAGGCACGGCGCCAACGGACGGCTGACGGACCACCGACTGGCCCCTCGTGTCTGCATTGCTACTACAGGCCCTGCTACAATACTTTGAGTCGTGGAGAGCGGGCAATTCCTTGCATCGCTCGCACAAAGCGGCAAATCCGTCCGAGATCGCGGTGCTAGGAGAGTCAGAAAAGGTGCATTGCATGGTAAGGTGCGAAAGCATACTAAACGTGGTGTCTGCAGTAATCTAATTGCTCTTGTACGCGATTGTCAAAGAATCTTGGCTGCCTGCACCCTGGTAGTTTGCATTGAGGCACACCGGGATTGTCTGCAGGGCCTTGGGGGAAATGGCGCTGTGTTCCACCGGTGATGGCACCTCAAGACGGATTAAGCAAATTGAGCTCTCGGTGCGGGGGTGCCATTGGCAAGATATAACACATACCGGGATTGTTAAAGCCACTGATCGTATGAGTAGCTTGGAACTGTGCAGGGCTGTTAAAGGGGGGTGCAGTGCTCCCAGCCGTGACAACGGGTTGGGGCTGTGCTCCCGACGAGCCGGCCTGCGAAAAGTTCGCCGGCGGGATGGACACTGGCAGGAGTGTTGGGGGTTGTGGCCTTAAACCTGCAGTATTGCAGTCGCTTGTGGTGCCTGCCTGCAGGTACCCTGAAAGGGCTTTATTTTAGCCTAGTTTAGAGGTTAAAGAGAAACCCCATACTCACTCGCCGCCCCCGTCGTATCTTCTTGAGAGCCTCGCCCATGAGGCACACCAGGCGGAGGATAGTCCTGGTAAGAGATACTAGTTGTAGCCGCGATATTTGCTTGTCCCTGTAGCTGTTGATTATGAGGCGGGTTGATCGCTAGTACCCGAACCATTTGGCAAACTAGCAGTCAGCGGAAGGACCTCTGTACTATATGCTTTCTCACCTTGCTGTTGGCTTGATTGGCCATAACGAGAGTCAGGGTTGTTCGATGTATTGCGTACGGTCCGAGCGCGTTGGTGCGGTTGATCCATGTACTCAGTCTCAGGCTTGTGCGATTTCTGGGGAATAGTCTCTGGGACAAAAGGTCTTAAATTCGTCGCTCGACGCGACTGCACATGTTATCGGGCAATTATCGGGAGGACCCCTCCCCCTCCTCTGGGCGTAACGGATGAGATTCGAAGCGCGTCGATGGAGCATTCTGGTCGAACACGCGTGTCGCATCATACCGTCTTCGTGAGGAGGGGTGGAGGGGGGTTTGAAATAGGTAGAACCTTGTCTCGCCCAAAACAAATCATGGCCCACACGCGTTTCTCTATGGCAGAAACACGACCTAGTACATGGATGGAACATGTCAGTTGAACGTGTTCAGCGCAAGGTGACCGCGCGGCAACCAAGAGTCATGCTAGTCATGAGCCGATCTATCCACCATCACGCGCCTCACTGGCATCTCAGGCTGAGCCTAAGGGGCATATCAAATAGGTAGAGGTCCACTCACATTATACCAGCCCAAACGAAAGCCGCTCAGTGAAGCATGTCGCAAATCGAACTGTAAAGGTTCTGGTGGTTGAAAGGTGGCAGGACCAGGTAAGAGATAGCAGGCGATGTACATCGATGACACTACTATAATGTCGTGAATATGATGCATGTGAATCGTACGCGCGCCCAATTTTTTCTGTGTCCAAAAAGAACCACTGGCATGTCGAGCTACTTTGCAAGGGGCCTAGGGTATCGAAAATCGTTTGCATCTAGGAACTGTCTACAGCCCTCACGGAATCACGAAGGCATAGGGTGGTGCGAGAGTTGCATGCTGACATTGTAAAGGGCAAGGGATGATCGATGCCATCCCGCATGTACAGTATCTGGGATCATCTTCGGGAACAACAGCGAAGGCTTCTTCCCTGACCACTGCAATGCCAGCCTTCTCTTCATCTGGAAGGGGTCGTTCATGTGCTTGTAGTCCACGCGAATTCCCCTTGTTTTTCTGGGCTCAATACAAAGGTCGTGGGCTAAAGCAAGGCGGGTTACAGGCAGGACAGGAAACCGCAGCCTAGCGGGTCAAAGATTTATGGTCCGACCGCCAGTTTCTCTCACCCAGATCCTTGTAAGGTGGATCGATTGTGTTGAAATACGAACTCTCGAGAGAAAATTTGCGAGTAATTTGCGTCGGTGGGAACTTGAACCACAGATTTCCTGCGGAACAATTCCCGAATAAAACGTTATTTTCGCCAAATACAAGATTGAGGTGCTGTCACGGAAAAGTTGTCAAAACTTGAACCATACCATTGAGCCTGTTTTCCAGGACGTAGTAATGACGTGGGTGGAACCAACTCGTCTCACCGGCCTAGCCCAGCGTCAGTGCACTCCTCATGCCGCAACCTCTTTTATTTGCTCCACGCTCGAATTCAACTCTGGTAGCCTTTGTCTTCAAACCCCAGTGGGAATAAAGAAAGCAAGTTTACTGAGATCGTATGAATTACCGTAGCTGGATACTTGCGGTGTTTTTCTCACTGGCAGACTCGGAGTTCGGTGTCATGCTCAGTGGCCCAGTGTTCCAGTACTGTGTTGAGATATCTAGTATGAGTAAATAGTTACTAAATATCGATCTTAATAGCAGGCCATAGATGAGGAAGACATATCGAAGTAAGCGTACATACTGTCATGCTCGTTTATGTTCCATAGCGGCACTGGCAATCGTAGAGCCTCAAATTGTCACATGTTGCCATTCAATGTTTCCACGTCCGCCGACATTGCCAGCGCGAGTCCAAGTCTTCTTGAGATTACTGTCGTGCCTCGCATAGTCGCATTGCTCTCTGAAAATTATAATACGGAGTTAAAGTGTAAGGATGGCATACGCGCTGGCCCGGGGCTTGGAACACCCGATTTCGGCCGACACCCGACACGTCCGACGCCACAGGACAGCGAGCGCGCGTCCTTGCCACACAAGCTTCAAGCCGAGCCTCAGGCACTGGCAGGATCGCGGCCCGGGCCGCCGTGTGTCCCCATCCTCACTATTACTACAGTACAGTAGTACCCCTCACCCCCGTCGTCGCGCGCTCGTCTCCAGGAGTCCAAGGCATACCCTTTCTCTTTGTCTAAGGTCCCGTAGTCTAGACTGTAAGTAGTTACTGGAGTTGCTATATACTCGCACGCAGCACCGTGAGCTACTACAGTAGGCCACAAGTGTCTCCCAGGCAGGGCCGCAAGTGCGGTGCCAGACTACTGCCAGTGCCACTGGTTCGCCTTCGCGTTGAATTTCTCCCCCCCCATATTTTGCATCTATTACTCGTCTCGTTTCGCTCAGTATCATTCAAGTGGCTCAAGTGGAGCCATCCCACACACTCTCTCGTTTTCCAAGGCTCACGCGGAGCCAACCCACACACCCTTTCTCCTCCCCTTGCAACTTTGCATCCCCTTCGGGATCGTGGACACGCATCGGACTACTACTACAAGACCTCCCCCTCGAACTCACAAACCAGGCGGATTTCCTTCCCACCTGTGTCACAAAGGCCCTCCACGAGATGACCCAGAAGAGTTTACGATGATGTTCTCAGGCTGTGGCCTTGCTCGTGCAAAAGCAAATGACCCTGAGAAATTAAGCTAGCCTGAGAAAGATGAAATCGATAACATAACACACAATTGATGTTTTTCATTCATTAGTGGCTTGTATCATCCGCACAATGACGAAGATACCCACCGCAACTTACCAACTTGAAACTTACTACACTCCCTTATAACTACTCATTTCTTACTTACACCCAGGATAAGACCGATAAAGTGTGCTGAGCCCGGTATGTTAGTTCCATGGGGTTTTCCGCCTACTTCAAGTTAGGACTAGTACCGGACAGTATCCACAGAATGTTTCGGTGTGTGAGGGAGAACTGGCCACGTCGGCCCAATTTCTCAGGTCCTCACAAGTTCCTCACTGTTTACTCATCTAGCCGTCCCTACCGAGAACTCAATAGGCAGGGGAAAGGATTCCAATTGACGCTGACAGCAGAGGTACGTGCTAAGGTGGCGAGGCCTGACATTAGGTCGACCTCGGCAAGCACGAGGTCATTTGAGAGTGCAACAGTAGGCACCGTTGTGACCGTAAACCATTGGGTTTTTCTCAGGCTATCGTGATCCCGCATGTGGACGGAGGTGTAGCAATTCAGCATTTTAGCGCAATAACAGCACAGCGTCTCAATTTGCCAGCGGACGCGCGCGAGGGGGGACTGAGCAAGTTCTTCTTGATTACTAAGCGAATGTGTCTCTACTGTATGTGCTAGCGCCATGCGCGCTGTCCTAAGTGTCCGTGTGATAAGATAAATGACTATCTACTGTGCCTAATCTATGCAAAAGCCCACTAAAAGGGCTGTTAACGACGAAGCGTGCGCATGCAC
>Ga0307510_10009289_pt1 | contig 11720 bp, 14 predicted proteins | sample 12_EM_MG_FD_207224 | JGI IMG/M metagenome (GOLD analysis project Ga0307510, IMG submission 207224) | Populus trichocarpa ectomycorrhiza microbial communities from riparian zone in the Pacific Northwest, United States - 12_EM | ecosystem: Host-associated > Plants > Roots > Unclassified | place... | reverse complement strand
TCTTTGTGGAAGTACTTGGAACCGCATGGAAGCGGCTGTAGCGTTTCGCGATTTCACCGAAGCGCGTCGATAACATGAAATCGCGCAAAATCCAAACTACATTTTCCTGATGTCGCCCAAAATCTTCGCCTATAGCACCTCCTGCCCACCTTCCCGCCCAAAACGCGCTGAACTCTAAAGAAACGCTTGATTCACTGACCGCTGGCATGCAACACTGTCCATTGCTTCCGCCTTCATTTTGACTTGGACTTACTGGCCGCCTCGCCTGAGATACGCTCTCGAAACACCAGACACCTCCCGACCCCTCACGTCCGTTTAACCCCGGTTCGTGGCTTCCACGACTGTCGAGTATCTAGTCACCATCCCTCGTCGACCCTTTATTCTTTCACGTGTTGCCGGACCTCCAGTACTGACTCCGCTCTCATCGACACTACCGATTCCGGCAGGTATCGTGTAGTTCAAGCAAAGTCAAGGAGGATACTCTGTATCGCGAGGTTATACCATCTCCATGGCACAAGCGTTCGCGTAGGAGCGCCGCGAATTCACGTCAAAAAAGCGGGACTCAAGGGCTTGATGACTCGTGGCTACGTTCAATGAAAGGGAGGACATTATATCGACATCTCGTCCGCGGGGTGTTAGGAGAGACAGAGAAATGAGCGGCGATCTCTGTACTGCATCGTTCAGGTAGAGCAATTTAAGGACTTGATGCAATAAAAGGAATATTCACGAGTAATTTTGGATGTACATTAAATTTCGAGAGGGGGGATCCGTTGATGAGGTTGGATTTACAATCCACAACGCATCGATGAACTGACCCGACGGGGCTGAGCGGAGGCAACTGTACGGGCTCAACCAAGCACCCGGATGCTCCGTTCGCTGCTAGTAAGTGATTCTCTGCACTCCCGCCACATCTCCTGCTGAAAATGGCCTGAAGGAGTATTTGGTGTGCCGGCCGTCGACGTAGCGTTGTGCATCAACGAGTTACTCTCGCCATCGAATCGCACTCCGTCGGAGGCATATAATCGGAGCGCTAGTGCTCTTTCGTCATGTCCCTCTCCTCCGCTCCCAGCTGCTCCGTGTTAGATTCATGGGGAGCCTCGGGATTATTTAACGTCCGAAGCACGGTCGTTCAAACACGATCGCAGAGGAGACAAGTTTTCAGGGCGGGTCGTTCCGCGCATATCCGGGATATATCGCCATTGATTCCCTTCCTTGACTCTCCTTCTCTCCAGGCTAGTAGCCATCCACTGACTCTCGATGTCTTTTTCTTCGTCAGCGCAGTTGTCTATCACGGGCCCTGTACCGAAAACCTCACCGAACCCCAAAGCGACACCGGCCACTGTACAGTGTATCCCAGTTGGACTCCGGGACGGTCGGGGCCCGCAACTCTTTGCCGACCCTACGTCCCGCGAGTGAGGCTGGGCTCGGTGATATCGGGTTCCAACCCTATTCCTCACCTCACCGGATAACGGCCGTCTTCAACGTCCAAGTTCTCCTGGTGTACAGGCCACCGGACAACAAAGCTCACGGTGAACACTGTCGGCACTTGTTCCCCTTCCCCGCCCTAGACCCAGTCCTCTGCTCGACCTTCTTCACTGGCTCGACGACGTTGGATCCCTCACTGCCATTACGAATCTTATTTTACTTTTGGGAGGCTTGTTGTCGGGTTGCGCTCGCTACTCAACAATCGGAAGAGGTTTCAGGGAGTAGGGCGACTGATTTCTTAGTCCACCGCTGTTCGACCATAAATAAATACACAGATGCAAGAAGGGAGACAAAACATAACGCGGAAGGCAGAGCCACGACGAGCAGTGAGGACAAGAAACAGAAGGATGCGTGCGCATAAGGGTGGGTAAGGGAGAGAACACTTGAAGATGAAGGAATTCGCGATATCAAAGAGAACAAGGAAAGGGGGGGTGAAGGGACGAGACTCCAAAATTTTTCCGGAGAATGGATCTGGAGCTAGGGCTCGATGTAATTATGCATTTGATTTACTTGATTGATTTGATATGTTGGATTCCTGAGCTTAGAGCGGAAAGTTAATAATACACGCAGGAAATAGCATCATCTATAGTAGCTCACAATTGGAGTCCGATCGAGATCGTCGATATCGATAACGATTGAAGCCTGATTGACGACGACCGTTGTGAATCCTGACCGGCGGCCCTGGGCCCGGTATGCCTGTTGTCAGGGGCATCCCGTGTATTTCCTGGAGGAGCTTTCTACAACCCTCCACATTGTCCAGGAACCCAAGCTTCTCGAAAACAGCAATGGCACTCAGAGTCTCAGACTTCGCCTCTTCCAGCTTGTCCTGCTCGTACCAAATCCGAGCCCGCACCTCCATCGCATAAGCCAGTTGGATTACATTATTGACCGAGTGCGACTTGGCGCACCCGATCTGAGTGTTTGCGTCATCCAACCTGCCTTCGTGGTAAAACAGCCGTGCCAGCCGGAAATGAGCCCAAAATGATTCCCTGTGCCATTCGAAAGACGACGCAATCCTGAGAGCAACCTCCAAATGGTCAATCGCTTTCACTGTCTCACCCTTGGATTTATATATATCGCCGAGAATACGATGGGATTTGCAGAGCCGGTATTCTTCACCCTCCTCCGGCAAGAGGGAGATCGCGCGGGATGCGGCTTCTTCTGCGGCATCGAGCTGTCCGTCTTTACGTAACAACCGGGCAAGCACAGCCAAGCACTGTGCTTGTACCACCCTGTCACCGAGCAATTTGGCGACCTCCAATGCTTTCTCCGCCAGTTGTATGCCCTCCTTGGACGACCCCATTGTTCCATGTGTATCGGCCAGGTGCCTCAACATTCGAGCAACCTGATAACCACTCCCCCTCTCTCCCTCGAGCTTCAAAACACAAATAAGGAGTCGTTTCCTCTCTTCGTGATCCCCACCCAAGGCAAACAAGCGCGACAGCTCAAACAAGCATTCCGGCTTGGAGCTATGATCGTCCGGGAGCCCTTCGAATTTCGGCTTCAGAATTACCAGTCGATTCTTGTGCCAATAGAGGTGCCGCATAAAGCAGGCGCAGGCCCGCCAGACGCTGTCCGATCCTGCATCGATCGTTGTGAAGACATCGAGCAGGTGCTCGACGTTGATGTCCTCCGATTTTATCCACTGTGTATCGACGAAGTCGGGCCCATTCGGGTTGAGGCTGACTGACATCCGGGAGAAGTAGTATTCCTTCGTTGCGCAGAGGAGCGGGGACGACATCGGATCCCTTGGACAAAAGTAGTCTCGGAGTGGTGCCAGCATCGTCACGAATCCGTCGCTCCGGTGCGTCAATGAAAGAATGCAGAACTTGTTGAAGATGTTGGTCCTATTGGGGATCGTGGGAAATAACCACTCGAGGTTGTTTTCGTCAACGCCTTGCGGGAAGAACGCGATGACTCCTAGAAGGGCCCGAGCGTCGGGGCCGAGTGTTTGGAACAGAGGAGAAGCAAGTGAGAGTTCGATCGTGGCCGCAAGGCTCGTGTTGTGCTCGGTCTGTAGAATGTTCGTTCGTTGTTCCTCCCACTCTCTGGCCAATCGGCTCAGGTCCCATTGGTTCTGATGCGCGACTGTGGCGAGCAAGGTGATTGAGAGTGGGTGGAACTCAAGCTGTTCCAGGATGCCGTTGACCAGGTTCAACCGATCGTCGCCGTCGTAGAGGCGATAGAAGGTGTCGTGTGCAGCACCTATCGACAGTGTTGGCACGTTGAGGCGTTTGAAGTCCGGCGGGGCGGTGGAAACTCGAGACGTGATGCAAATGCAGATATTGTTGAACCGGCTCAGCTCCTCGACCGTCGAGTAGATCTCCTGAGCGTCCGTCCCCCGTGGGTCCAGGATGGATTCCGCATTATCCAGGACAATTAGCATCTCCTTTGAGGATAGGCACGCTCGTAGGGGACTCAGATCCTCGGGGTTTTCGATGCCAGCGCCGATGACCTTGGAGAGCCGCCGGAGGAAGTTGGCACGGGAGGCGGGGAATTTGTCGCAGCGGATGAATCGACGGTTGTCGCCAAACTGCTCCTTGATCCGATCGTGGTGAAGAACGGTCAGAGCGATAGAGGTCTTGCCAATTCCTCCAGGTCCAATGAGAGCGATCGGAACGAGGTCCTCGGCGAGATAGACTATCTTCTTGATTAACTCGTCGCGTCCGAAGAAGGTCCTTGGTGGAAGTGGTGGAGATTCCTCGACTAAGCTAGATTCAAATGTAAGATGGCGAGCGGACTGGGAGTTGAGGTTGCTGACCTGGTTTGTGTCTGAACAACGGTGAGTATCGTTCGGTGGCGGATACGGTCCATGTGTCACTCACCAACAGATTTTTACCATCACCCCCTTTCCGATCCTCCACCACGGCACGGTGGATGTTAGAGACCATCACTTGAGTGCTCGTAACGTTGCGCCCAACCTCGGAGATGATGGCGCGGGCCTTGATGTCGCGAGGAATGTCGGAAACGGTTGGCGGCAGATCCAGCGATTCTCCGGGTGCACTAGGCACAAATTTCAGATGTCAGTTTCATTTCTAGTCGACATCTCTGACCTGGCGTGAGGCTGGGCAGTTTTGAGCGGTTACTCAGTGACAGGTAGAATACGCATTGTGCTCACCTTCCGATTTTGACTACCGGAGCTCTGGAGCGCTCTATCCCCAGGAACGGGAGTGCGAGTGGTTGCGACATTGCGATGAACGGCAGGAATCGTTGGAGTGTTCGTTGCGAGTTCCTTCTATAAGTGGAATGTTAGCGATGGCCATCACATTCCAAGCGACAGAGCGCACCCGAAAGACCTGAAGAATCTCGTCGAGGTCTAGCCTCCAGGTGGCGATCAATTTTTTGTCATCCTTCGCGTGATAGCGTCGAGACATCGCATTCCGTTTGTTCCACTCGACTAGGCTCCTCTGAATATCTGCCACCGTCCTATGATTGAGAGAGTTTTAGTCAAAAACTCGAGATAGATGTCGTTTGTTCAACTCACAATGTCAATTGACTCATTGCATCGTACACGGACAGGCTGAGCTCGTCCTGTCTCCTTCCATCCGTCCCCCGATCAAGCGTTCGACAGACATGGGCGCAAGATAACCCGAGTTCGACGCAATCCGGTTTGTTGATCATTGAGTCCTGACTAGGCGTGAACTTGGAGTAAATCGTTGTGGAAGAGCAGGAACGTACCCTGATCGTTGTAAGGAGGGTGGCGACGGAGTTAAAAACAGCCTTGGCAGGTAAGATACCGGAGGTCTTCGCAAGATCCAAGGCCTTGATGGCCTCGTTCAGGTCTGCCTCCCGCTCCTTGGGTCGTTGGGAACTGGCCTTCATGGTCGAAAGCGGCGGCCACGAGAGAGCCGTGCAGCGCGAAGGCCACGAGGATGTTTCTGGCGCTAGAAAAGATGAGCGGCAATTCTTTCGTGATGCCTCGTGCAGACAGACCCGTTTAGTGAAGAGAATCGCATTTGCGGCTGTGGCATTTAACGTTGAAGGTACATGTGATCGCCGGGCCCTGCCAATCGCCCAGAATCTTATTCCCAGCCTCTCCTACCGAGAATTGGTTTACTCATTCAGGTGACCACTGGCACAACCTCTGCGTGTATCTGCCTCTGTTTTTCTCTCAACCCGGCCTCCTGATGTTCCGTCTGAGGTGCATTCTCGAAATGCCCACTTGTCGCGCACCCCCCACGCTCCTCTCCAACTACCAGACCTCCGTCGATCTTCCATGTCCGTTTCCACCCCGACCTATGGCTTCTACGACCTGCAGCTGTTTATTCGGCATCCCTTGTCGCCCCTTCATTCATTTGTGTGTTGCCGGACTTCCAATATACACCCCACTCTCACTGACAATACTGATTGTACAGTGTGACCTTCACCATGGTGGCTTTCGTATGGCAAAATCCTCCCGACGCAGACATCATCTTCCGCGCTTCTGGGTGGAAAGAATCTCACGCTCATAAGTTCGCCCTTTCTCTCGCGTCTCTAGTATTCAGAGATATGTTCTTCGTTCCCCAGCCACCTGACGGACCGTCGAAAACCCCTATCATCGACGTCGACGGCCCTCCGGACGCACCCGAGATGTTCCTCCGAATGGTCTACCCGGTCCGTACCCCTTCCATCAGTGATGCCGAAGCCTTGGCGTCTCTCCTCCGTCTCGACAAGTACGATGTGGAGGCTATCCTCGACGCCCACAAGGACTACCTTCCATCGGCGTTTATCAACACCCCCCATCCGCGTGTACGCGATCTTCTGTGCCTATAGCCGCGCGAAGGAAGCCGAAGCTGCTGCCCGCCGTGTTTCCTTCGCGTCTTTGGCATACTTAAACTCGAACCCTCTGCTCCGCCTCATGACCGTTGAGTATTACCGGCGACTATTGAGGTTCATGGTTTCTAGGGACCAAAGAATGCGGGAAATAATCACCCGGCACCGAGAACAGATTACGAATTACAACGATCGTTTTCGCCACGACGACGCTCACACGATGTATTCCAACATCATAGTAGCCGCCATTCAGGCCGGTTTCAAATCCTTGTATTCGAGTAGGTGAGGCACTTGGCTTGGTCTCGAGCACCCACAGGTGAGCTCCAGGGGTATGCGGAAGCGCTGCTAAAGGAAATGGTTGAGATGGCAGAGAGTCTTTCATGGGTAGATTGACATTTACCCGCATAATGTTTAAGAGATAAAACATCACAGCAGTCTTATTCGATGAACACCTTCACCTGCGCCTGATCCTAGACCTCAGGCCTTCGTGTTTTACTTCGGGATGAGCGAGAGACGGATAGGTATGAGGGAAGTCAGGGATTGTTCATATAATTGACGAACAAAATATGGGACGGAAACATACCTAGACGTGAATTGACCCAGCATGCAGTCGTTTGCCTCGGTCAGAAGAGCTTGGGTTCTGAAGGATGTTTGTCCCTTGCGTGTTCAAACGTTCAATAGCAGACCAGGAGTAGGAACCGTTAGCTCACATATTGTTGGTGCTACGTTAAACGCCTGTCATCCAGGAGGCCGGGAACGCGACCCAACCGTGACTTCACCCATTCAATTTCCAGCACCGCGATGTCTCTCCCCTCCCGTCTACATGGCAGCTGACCTTGAGCCCGGCGTAAGTCCAGCGTCTACTATGTTTCTTCAGCGATGGTGGTCCCGCAATGCGGCAATGCTGAGGCCATCACGAAGCACCCTTCCCTTCGACAACGATTTTTTGCGTCGTTCGAGTTACCTTGTTTGCAAGGTTTCCCTAAGTCCCCTAAACCATCAGCACGTCGCAGAAATTCTCGATATTCCGGCACGGGAATGCTCGGCTGTGACTGCTACCATGGGTAATGAGGTATTTGTCTATGAAAGAAGTGAGCACTCTGTTGCCACCGGTGTGCTCCACGTCAATGACCGATTACAGCGTGAGGGCTTTGTCGAACGACAATCTGCAGAAGCCCATGTAATCCTCTTACAAAGGTGGGAAAACATTAGGTATCGAGATTGCCAGACGAACCCAGAAACCGCCGTCCGTCTCGCCAGACCTCTAGCCCGGTTAGTACCAGGGGGGACGCAGCAACGCACCCAGGGACACGCAACCCTCAAAACCCAGGTGAGACCCCGGAAGTATCCCTCTACCACTCCAAATAGGGGATGTGTCCCCCACCCTCACCAAAGGCTTTCCATATATAGTAGTAAGAGCCAAACAAACGACCACTGAACGAAGAACCGATGACTAAGTTAACTGGAGGAGAAGCGTCACAGAACAGCGGGAGGGTACCGGGGAACGGCGGCGATGTTGTGGCGAAGGCTGCATGTGTCGCGCTCTCCCTGGAAGCGCCGGCGGAGGAACCACACACCCAGTTTGGAATGCCGTATTTTGTCACCCTACCAAGAGCCGTTGGTTATTTTACATTCATACGTAGAAACAAAATGTTCTTCAGAAGGATTACTACCAGTCAGTATGCGAAAGCTTTACCATAAAGTACACTGGTTGTTCTGTGGCTATAGCCCCCTGCGTTTTTCGTTCGATCACCCAGATTGGGGACCGGGGTGGTGTACCACCCTAGGGTGAGTTGCGTGTCCCCGGGTGCGCTGCCGCGCCCCCCCTGGTTAGTACCCAGCGTAACATTGGCACTATGATCTTCCGTCACTTGGTCCCTCCAACGGGATTCGTGGTCTCATCGAAAGCGGACAAACGTGTGTATCTTAATCTATCCACGTCGTCAATAAACAATGTCGTTCCCGCCCAAACCATCAGATACAACGAAAAGGAGTCGGGGACTGGCGTCTTCGCCACCACGATTATGTAAAATCGTAGCACCACTCCCAGGATGTCTATAAACCCGCCGAGCCCCTCCGCGTCTTCCGTCCCGCGTCGCTTGGCAAGCCCAACATAACACGGTATCAAGATGGCCCTTCAACCGACACCGATGTTGAGGTCAAGCTCCGTCGAAATGGGCTCAGATTCGAGCGACCGGGACTTAACCGGCCTAACTCCCGACGGATCCACGGCGTTAAACACTCCGGAAGTCCCGCTGTCGGAAAAAAAGGAGTGCGAGGAGACCGCGACTAACCCAGTCGCTCCCACGCTGGGCGGAGATGATTATCCTGATGGGGGGTTTACCGCATGGTCTGTTGTGATGGGAGTGAGTAAATTGAACCATCCCCTTGCCCCTTCAGATATTCTGATGCGTGTCCGGTCGTGAAGTCTACGTGTGCTAATTTCGCGACGTAGGTTGCATTCCACAAGCTTAGTGTCGAATGCCCGACTGACCTCAGAGGATTCTCTCAGATTCGGTCTCGCGAGTGCCTGGGGAGTACGCCCATTTCAGATCCTTCCCCTCGTCAGTGTCGTGGCTCACCCATGAAACAGGTATTCCAATCTTACTACGAACGGGTCCTCATACCGGAGACCCCAACTTCGGAGATGTGAGTCCAGAATTCTTCATGTTGGGTGTTGGGTTGATCTAACACCTGAGTGCTAGCGCATGGATAGGGTCGATTCAGGTGCGACGACTGCACTTGTCCTTGTTGTTGAACTGACATGCACACAGTACGCTCTGGTTTTCCTTCCCGGGCTCATTGCAGGGCAGCTTTGCGATCTCGGCTATTTCAAGCGGACCCTGCTTATTTCAAGGTCAGCAACAGCTTCTGTTCCCCACGAGTATCATTGACCACCAACTCGAGATCAGTGTGATTCTAGTCGTAGCGACCGTGCTCACTGCTGAGTGCAAGAAGTACTGGCAATTGCTCCTTTGTCAGGGACTCCTGACCGGGTTCGCCTGCGGAATGACCCTTTGTCCGATCCTTACCATCGTTTCACAGTGGTTCAAGAAACGGAGATCATTGGCGTCTGGCATTGTCTCCGCTGGAGCATCAGTGGGCGGGACAGTCATTCCGATTGTCGCCAGAAACTTGATCGACCGTGTTGGGTATGTGAGTGGGTTGTCCGTACAATGAGCGCGGCTAATGAACTTCTTCAGATTTAAATGGATGATGCGAATTATCGCCCTGATCGAACTCTTCATGCTCGCGATCGCCAACTTGGTAAGGTTTTTCATATAAAGCTCGGCCGACATTGGCTCAGCCGCGTTGCCTCTAGACTCTCAGACGAAGATTTGATCCTCCTCGGAATACTGGCCCCTTCTTCTCTTGGCACGACTTTAAGAAGCCTGCGTTCAATGTCTACATCTTCTGCTGTGTCCTTAGTTTTCTGGGTCTCTTTACGCGTAGGTTGCGCGTCCCTTTCCCCGCAATTACTCCGCGACTAACGTGAACTTTCTGATAGTCCTCACTTACATCGATCTGGGCGCGACCACGGTCGGGATTTCTCCAGAATTCTCCTTCTACCTCGTCTCCATCGCGAATGCTGGGTCAGGTTTTGGGCGGATATCATCTGGATTCTTCGCCGACAAATTTGGACCATTAACTGTAATGGCCCCACCGACCCTACTTTGTGCAATCATGACGTACGTTTGGCCGTTCGCTACGACAAAGGGATCACTCGTTGCCATTGCAGTCATTTACGGGCTCTGTTCCGGAGCATGCGTTTCCTTGCTCATATTGCCCATCGTGGTGATGGGTGACACGCACGATACTGGGAGAAGGACAGGAACCGCGATGACGGTCATTGCGCTTGGAGCCATCGCCGGACCTCCGATTTCTGGTGCCATCGCTCAGACCACAGGCGGGTTCAGAGCTGTCGGTTATTATGCAGGTATTGTCCCGTGATCACCCCTTCTCACCCTTGACCCCTTATTAAAATACTCTCCCGTATTTTCTCTCCCTCAGGATCATGCATCCTCGGAGCTGTCGTACTCCTATACCTCACCAAATACCTGATGATTGGCAGCTTGCGCGGAAAACTCTAATGCTAGAATTGCCGGTCCCCGTACAAGGAAAACCACACTTCCCACTTTTTAACGACCACACATCATCATGGAGTGATCTACCACCTACTCCTGCAGATAGTAAGGTAATTATATACCTTCACACGCACGATCTGCCGCCGAAATCTTTACGCCTGATGCCCCGCCCGGTTAACCCATTTTTTGTTGTACTTAGTAGTGTATAGAATGTTATTGTCTTGCTTTCAACCTCTGTCCACCGCCATGGGGCCCATCGATCACCAGTTCAGAAATCATCGTGAGATAAAAGGGGAGCCTTGGCGGGCGTCGTCCCTTGATGTTCTGCAGCGATTTTCTCGTCGCCACGGTCTATTTACCTTGTATTTGTCGTGCGGGAAGTTTGGCACCGTGTAGTATGCGCCCGTTACATCGTCATTCCTGCTGCAGCGAGAACATCTCGTCTGGTATATATCATGCGTCAACGACATTGATCCCTGATGTTTAAGAGATGAAATGCCTTCACAGCGACCTTGTTCGATGAATGCCTTCACCCGTGGTCGATCCCAGACCGCAGGCCCCACCCCAAGACGAGCGAGAGACGGATGGCAGACAGGAGCGAAGCCAGGAACTGACTCGAAACTATCGGGGATCGTTCACGTACTTGGCGAACAAGAAGGTGGGACGGAAACATACCCAGGCGTGAGTTGACCGGCACCAGGCGTTTGCCTCTGTCCGAGGAGCTTGGAACCCGGACGGTATTTGTCCCCTGCGTGTTAGTAGACCAGGGGTAGGGATCTGGGTTGATGCCTGCTGGACGGATATTCGAGATGGATGTGGCGTCTGACGAGGATCAAAGGCGGAGCAACGTTCGTCATGATGTTGTTCGCACACTGAACCGCGGTGTAGAGAGAACCGGGGGCAGCAAAGCCAAGTTTTATTCGGTGAATTGGATCATGAGCGAGCGTGTTCACGAACCGATGGAGGTCGGAGGTGTAATCCTGGGGACCGGCCTTGTTTGCGGTTTGGGGTCGCGGAGAACGGTTTCGAGCGTGCTTGGATATTTGGGATGGCCTAGAGAGTGATAAAAATTACATGAGTGGTCATGACACATCATGGGAGATCATGAGGCAGATTTAACGCATCACGAAAGATCATAACTGGATCGTGATGCCCGCGATGTGTCACAACCGCCTCATGATCTCCCATCGTTTTTTCCTATTGGCAGGAGGCCGGGGACCCGGCCCGATTCCACCTCTGAATCGAGACGGGTTCGATTCCCAGCACTGCGATGTTCTCCCCCCTTCCGCCGTCTGCCTGACAGTTGGCCTCGAGTCCGGCGTAAGGCCAGCGACAATAGTTACGCCTTATGGTAATAGGAGGTTATCACGAAATGCCCTTCACTTTGACGACCTTCAC
>Ga0307510_10009288_pt1 | contig 11721 bp, 6 predicted proteins | sample 12_EM_MG_FD_207224 | JGI IMG/M metagenome (GOLD analysis project Ga0307510, IMG submission 207224) | Populus trichocarpa ectomycorrhiza microbial communities from riparian zone in the Pacific Northwest, United States - 12_EM | ecosystem: Host-associated > Plants > Roots > Unclassified | place... | reverse complement strand
AAATAAAGCTCCTGTCTCGTCGACGGAACGGACATGGACAGTGCAGATTACATGTAAATCCCTGGACTTAACATTATTTTTAAGTACAATTTAGATCATTTATCCACCTATTTATTCATCAATCGTTTTCAAAACATTCTAAAGACGCCCTGTAAATTTAGAGTTTACTAGATTTTGATGTTTTTTATTTAAAAATATATTAAAATAATATTTTTTTATTTTTTTAAAAATTATTTTTAATACCGGTATATTAAAATAATATAAAAACATAAAAAATATTAATTTGAAGTAAATAAAAAATAAAAAAATTTTAAATTTTTTCAAAAATATTTTTAAAATATAAATACAACTTGATTATTTATTTTTTAAAAAAACTATCTTTAACGTTATCAACAATGATTTAAACAGTGTTCACACCCTTTTTTTTTTCATATACGAGAACAATTCAATATTCAATGCCCATCATATTATAATTTTTTTTTATTATCAAACTTGTATTAATTCATGAGAAATTGACATTTATGAATCTTTAAAATAATAAAAATTCACTGTAAATTGTTTTGAAAATATTTATGTTTCAAGACATTAACCGACCCAAATGCAATTAAGAGTTCTGCTAGCACGAAGTTCATTTTTATATTTTTTAAAGTTTTTAAGGTTGCTACAACATAAAAACATTTTAAATTTATATATTTTCAAGTATTTTATTTTTATAGCGATAAATCCAATGTAAGCTTACCTACAACCATAACAAGAGCCCGTTTATTTATATATTTTAAAAGTGTTCTAAAAAAAATTATTTTTTTATATTTTTAGATTATTTTAATATGAAAATATTAAAAATATTTTTTTTTAAAATAGTTTTTTAATATATTTTAAAGTAAAAACAGTTGAAACCACTAAACATCCTTAAATAAATAAATAAATAAAAACAAACAGAAACAGGGGTTTTTTTTCTCTCCCCTCTCTCTAACATCGTAGTAAAGTGCTTTCTTAAAAAAGAAACTGTACAGGCAGATCCTCCGGAACAATGGTTCATGGCTGTCTTTGCGCACACCACATCAATAGATCTCATTCTATGCGGAAGTGAATGGTCGTTGTAAGGGATGAGTGGGAGAGACTGGACTGTTTGGACAATCCTCCCACCCACCATCTCTTCCCTTACACAATCCGAGATCCATGCAAAGATTGTCCGAGGCATGGATAATTTTGAAAGAACGGACCCCACGACAATATCTCCATATCTCAGGGGTCCCACAAATTCTCAAACGATAATGACCGTCAAATAAATATTTTTGACAACTAGATCTAGGAAAAACTTACAAGATTCCAAGATTGATTGCCTAAAAAGCCTTTTTGCTAATGCAAGAACCGGACCCCACTGTTCATGTTACAAAAATAAATAAATAACAACTGCGAAAACAAATATTACAATCCATTAATAACCCGTTCGCTTCGTTTACGAGTATTTTCATAAAGTATATTTATGATTAAAAGATATTAAATTTATGATTTTTTAATGTTTTTTTCAATAATTTTAGTACAATAACACTAAAAATAGAAAATCTATTCTTCTACAGTAGAGGAGAGAGTACTACTTTCTACCTGGATCGTTGAGTAAATAAAAGGAGGGAGAGATGGACCCCATCAACCGAGAAATGATGACCACTGTATTAAATTGATTGATTGATCTCTCTCTCTCTCTCTCCCTCTCTGTTAGAGCTCGGAAGAGAAGACCAAACCCTCCCTTTCAAGATAGAAAAAAAAAAAAAACGTAAAGAAGAGAAAAGCCCTTTACGAAACTCTCACTAGTCACTACTATATCCTATTCCTCTCTCTCTCTCTCTCTCTCTCTGCTTCAGCTTCGCGTCAAAAGAAAAAAGAAAAAAGAAAAACACAAACCCTCAAGAAACAAAAAGGAGTGTCCTTTTCATCAGCAAGGTTCACTTAACTTGTCTCATTCATATCTCTCTCAAAAATCTTTACATGCCATAAGTGAGAGAGCTGAGTTATTATTATTTCTGAGATCTGAAAGGAAAGTTAGGGTTTTTATTTGGTGTGGAGGGGAGAGAAATGTGGGAGCTTGGGGATTAAAAAGGGAGAAGATCTGAGAAGTTCATGAAGCTAGCAAGGAGTGTTTTGTTTTGTTGTAGTGGAACTGGAAGTGGTTTTGGATGATAGTTGTTTTCAAGTTGAGCAAGTGTATTCTTGGTTTTACTGTTGGCGGTGGGAGGGTGGGTGGGTGGGGCTTTCTTCTTCGGTTAAATAATAATTGAAAGATATTATTGTTAGTGTTTGGTTTTTGAGGCTATTAATTAAAGACTGTATTTTGTTTTCCGGGTTCATTTTTTTTTTATCTGAAGAATGAGACTTTCTTCTTCCTCATCTTCTACAACTGGGTTTAATCAGGTGACTCAAGAAGGTAAAAAAGACTCAAACTTTGGCGTGTTCTTCATTTTTTTACCGCTTTTCTTGCACTTGCATGCTAATTTTTACATGGGGTCCGTGCATGTTGTGCTTTGATAGAGCTTGATGTTGCTTTTATGTGAATATTTCAAGTTTTTACATTGAACATTGAAAATTGCTACATATTTGTGTGTGTATCCTGATTTCTTGCTATAATTGTTGATGTGCCATGCAAATTCATGCAATTGTGCGGGAATGTTTGTTTCTTCTGTAGGGGATAACAAATGTTTGAATTCTGAGCTATGGCATGCATGCGCGGGGCCTCTTGTGTCTCTGCCTCATGTTGGAAGCCGAGCTGTGTACTTTCCGCAGGGTCACAGTGAACAGGTTAGTGAAATAACTTTGTTTGATTTCAAACTTGCTGTCAAAATTTAGTACTAGGAGAACAATTATACGCTATGCCTGACAACCTGACATTGATATTAACTTATTCATCATTAAATGATACTCGTACAGCATAATTTGTAGTGTTTTAGGGGTTATTTCACGTATGTTGTTGTAGAAGGGAAAAATCTTATATTTGGCAGGCTAGCACCTTGCTTACATATGTAATTTTACTTTTGTAAATGGTAAAGAGATGTTTGGGCTTTTTTTTTTTTTTTTTTAATATCGCTTTGCATATATTCTTCTTTGTTGTCTGTATTAAGTTGCATATTTGCTCTTTTTTCTGTGTAAACTAAGTGTCTTTTAAGTTCTGTATAAAGTCGTAGATGGCATTTATCCTACTTTCATAGTGAGATATTAATGCTTCTTTAGCTAATCTCATGTACGCACAAGCATGTAATTTCTGTTTTTCACCACTCTGCTAGCATTTTAAAAGAGTCTTCCATTTTCTGTTTAGGTTGCTGCTTCCACCAACAAGGAAGTTGATGCTCACATCCCTAATTACCCAAGCTTACCTGCACAACTAATCTGCCAGCTTCACAATGTGACCATGCATGTAAGTGATTTGTTCTTAATCTGCTTCTGATTGGCATAAAATGCTGCTGTTGAACTCAAATGTTTTATGTTTTAACTACAGGCTGATGTTGAGACAGACGAAGTTTATGCTCAAATGACCTTGCAGCCCTTAAGTCCGGTATTTTTTTATTCCTAGCTTGGATTTTGAGTTTCCTTGTCTTGTGCTGTTTTTCCTGCCTTGACGTACTTCTTTTCCAGGAAGATAAAAAAGATGCTTACCTATTGCCAGCAGAGCTAGGTACTGCCAGCAAACAACCGTCTAACTATTTCTGTAAGACATTGACTGCAAGTGATACTAGCACTCATGGAGGATTTTCTGTTCCTCGAAGAGCAGCTGAAAAAGTCTTTCCTCCTCTTGTGGGTCCCGCTTTCTTATTCACCTGTTTTTGTTTGCATGATGTTTCTGCAGGTTTTGAGCTCATTGCCATCATTCTTTATCAATTAATTTGTTTGTTCTATTATGTTGCTCTTGTAGGATTTCTCCCAGACACCTCCAGCTCAGGAACTAATAGCGAGAGATCTTCATGATAATGAGTGGAAATTCAGACATATATTTCGGGGTGAGTTTTTGTATAATGAAAATTTTCAAGATTGTGTTTTTGACATGTTTGGAACAATCATTTTTCAATATTGTTTGCCTGGTCCCCTGTTTGCATTTTTTTTTTTCTTTCGCTCATCATGATTTAGCTGGGCCGTTTTCATATTTCTTTGAATTAGAAATCACTTTTGGATCTTTGGATATGTAAGCAGTACCAGTGACATCTTTGATTTTGTTGATTGCACTCTTGTGAGGACCGAACTCCAAACCTGTAATAAAATCTCAGATAAAGTAGGAACACAAACAAATTCCTGAATAGGAAACTAGAGTGAATATTACTGAATGACAAAATAGATTGGATTCTCAATCAAGACTTCTTTACTAAGAGGCAAAACAAAACTAAGTATCCTAATATCAACTAAAATCTCGCCTAATTAAATAAAATTAAATTTTCAGGCATTAATCTTTGAAGTTTTGCTTTGTTCCCCATCACAAATTTAATAGATATGACAAGCTCATATGGCTGTCCTCAATCACCAAGTAAACAAAAATACTCTTGTTTACTTGGTGACTGTAAGTTGTACTTTGTAATTCTTATGTTCATAGCTTTATAATTATGGAATATGAAGATGGGAAAAGTCTCACTTGAAATTGAAGAAAAATACATTTGCGGAGGTGCTTGTATTGATGAGATGGGATGGAAGATTGAGCTTCTATATCTTTCAGAACTTTTGTGCAATATTATCCTTTTCTTGTTTGGATTTGGAAATTAAATATGAAATTGAATGCTTGGCGAAAAATAAAGTAGCACTTTGGTAAATGAATGCTTACATGTGTTACTGGCTTATCTTTACTGCTGGACAATGATGATCACTTTGGTAAAAAGTAATGTGAGTATAATGGATATTCTTGCCAAAGTGATGGGAAGAAACTGGCAGGATGTTCGAAGAGCAAATCCCTGCTTCTCATAACCTCTTTCCTGTGAATTTTCAGGACAACCCAAGAGGCATCTTCTTACAACAGGATGGAGTGTGTTTGTTAGTGCAAAGAGGCTTGTTGCTGGTGATTCTGTCCTTTTCATTTGGTAGGATATTTCTCAACCCTGACTAGATGATTTAACTTGCTTTTACAGCATGTTAACATGGATGGGTGTGTGGAGAATCAATCTGCCTAAGATACGCCTCAATCTATCCTGATGGCAGCTTAAAAATATCCAACAAAATGCTGTGTGTTCTTTGATCTATATTTTTGGATGTGAACTATAGAGATTTAAACTAGAAGTATTCCACATGTACCCATTTTTTTGTAAGAGGGGACTAGCCAGGCTGTGTCCAATCCCTGCTCGCAACTGTATGTACAATGCAGCTTTGTGGCAATCTTCCTTTTGGCTGACCTTAAATCTATTGAGGCTGGAAGTTGAATGGTCCTCAAATCCAGTGGCAATCACATTCTAATCAACATTTTTCTTTTGCCAGGAATGAGAAGAATCAATTACTCTTGGGTATTCGGCGAGCTAATCGTCCACAAACTGTTATGCCTTCATCAGTTTTATCAAGTGATAGCATGCACATAGGTCTTCTTGCTGCTGCAGCGCATGCAGCAGCCACTAATAGCCGTTTTACAATATTTTATAATCCCAGGTAAAATAACTTCTAGTACAACATTGAAAATACTTTAATATTAGAATGTAAATATTGCTCATTTATGTTGTTTGATTGTAGGACTAGTCCTTCGGAATTTGTCATTCCCCTGGTCAAGTATATTAAAGCAGTATACCATACAAGGGTTTCGGTGGGCATGAGATTTAGGATGCTATTTGAAACAGAAGAGTCAAGTGTCCGCCGGTAAGTCTGCTAGCAGTTTGACATGGAATTGATTCTCTAGGACAATGTCTTACTTTGTCATTTTGTTACTGGTAATTTGTTATGCTGTTGTGACTCTTTAATTTTGTTTACAATATTGCATGCTCAACAACCTTTTACATTCTTAAAGAGCTATGTACCCAGCCACCCCTTTAATGTGTTAAACTGCTGGTGCTTAGAGTAGTCTTAAAGTACCCTTGTTGCTTACTCATTGGCTTAGAGGTGCCTCAATTGCACTCTTATTTTCACTCTTATATACAGTTTCTGCAATTTTTCTGTTGAAGTGATGGAGATAACACAAATTTTGACCTGTAGTGCTTCGGGTATAATGAGATGCAATGTGGAATGGATGTGTGGTGCATCCTTCTCTTTTGTGTGGCATCTAAGAATTCCTAGTGAGTGATGCCTAGGAGTCCTAGTGCTTTTCTAGATATTTCTATCCTTGGTCTAATTGCTATCATTTTTCAGTTCCATTGTTTTAAGAAATGACACCTATCTTTGGCCTTCACCTGGTAGTTTAAAGTTTTCTGTCAAGTAACCATTTAAGATGTTAGAGCCTCTTTAACCTTGTGTGCAGGAGTTCATATTGTACTGACGCCCATAATTTATTAACTAATCCACGTTTCAAGTCTGATGGGATTTCATTTGAAGGTGCATGCAAGCTATTTTAGCCTATATTTGGCTTTCAAGTAATAGCCTGTGGTTTTGGGTTGAGTTGTCATTTGATAAGTTTGAGCTATTTTCTTATAGCCATGCGATTTCAATTCTTTTTTTTTTTTAATTGCTACACCACCTATACCAGATTAAATTGGTGTTTTGATTGTGTACTAATTGCTCAGATTGCCTGTACATCATCGTTTCCAATTTTACTCCTATTTCATTTGCTGGCTCATTTTCTCAGCTGACTTCACTCAACTCGCTCACTTTTTTATACATTTTACCTCTTCTTTTAAGTTTAATGATGGATCAATACTTCTCTTTTGGAGTTCGTAAACACAAAAGCTTCATAATCATGTGATTATAATTATGTGGGATGCTATTTTATGGTGTAAAGTACAAAATGGATTTCCAGAACATTGCGTTCCTGGTTTGTTGCCTTTGCCCCAGAGTTGACAGCCAAGGAAGGGAAGCGTATTCAGTTAAAACAAATTTTGCTGCAGATGTGCTAAAACCAAATTTTCCAACAGAAATGCAAATTGTCTTTCACGTTAAACCGAGGTGATTGATGGATGCAGACTGTAAGAAGGATGAAAATGAAATATGCATCATGTATAGTGATGGACAGCTGCTGAAAATGTTATGGAATACCATTTATAGTCTCTCCAATGATATAGTTGTTGGGGAACATTTGAGACAATACCACTCTTCTAACTCTTAAAACTAAACCTGGTTTCCCCCCCCTAATTCCTCGCACCTGGGTCTCAATTCATCATCAGTTTGTTTCGAGTTAGATCTTCTGTTGTCTTGTCTGAAACTATCAGTATAGTTATTTTTATGCAGTGTGGCAGTTAGATATTTGGAATCTTTATTTTTATAGGGTTCATAAGCTAATAGTGCTCTCTTTATTTTTTGTGCCACATGTCTCCTTTGTCTTATTTTTACACTTCCATTTTCCCAGATGCATTTTTTTTCCTGTCATGTCTACTGACTCCATTATGTTTGATTCCAGGTACATGGGTACTATAACTGGTATTAGTGATTTAGATCCTGCTCGGTGGCCAAATTCACATTGGCGCTCTGTCAAGGTTTGGTGGAACTTCATTGTTTTTTGTACTTGTATCTGTGAAGCCCTTTTTTTAATGATTTATTCAGAGTTTTTCTTTATTGTGCAATTTTAAACAACTTTTTTACTGCTAATTTAGGTTGGCTGGGATGAATCCACTGCAGGGGAGAGGCAGCCAAGAGTGTCTTTGTGGGAGATTGAGCCGTTAACTACATTCCCAATGTATCCATCTGCCTTCCCTATGAGACTGAAAAGGCCATGGCCATCTGGGCTACCGTCTTTCCATGGTATGTGTTGTTGCTGTTCAGTGCTAGGAAGTAAGATGTTATCTTCACGAATCAAATGTTAAGTTTGACACTTAAATGATCCTTTTTTCCCTCCTGAATCTTCCAAAAGCAGGTCTGAAAGATGATGATTTGAGCATTAATTCACCAATGATGTGGCTTCAAGGAGGGGTTGGAGATCTGGGAGTTCATTCTCTGAACTTCCAGAACTTTGGTGCAGCTCCCTGGATCCAGCCAAGGTTTGAAGCTTCTATGCCAGCTCTACAACCTGATGTGTACCAAACAATGGCAGCTGCTGCACTTCAAGAAATGCGAACAGTGGAATCTTCCAAACTAGCATCTCAATCTCTTTTGCAGTTCCAGCAATCTCAAAATTTATCTACTGGGCCTGCTGCTTTGGTTCAGAGGCAGATGTTGCAGCAGTCAAATCTTCAGAACGCTTTTCTTCAGAACTTTCAGGAAAACCAGGCTTCAACACAGACCCAGCTACTGCAACAACAGTTGCAGCAGCACATTCAGTATACTGATCAGCAGCAGCAGCAGCAGCAACGGCATCAACCCCAGCATCAGCATCAGCATCAGCATCAGCAAGTTCAACAGCCTAAACAACTGAATGAATTGTCTGCTCAGCAGCAGATCCCAAATGTAATTTCAGCTCTGCCTCATCTTACATCAGTTGCACCATCCCACTCTCCATCTTTGCAGGCGATTCCTTCCCAGTGCCAGCAGCAGGCCTTTTCAGAACCACTTGGGAACCCGATTGCTGCATCCGGAGTTTCTTCAGTCCCCAGTATCATGGGTTCATTACCCCAGGATAGGGGTCACTTGCTTAACTCAAATGGATCCAATCCTGTCAGCTCTTCTGCCTTGTTATCAAAGCAAGCAGCATTTGGTCCTCAACTTTCTTCTGGAGCTGCTCCTGGTGTGCTACCCCAGGTGGAACAGTCGGGAACTACACAATCAGCTGTGTCCGATCTTGCTACCTTGCTAGCTCCATTCTCTGGAAGAGAGTACTCTACCTATCAAGGTGCTAATGATCCGCAAAACAATCTGCTGTTTGGAGTTAACATTGACTCTTCTACATTCATGCTTCAGCATGGTATACCAAACCTGAGAAACATTGGCACTGAAAATGATCCGTTGTCTATGCCATTTACTGCTTCAACTTTTACAAGTGCTACTGGAAGTGATATTCCACTTACTTCAGACATGACAGCTTCAAGTTGCGTAGATGAATCAGGTTTCTTACAATCCTCTGAAAATGTGGATCAAGTAAACCCTTCAACAAGAACCTTTGTGAAGGTAATTTTTTATCCTTATGTGTGTGCACATATGGAAATGTATGCATACATAAAGTGGCTATATAGGTCTTCAATTTGCAACTATATCTTATGATAACAAACAAATTGGTATATATGTAGAAGGTCTGCCATTAATAACATTAGGTCATGCACAGTATGAAAATTCAATCTGACTTATGGAAATTGTTGTAAATAATTCAAGGCATGCTGAAGTATTATCATAAACAATCCTGTTGCCATCCCTTTCCGGATAAAAGCACCCATTCCCTTTTCTTTTCATTGCCATTTGATTGTACTGTTTAGGTAATCTTGACATGGTTTATATGTACAACCTATGAAGCAGTAAATGAATATCTCCTTGTATCTGAAAGTGCTTTAATTTTAATGAGCTATATTGTACAAGTATCGGTATTTGGTACAAATCTTTTTTGAAAGGAGGGTATTCACGGTTTTGGTGCTTCAGTCTGCAACAAGTAATTGTAATTTGCCTCTATGTAGTCTGTGTTTCATGGCAGCTATCATTTTGGTACTTAATAAAATTACTCTAATTGTAACAGGTTCACAAATCAGGGTCCTATGGGCGATCACTAGATATTTCCAAGTTCAGCAGCTATGATGAGCTGCGCAGTGAGCTTGCTCGTTTGTTTTGCCTAGAAGGCCAATTAGAGGACCGACAGAGATCAGGCTGGCAGCTTGTATTTGTTGACCGGGAGAATGATGTGCTTCTCCTTGGTGATGATCCTTGGCAGTAAGTCCTTAAATTGTTTCTGGCATTCTTTTATTTTTTTATATATATAAATAGTTTTCTAAAATGGCAATTTAGGACAAAAAACTTGAGGCAATTCTATAATCACTTTTTCCATTAGGTCGCTTTGATGACTAGTAGTGCTTGGCTCCATTGCCCTTCATTGCTCTATTGATTACACCAATTCACAAGGTTCTGTTTGGGAGCCATGTATATGTTCAATTTCATACGGTGTTCCTTTATTGATCGTCAATTTAACTGTTCACTAACTGTATATGCTTTTGTTTTTTCTTTGAAAATCTAGTTGTTGTATACACTTGGGTGTTAAAAATGTGGGGTGGTCCTGGATGCTTATTCTTACTGGTCAAGTAGAGATAATAACTCCAGAGAATAAATCTTATCTAAAAGAAAAACGAGAAAACGAAGTTTGGGAACATACTTCCTGGTCCTAGCAGTCCATGCACACTTGTGACGAGGACATAAATTTATCCTTTTCAACTTCAAAGTTTGGGAACATACTTCCTGGTCCTAGCAGTCCATGCACACTTGTGACGAGGACATAAATTTATCCTTTTCAACTTCAGTGGAATCAATTTATGAGAGTACAAGTGTGACTGAACCTCTTGGGAGGCATTTGCATTATTATTTCTTGTTACTTGAGAAATCTGTTTGCTTGTTGCTGGCATGTATACGTCTAATCTTGTTGGTTTACAATTCATTGCTGATGAACCTCTCTTTCCAGGGAATTTGTGAACAATGTCTGGTATATCAAGATCCTATCTCCCCTTGAAGTGCAACAAATGGGTAAAGAAGGTCTCACTTCTGCAGCTTCTGTGCCAAGCCAAAAGCTTTCTAATAGCACCAGCGACGGCTACATGAATAGACAGGAGTTTAGAAACTCAAGCAATCCCGATGGCTACTTGAATAGACAGGATTTTAGAAACTCGAGCAATGGGATTGCATCCATGGGGTCTCTTGACTACCAAGGCAGATGCTCGTAAAACCAGAAATCAAATGAAAATTAATTGTGATGTGAGTAACTATTTTATGGTGACTGTTATACATCCACTGAGCAGTAATGCTCTTACTTTTTTCCGGTGGGTAAAGTGTCGTGCATGGTCAAGTTTATCCTGCATATTACTGTAAATTGTAATTTAATATAGGAGACCTTCTCTTATCACTATACTATGAACGTCATGAAAGCGTTAGGAGAATGGCAGCATAGTGGTTTGTTTGTTACCCTTCCCGTGACTTGTGAGATGATCCTGATATTTTAAAATATTGAGCTTGGTCAGCATTTTCATTTCATTTTGTGATTCGTAAATACCCCGTGATTCATTTCATTTTCATGTTTGAGTAATTAGCATTTCTATTTTGAAATAACTTGGTGCACTTTCTAGTAGATGAACTAGTAATTTCTGTAGTTTTGGATTGATAAACCGTTGTCCTTCTTCTGGGGTGGTGGCTGGGGATCGCAGTGGTCTGGTGAGTTCACCAGACAATCTTGCACGCAACTGTTGCTAGATGTCTTGAACGATCCAGGGTGAGGCTTCAAGTCTTGTCATTTTCAAGTAGAATTGGGGAATTAAGATCTTCCACCCGCTTGAATGAATCTGACACGGTTTGTTTAAGATCATGTTACTGGATGAGGTTTCTTAAATACTTGTATGCAAGCTGTGCTCGTCTTTTAACTCTCTGGTTTGATGGGTTTAATTCCTTGTATTGCTTCAACTAATTCGAGGAAGTTTTGTGAAAGTCTCTTCTCCTGTTTATTACTTGGTAACAAATGATGATCTGCAACACTTAACCAATATTTTTTAGTAACCAAATAAATAGAAAATA
>Ga0307510_10009287_pt1 | contig 11721 bp, 17 predicted proteins | sample 12_EM_MG_FD_207224 | JGI IMG/M metagenome (GOLD analysis project Ga0307510, IMG submission 207224) | Populus trichocarpa ectomycorrhiza microbial communities from riparian zone in the Pacific Northwest, United States - 12_EM | ecosystem: Host-associated > Plants > Roots > Unclassified | place... | reverse complement strand
CCCAAAAAAAAAAAAAAAAGGATGGCCACATCATCAGCAATTGGGGAAAGAAGATTAAGAAAGGGTGGGCTCAACCTAAGGCCTTGTTTTGACGCAAGTCATGCATGGGTGGTTGCATTCCAGAAATTTCAACGCTACATCCAGTGGCTAATGCTGACGCTCTGGAAGGCGTTGGTGAGATCACAGGTTAGGCGACTAGGGGGAACCGTTACTGAAAACAGGCACGAACACGTGGATCTGCTTCTCTGACCTCGGCCACTGTTGGCGCGCGAACATACCAGCTGTCTGTTGTCAGGAGAGTTCGCCTCGGGCAAGGTACAAGGCTTACAGCATTTTTGCATTATTCGGGATGACTGGAATCCGGATCATTTAGACGAGTTCTGGACGAAAAACACTAGAAGACACTCACCGTTTGCGACCCAATCTTTACCTTCAAACACACCATGAATTCGATGAGAGGGTTTCACCTGTTGTCTGAGCAACGAAACATTCATATATGCAGCAACGGCCGCATCTAGGGCGTTCTGCCCTTGCCATGGAGAGAGAGCAGCATGGGCCCTGAGGTACTGATATGGCACACGTTACAGATAAATAAGACTTCACGTACGAATGGCCACGATATTCCACAGAAATGCGTTGTAGGGCAAGCGAGCTACTCAGGCTTGCACCATGCTCCGGACCAGGAGCAGGATGACACCTGCATCACAGTCTATAAGACGGTTACAAGTGCAAATTGGGGACGTTGACCCACATTACACATGCGTCCATTTCCCTGTATGCACCCTTTTCAAGTAGGATAACCTTGCCTTGGCCACCCTCCTCGGCTGTTTTCTCGTGAGAACCACTCACACAAAAGTGAATGATATATACCTGGAGTGCCGAGTAGAACAACTTTGCCGGGTATGTCATGTTCAATCAGAGCGGCTTTGACGGCAAGGGAAACGGCGACCCCGGCTATAGCAATTAGGTTATGACCGCATGCGTGGCCAACACCCGGGAGAGCATCCATTTCAGAATTAACGCCAAGTACGCGTCCTCCATTCCCATGGGAGAATGTCGCCACCCAAGCTGTATCGAGATGGTAATGCCTTTTCACGTCCCAGCCGTGTTTCTCCATGAATGCAGTAAGAACATCATGTGCGTGTCTTAAGCGTCGTCAGAATAACACATATTAGCCATGAACCTATGATTTGTCGTATACAGAAAGGCGAACTTCTCTTGGAACCCCAGTTCAGGATGACCTAGTGTCAGAAGCAGAGGGTAGTGAGCAAGCCAGTATGAAGGTGACCAACTAGCGGATACCCTGTACCGTGAATATCCAAGCTAAGAACTCGGAGTTCTTGACTAAGATTGGAGACTATTCTTGAAATGGTTTCATAGATGTCTGGTCTGTAAATAGCCAGTGAATCATCATACTTGTCGACATTGCAAAGACGACGTTCTGCTGGCGCATTTTGTGCCCACCAGAATTGGGCGTGGTCTGCGGGCACAGAACCTGGTCCCATGACTAAAACACTGATATAAGTATCGTGATGTCGAGGGGAAGTTGGAGGTGGTGGTCACAAACGATGCACTTTGAACCGGTGACGATCATTGATGATGATGTGATAACCGATAATCGATTCTGCAGTAGTACGTAATCGAAACCCGTGTCATTAATAAGGCACGTGTCAGGTCACTCAGTATCTACGGCGATATCTCAATGTCCACAGCAAGGGTGTCCGCATTTGTTGACAGACACCTATCACTTCTCTCTAAAGAACGCGATGCCGAGGTTGAGAGGACCTCACTTATATTCTCAAAATGTGGCCCGAAACTACTGGAGCAGAAAGGGCTTGCTCTCAATGGGTTAGGGATTGCCAGTATAGGTGTCGGTCTAGGAAATAAAACGTGCGTTCGTACACTATTTCTACCCAGCATAAACCGTACGATCTTGAGAAGGGTAGGCTTGTCGAATTGGAGCGCCCGGCTGCGTACCATGCGGTCACCGTTTTCCCTCCACATACATTTCGGTGTGATGCAATTTCGACTCTTTCTTCCCTGGCTCAAAGAAGAGAATTAGGTCCGGAGATCTCGCATCGATTGAGGAATATATTGCATCCACCAGCAAATCCAAGAAGCCGACGAGTACGTCAGGACGAGACAAGGCAAAATCATCTGTGGAGGGTGTCATCTACAAGGTATATACTCAACGTCTTCCATTTGAGCCGACTCAGCGGCTCAACTGCCGTGCCAAAGGTTACGGAGTCCCGTATTATTATCGCCATCGATCCAACGCGTTCGGAACTCGCTGACTTCGAATTCCCTGAACGCTGCAGAGTCCTGAAGCTGGCGAACAGTATCACTTACGATAGGGAAGCTTTCGTTTTGATTGTACTGGACCCTAACTAGAGTCTCTAAGCAGGATGGAGAACGCGCTTAACCAATTAAAGAAGATGATCGCCACTCCATCACAATTTGAGACGATGGTGCGTCCTCTCATATTCTGAAGAGATCATGTGCTTCAAATTTCAGCTCGAAGGAGGCTTTTAGGTTAACTGAAGTGCTCCTCGGGATGGCAATGCCTGCGCGACGTACCCTGGCGCATGACATATCTTTTTTCGACGACTCGCTCAATGACAGCCAAATGGCAGCCGTCAAGTTCGCACTTGAGGCAGTTGAAGTTGCATGCATTCATGGCCCCCCAGGTGAATGCCTTTGGTAAAGCCCCGTGCATTCCTGCTCCTCATGCTTGTACAGGCACCGGAAAAACCCACACACTCATCGAAATTATACGGCAACTTACTGTTATCACTCCTGTCAATCCCAGACCGCTGCGCTTGCTGGTCTGCGGGGCATCGAACCTATCTGTCGATAATATTCTGGAACGTCTTCTGGCGTTGCCCACTCCCCCCCAGGGCGAAAGGCTCAGCGTTACGCGCATTGGCCACCCTGCACGTGTCATTCAGAATGAAGACGCTCTAAATTCTACCTTAGAAGCTCAAGCGGGGCGATCAGATGAGGTGAGAGTTCTTCGTACGATGTTTGCGAGCGCTCCTTATTTCTGTAAGGCCGCCTTGGCAAAAGACGTGAAGACCGAATTAGAGACGGCCTTGGCTGCCCTCGCTGGAAAAGGGAAAAGTCGAAAATTGCCCCGAGGTCCAGAGCGAAAAAAGATGTGGGAGGAGGTCAGTGCGTTAAGGAAGGAGTAAGCACAAAAAACGCTTGTTCCGCTTTACTCAATCAAGCTACTCATGCGTTAGGTACCGTCGGAGGGAAAGGAACATTGGCAGAGCAGTTCTTCATGAGTCTCAGGCAAAGAAACCTCGCTTAAATGAATGATAACATTACTTACATTGAATGTAGGTAGTGCTGGCCACCTGCCATTCGTCAGGGGGTCACCAGCTCCGTGCTCAGGATTTCGATATAGTCATTATCGACGAAGCAACCCAAGCACTTGAAGCTGTGAGGCACATTCTCATATAACAGCCACAAATTTCCTTAACTCGTTGCAGGTTTGCTGGATACCTATATTCAAGGCAAAGAAACTCATCCTCGCGGGCGACCCAAAACAGCTTCCTCCAACAATCCATTCACTGCCTGCATTAAAAGATTCTGGAAGCCAAAGGCGCACAGGATCAGGGGTAGGTGCTTACATTGAGTTATCGGGAACCCCAAGTGATACCTCACAGCCAGAAGGTCTCGACGCCATCAGCGATAGTCATAACGAACTGGACTCTGGAGAGACTGGTAATACACCTGCGTCTAATGCCCATGGACCCTCATCAAGGATGGTCCCGAATCTGCACGGCTTGCTCACACCTCCACGAACGCTGGAGGTGACCATGTTTGAGAGGCTGGAGAAAATGTATGGTCCGGACATCAAGTGCATGCTTACAGTACAATACCGGTGTGTAACCGGGTTACGGTAAACTAGATGGATTTAGCGATTAAGCCGATCACTAGGATGCACTCGAAGATCGCTGAGTTCCCTTCCAAGGTCATGTACGACTCTAAGCTCGTCACACACTCCTCTGTTGCCACCCATCTCCTTCGGCACTTACCGAATATCGCAACGACGCTAGAAGATGTCCAGGACGCTCTCGAGACCCCCGTCGTCTTCTTCGACACTGCAGGCTGCGAGTACTTTGAAAGGCTGGACGGTGATGGTGACGAAGGCAGCCGATGCAACGAAAATGAGGCAACAATCGTGCATAATTGGGTGGCAACTTTGGTGCGTTGCTCAGCTTCGAGCGTTCGAGCGTTCGACTGGTCGTCTAAGTCTTCGCCTCTCATAATGAACGAAGGTCTCAGCTGGGATCACTCCGCCGCAAATTGGAGTAATCACACCGTGAGTTGACTTTGAACAGGTGCGGTCCTGGGGTTCACATTCAAGGGTTAACAGGTATCAGTCGCAAGTGGCGTTGTTAACTTCTCTTCTTCGTTCAACGCACGGTCCCGAGCTTGAGATAGGTACAGTAGACGGAATGCAAGGGCGTGAGAAGGAAGCTGTGGTCATGAGTCTAGTAAGAAGTAATGATAAGGTATCTAGAAACGTCTCTTACTGTGCCTTGACCGTTAACAACCGCCCCAAGCGTGAGGTGGGGTTCCTGAAAGACGAACGCAGGCTCAATGGTATGAAGGGACGCTGTCATTTCGACCACTGGCTGATTTGCTTCCTTAGTGGCTATGACTCGCGCACGACGACATCTCGTGAGCAAGAATCTCCTCTCATTCCCGATATAGCATTGAAATCTAGACTCAGTGCGTGGTTGGGGACTCCTCCACGGTACAACATGGGAGCAAATACCTGAAAGATTGGCTTTCTTGGCTCGAAAACAATGCAGACGTTCGATATGCAGGGTTAGACTGATTTTCCTGTGCCTGGATAAATCTTTGCAACCTTGCGCCAAGGGGAAAACTACAGGAAAGTAGAGTACGGTATGCAGATACAGTGAAACATGCTCTACCACCCGATCGATGCGGGTCTTCAGGGAGGCAATTAAGTTACAATGCATATCAATCGTTGTTCGTCAATGGCAGTATCAATATTCCTCCATATCCGACAGTGATGCGTACTCTGAGACGGAGCGCGTGTCCTCATACTCGGCAACAACCTCCCGCATCGCGTACCTCATGATGGGCGCTGCGGGAAGGACCTTCGGCCCGAAGATCTCGTCGTCCTCCTGTGCAGGGGCGAGATCTTGCTCTACAAGAGTGTAGGGCTCGCCGTCCATGCCGTCCATCTCGACCGAATCGCTCACAATCGCAGTACCACTGCTAGATGCACCCATAGGGTGGATACCGATACTGACACGGCGACTGGTGGGCATGGTATGATCAAGTCCTGCTTGAGGTGCCACTCCTTCCAACGATTCGGGAACTTCCTTCGTCACTGGATCCATCCACCGCAGATCGAGGATGCGGCCGCGCACCATCCCATCAACGGCCCGGACCCCGAATTCCCGGCAGAGCATGAAATACGGCAAGGAACGTACACCGGGTTGAGTGAGGCGGCTCATGACCCGCAGGAGTTGCAACGCTGTAAAATCAGACACGTAGCCCGGCTCTGAAACGGGGGAGGAGGTGTGTGGATTGCGGGTTGTGCCTGTGAGAGGTGGATAACCGGGAAAGCCTCCGCCAGATCGCGTGGGGGAAGTAGGATTTACACCAGACTGGCGCAATGCGCCGGTAGCGCTGCTCCGGCGACTGCGCGGTTTGTGATCAGCTGTTTGTGGATTCTGCGCGGTGTGAATGATATGAAGGTTGAGAAGGGCGTGTGCTTGAATGAAGTGGGAGCTTTGATGTACTATCCAGTAAAAAATATTGGTCAACGCTTAAGCCGAACATAACCTGGTGGCTTACTTTCCAGGCGTCCGTTGGAGTTCACTGACGTCGAGAGAGTTATGAGCGAGACACATCTTACATAGTATGATGTTACCTACCATAGTCTGTGACGTAATCTTGGATGTGAACAAGCCGCCCCCCGAACGCCTCGTAAAGTCTCTCAAACTCAAGACCACTCCTAAGTCGTTCGGGTACTCTAGGTAAGACTCTATCCTCAAAGAAAACTCGCGTTTCTGCTTTTGAGCAATCACCAATAGTGATGATCTTTTCCACCGATCTTAGCGCATACTCCAAGCTAATACGCAGTACGAACCTTGCAGTGTTGCATGACATTCAACTGTCTGAGCCATGTCTGATAAAAAGGGTCGCTAGTTGCGTGAATAACGTGACAGAGGCGATCCTGTTTTGTCAAAACGAGCATAGAGTCCAGGAGGGCTTTCATCGCCTCGACAGACTGGATGAGTCCGGGGCTGGAAGCGTCGATTAAAAGAGTTCAGGCGAGGAGTGGGAACGTACAGTTTATGGGCTTCGTCTAGGAAGAATACGGGCATTTTCTTGACTGACCTCGTGGGTGGTTTCTCTTGAGACCGTAGTGCCTCTGTTTGACTTGGTTTCCGTTGGTCGACACGGTCGCGAGAAGATGAACGGAACTGCCACCACTTCGACGGTCGTGTGCGGCTCTGGCTGGGGATGGGACTCGGATTTACCCTGGGCGTCGGACTAGGGGTACATTCCGCACGCTCCTGGGGAACAAACTCTCTGTACTTTAGAAGAGAACTCTGGAAAAGCGGACATTAGAATGGAAAAGCGGGACAATACATTTTGAATGGAAGAGGGTTTCACCTGAAACAGCTCCATGAGCCGCGCGATATCACTCGTCCGAATTTGGCCAGAACCATTTGTGTCAGAAAGCCGTCGTTCGACATTTAGGCGGTCATGCTAGGCGGCGGTTAGAGCGGCAAACGCGAGAGTAGTGCTATTCTCTTACCTTGAAACTCCACGCTTCCTTCTCGAAGTCCTCATAACCCCTCACGTCGGCAATGAAATTAAAATATTGTTCTACTTGTTGACTAAGGCTGATGTATAGGCTGTCCAAGTCTGCAAAGCCCGCAATTCTGAGGTCAAAATGTAGAACATGGTACTTGTCAGACGTAAGGAGCTGTCGCAAAAGGGCAGTCTAAGTAAGGAGATTTCAGCCTTGGATCAAAGAGGGATTTGCGAATGCGTTTTAACCTTGCCAACTGAGCTTGCACCAAAAAGTACGGTGAAGCAAGGCTCCTCTTCAAAAGCACGCCCGACGGCCTGAAGTTCGGCTGGACGAGGAAAAAAGTTTGGTAGACGGGAAAATGTGTGCGAAGGACGAAGCTGGGCTCGCTCCCGAGCTTCCGAGATTTCCCTTCGTGCTTCTTCCAGAAGCTGGCGAGACTCGGTGAGCGAACGGAGGGTAGAGGCAGGCTGATAGGTATGGGAAGAGAAAGACATTGTGTTGATACACATTGGACGGCAGTTGGGTTTACGAAGGGGTCAGCCAAACGTGAGCCGCGTGGATCGAGGCAAGCCTAAAAGACGTGCGTACGTTTGCGACAACCTGCAGGATCTCGCCTATGCCGAAGAAGGATCGCTTCTGGCGGCTGCTGAACGTCACGCTATGATGAGAGGCATTGGAGGGTGACAGGTGCCGATAGGAGGAACGGGAGGCATGGGTGTGGAGGCCACGACGGTCTGGCAATGAGACGGCGTTTACCGTGGCGGACTGTTGTAGGTGCACACGACTCATGTACGAGGAGCTGTAAACGCAAGGCCTTATGAAATGGGTAAGGGAGATGATATATGTGAGAAATGGGGATACGTACGACAGACGCAGAGAGAATCGATGTTGACGGGTGAGAGGGGCACTTGATGTGAAGAGAATGGGAAACAACAAGCACGTTGTAATCATACATAGTGTGCACTGCCTACCACATGTATGGGCATGTACACATGGGAACTGACGAATTACTTGCATGGCCAAAAGACGCACAGAAACACGCCGATTACTCGCCCATTAAGCGAGGCGCGAGCTCGAGTTTTTTTGCTGGGTTGTGGCTGGCTGGCCTGCCTGGCGTGGCGTGGCGGCGGCTCGTGGCTGCAGTACTACAGTAGTGGAGTGGCCGGCTACGCGTGTTAATCACGTGATCACTGTGGCTGCACGTGTTGCTCACGTGACCGGTTTTCCAGGCGGACCCGACCCGTGCATTATCAGCCGACTTACGCACTTACGTCCAATTATCCCAACTTACGTCCAATTATCCTCGCTTACTTTCAGCCTTGTCCGTCATCTCACACTAAATCATGCAGAGAGGTACAGATCGCGGCAGAGGTCGTGGCGGTCCGGAACGTGGAAGACCCTTCCGTGGTGGTCCTGGTGGCAGAGGCACCCGTGGTCCCGCGCCTGGCGGCCGAGGTCGCGGCGGCAGTTTCGCACCCCGAGAACAGGGCGGGTACGTGTCCCGTCTGGCGTTGCCATCTTCTCCACTTATTTTTTGTGCCACACCATGCTCACGCCATGGTAGTATCTTTGCAGAGGGTCAACCCGCTATCATCGATGCGCGCCTCGCTGACTCCGCCGAGGACCGGTTGATTCTCTCCTTCAAGTCCCTGTCCTTACGCCAGGATGCTATGCCCCCACGTCCTGATTATGGAACAAAAGGTTGGTATTCCTCACATCTTTATGGTCTCGTAAGACTTGATGTATATTCAGGAAAGTCAATCAAGCTACGCACCAACTTCTTCCCCATCCGCGTTCCAAAGGGCCCTCTCCACGAATATGATATTAGTATTTCTCCTTCCCAAGGCGTCTCAAATCGCCGGGTCAAGAGGCGGATATTTCAGCTTGCCGAAAACACCCAGGACTGGGCCTCAAATGGACTGAAAGGCCGTGTCGCTCATGATTCAAGCGCGAAGCTAATTGCGGCCGACGTCTTACCCCAGCCCCTTTCTATCACTGTCCCTTACTATGAGGAGGATGACGGCCATGGCGATGCTGACCGCGGAAGGAAAGAATATGTTTTGACCATCAATTACATACAGCCTCTCGAAACCGATGGTTTGCAACAGTAAGCCCGTTCACCTATTTCATGGAACCTCCAGCTTTACATACGCATATAGATACCTTGTCGGTCATGCCGAATACCGGAATTTCGATATCCTCCCTGTCATCTCTGCGTTGAATCTCGTTTTGAGTGCCCATCCAAACCGCACCCAGCCAGGTGCCGGTGTCATGGTTGGTAGGAACCGGTATTTTTTCCCATCAGCCTCGCCTCCGTACTCCCTTGGTGCTGGACTCGAGGCTTGGAGGGGCTTTTATTCTTCAGTCAGACCTTCGTTCAATCAACTCATGGTCAACGTCAACGTTTGTGCGACGGCTTTTTACACGGAAGGGAATTTGGCGGAAGCCATGAATGCATTCGAACAAGCCAGCTTTGGCGCAAGGATGTCCGTGTTTGTTCAGCGCGTCAGGGTCAAAACCGATCATCTCGGTCACCAAAAGACAGTGAAGCGCCTAGCCAAAGTCAACGCCAAGCAACACAAGTTCGAAGCCCAAGAACTGGGGGGTATCGTTACCGTCGAAGAATACTTCCGACGCAGTACGTTGCTCCTCTTTGCATACTCTTCGAGTAAGTTGGCATTCTAAACCCCAACTTCCAGAATACAAGATCACTTTACACTATCCACATCTTCCTCTGATTGACGTAGGAGGGAACAAGCCTATCTATCTTCCCCCCGAAGTTTGCACTATTATTCCTGGCCAGCCTTTCCGCGGAAAGCTACCCGACGAACAGACGGGTGAAATGATCAAAGTTTCTGCTAAGCCCCCCAACGTGAACGCCAACGCAATTACAGTTGCCGGTCTGCGTGAACTCGGTTTCGCGCGTGGCCCCAACCTTTCCCCCGTTTTGGACGTGTTCGGGATTTCTATTGGCAATGATATGGCCGTCGTACCAGCCCGTATCTTGACCCCTCCTCGGATCCGTTATGGGAAAGGCGAACAAGTCGTGGATGAAAAGGCCAGCTGGAACTTACGGAATGTCGTCTTTGCCGAAGGGGCTAAGCTCGGCCCATGGACGGTGTTAGTTATCAAAGATGGCAACCGTTATGAAGAATTCAGCGACGCCCATGACCCAGAATTGCGCATCATTATTGAGGGCTTTGCCTCGATGTGCAGAACTTGTGGGATCGGTGTTACCCAAACACCTCCTCTAGTCGCCGTTGCTGAACTTCCGCCAAAGAACCCCCAAGATCCCATTCGAACCCACGCTATTAATACTATCCGTAACGTCCTGATGGCGACCAAACAGAAACCTTCTCTTCTTTTCGTCATCCTGTCAAACGGCGACAAACACATTTACTCGGGCTTGAAGCATCTGTGCGATGTATACTTGGACGTTCCTAACATATGCGTGCAGGGTGCGAAGATCAGGAAGGAGAAAGGCCAGCTACAGTACTATGCTAATGTCGCCCTTAAGGTAAACATGAAACTTGGTGGCGTCAACCACGCAGTAGATGAGGCGTCGATGGGCAGACTTCGCCAACCCCCCACCATGGTCGTTGGAATGGACGTCACCCACCCAGGACCATCCACTGTCAAGGGAACCCCGTCCATCGCCGCGGTCGTGGCAAGTGCGGACCTCCGATTTAGCCAGTATCCCGCGAGCATGCGCATCCAAGAATCGAAAAAGGAGGTTTGTTGGCACCTCTCGTCTTCACAAAGCCTCGGTTGATCTCCTCTCTCCTAGATGATCACGGACCTAAAGGACATGATGGAAGAGCGTTTGATGGCTTACCGGGCAAAAAACAGAGATCTTCCCCAGAGGATTCTCGTTTATCGCGACGGTGTCTCTGAGGTCTGCCGATGATACTCGGTCCATTCACTATCTGATATGCCCTCCGTTCAGGGCCAATTCTCTATTGTCGTCAAAGAAGAGATTCCCAAGATCCGGGCTTCTTTCAAGAAGTTTGACACTGCCCAAAGCTCTTATCGTCCCAAGTTGACAGTGGTTATTTGTGGCAAGAGGCACCATACTCGATTTTACCCCACAGAAGCCGTAAATGGAGACCACAATGGAAATCCAAAACCGGGTACAATTGTCGATCGCGGTGTCACTGCTATCTACGAATACGACTTTTTCCTTCAAGCCCATGGCGGCCTGCAAGGAACGACTCGCCCAACCCATTACTACGTCGTCTGTAATGAGATGGACATGAATGCGGATGACCTTCAGAACTTGACGAACACTATCAGCTACACCTTTGCTAGGGCTACGAAGGCTGTCAGCCTGGCGGCCCCCGCGTACTATGCTGATCTCGCCTGCGAACGCGGGCGATGCTACCTCCACAAGCTTCTCATGGGCTTCTCAGAGGTTACCACTACGGCAACTAGCGGTTCCACAGCCGAGGAGGACATATTCAAAGAAGCTGAGAGACTGTGGAACGGTGGTGTGAAGGGCAAGCTAAAGGAAAGTATGTTCTACTTGTAAAATCGAATATTCCATCATTGGGTTGGTTAGAGATCCCATCGTCTACCCTGTTTGTTCCAGATATGTTTTGCTAGTTGCTTGTGCTATCCTTGGTTCTCGTAACCATAATAATAAGAACTGTAGACCAACATTTTGTGCCTACCTTATCTGAATTTGCATGATTTGAGACTTAACAAGTTCCTAGGGCTCAAAATAAGTGGTAATATATTTCTTGATAGGTAGCTATATAATAACCAAACTATCAAGAAATGGCCACATGGTGGGAGTGAGATGTTTTGGGATTGACAAAAGACAATTGGATGCAAGCCTAGGAGGAGCAGATAATAATAAACCTGTTTTTTTTTTTTTTTTTTTTTTTTTTTTTTGTTTCTATTAATTT
>Ga0307510_10009286_pt1 | contig 11723 bp, 5 predicted proteins | sample 12_EM_MG_FD_207224 | JGI IMG/M metagenome (GOLD analysis project Ga0307510, IMG submission 207224) | Populus trichocarpa ectomycorrhiza microbial communities from riparian zone in the Pacific Northwest, United States - 12_EM | ecosystem: Host-associated > Plants > Roots > Unclassified | place... | reverse complement strand
ACATTGTTACTTGTTAGTGCTACCTTTCCATTTCTACATGCACATTTACAAATTGATAAAAAAGAAAAATTGTTTTATAAGGTCAATTGGGTATGAACTCTATGTGATTGTTCTGGGTATGTCTGTCTTGAATGATAAAAACATGAATGCTCACAATTCGAAGGCACTCATGTTCATCATAATAGTTCACACCGATGTGATATATGCCTTGTTTATTAACTCGACTGGGTACTACCTAGCCTTTTAGTTTTTATTTCCCCTTTACCCTGTATGTAATTTAGATATCAAAATTCATGGCTGAGATTCTTGGTTTTCATGGTCTCCTTCCACTTTTCTATATTCTTGATCAGATGTTTGGTTCAATCTTGTGGTTTCAGGGCCCAAGGAAGAAAATAATTTTAGCGTTAAAATCTAGAGGCTGAGATTCAGGACACGAGTATTATTGGTCTGACACCCTGGTTGGTATAAAGCCTTAGTGTACATCTTCGTTTTGTTTTCCCTGGTATTGCCACAGTGGCTTTACCTTTAGCTGGTTAATTATTGTGAAGCCGGTACGAGTTTCTAGCTGTCAACAACAAAGGTAGAAACTTTTTTTCATCTTTGTGGTTCCTTTGGATTTTATGGGGTATTAGATGGTGGGTAGAAACCTTAAATTGATGCAATTTTTGTTTTTATCTTATTTATTTTTGTTGTTTTTGGTTATGTTCTAGTATGGTTTCTATCTATTGTTTTTACATTTTAAAAATTAACGTTTTAAATGTAAAGCTTGATGTTCAAGATTCGATATTATATTTTACTGTGTTATGAATTGCTAGTTGCTTGTCTTCAGATGACACGAGGAAATTTCTTTGATATCCTTGGTATAATAATGATTATTACATTATTTTATTAATGGTTAAGGTTTTTAGTTTTCATGGAGTTTAAAAAGTGTTTAATACGTAGTTTGGTAAATCAAGCATAATTTGACTATTAAATTAAACTGAAATTTTGATGGAAGATTCTGAAAGGCTTTGTTTTATGATGGGTTAGCATTTCATGATGATGGAAGATCAGGAAGGTGTTTAAATAAGGTTAGGAAGTTAATGTGCAAGATTGTTTTTATTTATCTTGTTGTATTTGGATTTTTTTTATCCTATTTAGCTTTGAAATTTTAATTTAATCATGTTATTATTTATGAATCCTAATGCTAGATGAATTCTATTTGTTAGGTAAGTTTTAATTAGGAATATTTTTCTAAAAAGATTTTAGTTTCAATTAAGAGTTTTTTTTTTCTATAAAGATTTTAGATTTAATACCAATATAAATAGAAATGAATAGTTTATTTTAAGATGCATAGTCCTTATCGGTAGGTGGTTGTAAGGTGAAAACAACTCATATCATTAATATGGCATGCATATAATATTTATCCGTAGGACCATGCAAGACGACGTGGATTTATTAATTACCAAATTCTAATGAAAAAAGAACACGGAGGCTTCTTCCTTAAATAAGCTTTTATTGAACACAGCTCCAAGAAATCTTCCATGCGATTCCTCCATTTTGGCAGAAATAGAAGCTCGGTCCCATAGTGTTCTCACGAACACTCGCATGGTGGTAATAAATTGATAAAGAATTTACTTACCGCCATTGCCATAGTTTCTCTATTCATGGTGGTAGCTTTTGCCGTAATGAACAGCTATGCTTCACCGTTTTCTCCCCGCAGTGTCTTTCTGGTATTTGAGATGGATGGGTTAAAAAACATGCATGGCCTTTGGACCGAGTTTGGATGCACATAGAAGGAAAGAGGAAATGACGTATACAAGCTACCAAACTGAAAAGAATTGTCTCTGCAGTGTCATTTGGTGCAGCAAATGGAAGTGGTGAAGACTCATAATTTCAATTAGCATGGGAATAGGGCTCCTGAGTTAGATAATCAGTTAATTAATTGGTCCAAAAAATCTCTTTCATTCTCCTTAGTCAAGGTAGTTGATAGCTTATACTTGGTCCTTGGTAGGCCAAAGTTGCTCGTGGCTAGTATCTGTAAAAGATCTTTTTCGGTAAAGGTAGGGACTTTCTGATGCTTAAATAAATATCTTTTTAGATAGAGAGAATATAAAAATATTCTAGAGAGAGATGCTCTGAATATATATATATATATATATATATATATATATATGCAGTCAAGAATGAAGATTGTCAACTTAAAGTCTCATGGTGTATTTATAGCTCATTAGTCTTGTTTCTTTGTGAAAAGAAGGGTCTGTAATGTAATTACCCTGATAGCATTTAATAAGGGATAAATATCTCTTATATCTATATTAATGTTAAATGGAAATATGGTGGGTTTTTAGAGGACTTTTATATTTCTAAAAAGGTGTAGGAAGATCAGAGTTTAAGACGTCAAATATAGTTAAGCCTATAGAGGCTGAGTTTTTTCTCGAGGTTAGACCCAAGGGAGGTTGGTTATTTCCCTAGACATGCCAATGGATGATGGTCGTTGCCTTGAACTTGGCTAACAGCGAAGTCCAAGCGTCTTGGGTCTGGCATGTTTACTAGACCCACGTGACCTTGGACTTGACGGATTGCCAAGTCCAAACACCTTGGGTCTGGCACACATGTCAGACCCATATTATGTTGGACTTGGCTAAAGTCCAACTGTCTTGGGTCTGACATGTTTGCTAGATCCACGTTACCTTGGACTGGGCAGATTGCCAAGTCCAAGTGCTTTGGATTTGGCTGACTGCCAAGTTCAAGCGTCTTGGATATGGCTAGCACCAGACCCAACATGCCTGGGGTTTGGCACTTTACTAAGCACTTGCATGGCTGAGCTCAACACAATAACAAGCCCTCACTTGAGCCATGTTCTTTCCCTTGGGCATATCTAAGGGAAGAGGGTCATAAGGGTTTTTTAAGACCATTAAAAATAGGTTTATCAATAGCTCCTCAAGTTTTTGTGATATTGATACGTGAAGACTTGTAAAAGTACTCTTATGACGAGTTCATTGAATTTTCATCATGTGAAAAAAGGGGTGGGAATCTTAAATAATATACTAGGCAGCCTATGTGGAGGGGCTGGAAATCATACTTCAAAAATTTCCTTGAAGGGTAAGAGAAAAACATAAGGAAAGAGCCTATACTTATAAATATTTCTAAGTGGTCGGAGGAACCCATTGGAGGAAATCAACTTGCTTTGGAGGAATTCCAATCTCCAAACAAATCAAGCTCATACTTAGAGAATTTCTAAGTGGCTAGTGGGAACCCAAAATGAGTGAACCTATGCTTAGAAATTTCAAAGTGATTATAGGTTCTTTGGAAAGTAGGAACTAGGAGCTTTCCCATCATTGTCATGGGGCTTAAGAGCCTCATCCCTTGGAGAGTGGTGCATATAGCACTGGGAAGATCACATTCATTCCTTGGAGAGTGGTGTATAAAGCATTGGAGAGATCACATCTATCTCTTGAAGAGTGGTGTATATAGCATTGGGGAGATCACATGCATCCCTTGGAGATTGATGCATATATCCACTAAGGAGATCATATGGTGCTCAATTTTTACGCTTGTATAATGAGAAATAAGAAAAGGTTATTTTTTATCCCTTCACTCTCTAAGAATATATCCATTGTGATCATATTTTGAGCCTCTATAAGTTTTTTTTTCATAAAAACCCTAATTAGGATAACACTCCACACTAGAGGGCAAAGAAAAAAAAGAAAATGTGAGCAAACTGTTGAAAAGCACATGTGGATCTATGAAAGTCAGAACCTAACACTAAGGGGCATCGTCATAAAAAAAAGGGAAGGACAAGAAATTGGAAGCAAAAAATAAAAAGAAGAAAAGGAAGAAGTAAAAGAAAGGAAAAGAAAAGGAAAATTATGGTTTGATGACGTTCTAAGACTGAGGCAAAGATTCTGAAGCAAGACTCTTTATTAAAAAAAAAAAGAGTCTATCCAAACAAAGATCATGAGATGACTTCACAAGATAAAAGGAGGTAAAAGAAAAGTAATCTTATGTCTTTAAACTCAAACACTTTTTAAGCCTTATAAGCATCCATTTATTTCATAGTCTATAGTCATAGTCTGCGTGCCTTTAAAAATCCTTTCTAATCAAGTGCACACAACATGAGTTGATAAACAACGATCTTACTATTCACACGACATGATAAATGAGTAGCCACACATATTTATCCATGCAAGAAAAATGTCAATTCTAACACGAGGCAAAAATTTTATTTTATACAGTTTTTTTTTCAACTAAATACTTGAAACCTTTTTGAAAAACTGAAATAGAAGGTTACCTCCAGTAAAAGCCTGACCTAAAGATGACCTACATTCTAAAATCCGATAAAACCCCTAAGGGAATTGCTTAAGGAACTGTTTTGATGCATATAGTAAAAGTTCCAGTTTTCATAAGCAAAACCAACTCTTTTAAAGTTTTTTTCTTTTTGAAAAAGATTTATGTGCTAAAATAAAACCAATAAAAAGCCTTTAAAATGGAAAGGACAATTAAAGCATTGATAAGAGCATGATACAAAGCAATGTCAAATCATATATTCAGTGGAGTATGAAAGGGCCCCACAAGAAACAAAAGCTAGAGACTTCTTCTCAAGAATATGGTGGCTAAGAAAAGCAGCACAAGAAATGGATCTTGACTCAATAATACAGTTTCAAACATATGAACGAGCTCACACTAGAAAAGGAGTTCATAGTAAACCAAAGAAAGGGCGAGACCCATGTTTCCAAACCGGGTAAGAGTGTGCATTTAACCCCAAAACATTGCATCAGTTTTTATTATACAAAAAAATTCTTGAAATCGAACTCAGACGAGTCAAAAGACTGATAAAAAAAGAGTTTGTGGAAAGCTCTAATTGAAAGGGATCATTTTGATTCAGGGTTTTAGGTCAGTTGAGCTAGAAAGAAGGCAAAATTTTGGTTCTGATTAAAGACAATCGTCAGATTGAGATTTCAGGTTGACCGAGCCGAAGATAAAATTTTAGTTCTGGTTAAAGGAAATCACCAGATTGAGATTTCAGGTTGATCAAGTTGAAGATAAAGACCAAGGTTCAAGTTAAAGAGTCTCTAGATTGTGATTTGAGGTTGACCGAGATGAAGACAAAATTTTGGTTCTAAGTAAAGGAAATCGCCAGATTGGATTTCAGATTGATCGAGCTGAAAACAAAGACCAAGGTTCTGGTTAAAGGGAGTCTTTAGGTTGAGATTTCAGGTTGACCGAGTTGAAGGCAAAATTTTGATTCTAGTTAAAGGGAATCGCTAGATTGAGATTTGAGGTTGACCGAGCTGAAGACATAAAATTTTTGGTTCTGGTTAAAGGGAATTGCTAGATTGAGATTTCAGGTTAACCAAGCTATTTGCATATATTTTGGTTCTGGTTAAAGAGAATCACCAGATTGAGATTTCAGGTTAGTTAAGCTATTTTTTTAAGATTTTAGTTCTGGTTAAAAGGGATCGCCAGATTGGGATTTCAAGTTAATCAAGTTATTTACAAAGATTTTGGTTCTAGTTAAAGAGAATCACCAGATTGAGATTTCAGGTTAACCGAGCTATTTACAGAAATTATGGTTCTGGTTAAAGGGAATTACCATATTGAAATTTTAGGTTAATTGAGCTATAACATGAAATTTTAGTTCTAAGGGAGCCATTGAGATACAAAATTTCAGGTCAACCATGCAATCAGGAAATACAAAGAAATTCAACTACAACCAGGAAGCATTAAGTTTTCAAACCTCGTAATCAAGAGGTATCATAGATCAAGGTTCTGGTCAAAGGGAATCATCATATTGAGATTTCAGGTTAACCGAGTTGTAAACAGTTTGATCATAGTTCTAGTTGAAGGGGACTGTTGCAAAGACAGTTTCAGGTCAATCGAACAGGGACCACGAGTAGGTTACCCGATGACAAATCATGAGCAAGTTACTCGATCACGAACCACAGGCAGATCACCTGAACAATGATCATGGACAGGTCACCCAATCACGAACCATGAGAGGTCACCCAAACAAAAACCACAGGCGGGTTACCCAAATAGAGACCACTCATAAAAAATCTTGAACCACGGGTAGGTTACTTGATCACGAACCACGGGCAAGTCACCCGAAAATGACCACGGGCAAGTCACTCAATCATTAACCACAGGAGGTCACCCGAACAAAATCAACAGGCAGGTTACCTGAATAAAGACCTCTAAAAAATATCTTAGATGTTTTCCACACAACGGGCGAAAGTCCTAGATATTTTTTTCAAAATGACAGCATTCCTATACCAAAAACTTTTTTTTCCTCTTTGTAAACTTACTTTCTAAAGTCTTTCAAAAGATTTTATATTGTAAGTATTGTAAAGAGAAAGACAACTGTCATAATTCAATTTTGGATCCTCAAAATTATTACATATATAAAGCCTCGTCGTGTTAGACAAAACTATTGATTATCTTCCACCTCCCAAAATAGCTAGCTTTGCACCTAAAGCCACAAACCGTGGCCCTTTTTTTTTCAAGGCAAAAAAAATGACTTCCTTTGCTTTCGAGATTTCAAAATATGTCAAAAAAATACAGCTTTCATTGTACTGCTCCGAAAATCACGCTAAAGCAATACCAGAGTTTGTTGCAACAGGTCCTGATCAGTAACAAGTTAGAGTTTTTTGTCCTCTCCTCAACCACTCTACAAGACAGAAAGGTAATGTTTTTGGTGAAGATCAAGAGTGGAGAAAAGATGGAGAAATTTCAATTGGTGAGATTCTTTTAAGAACCATTGAAGACTCTCTTATATTCTATAAAAAAAGGAGAATGATAAAGGAAAAAAGGGTGGCCATTGAAGATTCTTTGGCCAACAAATACTAAGCTGGGTTGGGCTAGGCTTGGGCCTCATGCCCAACCAGCTCAACCCTTAGACTAAGACCGTGTTTGTCAAACACACCCTAATGTTTTTCCTTTAATTTTTAATTTGTTTTTTATTTTAATACCTAGTCAAACAAAGCCTTAAAAAATAAAATAAAATCTAAAAATTTCAAGGATCATTTTGAAATTATTTTTGGGTTCCTCGCATATTTTCTTGACATTTTAGCTTAATATGAGGCTATAGACTTACATTGTAAAATATGATCTGATATTAAAAATACTTTGTTTTCTCCAAAATTTCAAAAACATTAAAAAAAACTTCTCATTTTTAAAATAAAAAATATATATTTTGTTTTCGAGCATATAACTAAGTCTATCAGAAATTTAAAAAAAAATCATATTTTGCTTGAAGAAAAAATATTAAGATACATGATGTGTTTTAGCATTTTTATACAAAATTCAAAAATATATCTTTATATACATTTTAGATTTAATAATTAGTTTATTGAATTCATGAGAACTTGACTAATATTTCAATAACCCTTGAAATTTTTAATTCATGAGAATTAATGGTTAATATTCTGATATAAATACTAGACCTACAAGTAGGTTGATATTTAAATATCAGGAGTTGACCAAAAAATTCTAAGAATTATTCTAAATATTCATCAATTTTAATTAGAGGATATTTTTTATCATAATATAGAAATTGTTAAAAACACTTTCATCTTCTAAGATGGTTGAACATTGTTAGGCAAATTACATAAATTCTTTTCACAAGAATTTATTAGGCCATATACATTCATAATAAATTTAAAATGCTAATTTTTTCATAAGAGTAAATTTTTTTGTTTTTTTAAGCCGTAGGCCGACACTTCACTCCCTCACATCTCTCCCAATCACACAGACACACGCGCATTTTTTTCCGACAAAATTAACAACCGACTCACTCAGTGAGATCTCTCAAAAACAAAAAAAACTTTACCTTTCTATCTATGAGTAGTCGAGCTCAAAACTACGAGTTTCAAGAATGGTGGAACAAACATCGCGAGTTTCTCGACAAACCGAAAAATACAGCCTTCTTAACCGTCGAGATCCACAGCCCTACCGTAGATAAAGGTCACACGCGTAGTGCGCGCCAGCTGTCCTGGCTCTGGCTCCTAAAATTCCAACAACTCGCTACCTCCCTCGCGTGGCTCACAGACGGCTTCATTGACCTCGTCCGCACAGCCAATCGCAGGATCGCTGCTAGCAAAACAGACTCGCCTTCCGATTCGTCAATCTCATCACGGCTTTACAGGATCATAAAATATTTTTTATTTCTGGTGATTCTGTTGTTGTGTTTCGAGTTAATCGCGTATTTGAAGGGATGGCATTTCAGTCCCCCGTCGGTGGAGTCGGCGGAGGCAGTAGTGGAGAGAGCCTATGCCAAGTGGTTGGAAATAAGGGTGAATTACTTGGCGCCGCCGCTGCAGAGCTTGACGAATCTGTGTATTATCTTGTTTTTAATACAGTCGGTAGATCGTATTGCGTTGATATTAGGGTGTTTTTGGATCAAGTTTTGGAAATTGAGGTCGGTGGCGGCGGCGGAATATGTTGGTAGGGAGAATGTGGAGGATTATCCGATGGTTTTGGTGCAGATTTCAATGTGCAATGAGAGGGAGGTAAGCAAATGTAGGTTTCTTATCCTCGAAACTTTTTTCAGTTTCGTCACTCTGTTTCTTGGTGGATTAATTAGTTATTAGTACAAGTTTATTTCGCTTCAATTATTGGAAATGTTTAATTTGTTGATTTCTTCAGTGTGTTGTGTATTGATAATTAGGGATGGTAGTAGCTCTTTTTTTTAAAAAAAAAAATTAGGATTAAATGTGATTGCAGTTTTGATTTTGCTTCAACAACAAGTGATAAATTGTGTTAGTTTTAATGAACATTTGAAGTTTAGCATTGTGGTATATGACTAGCTACCTCATAACAGGATTAAGTCTTAAAGATGCCAACTTGATTGCACTTCAGAGATTAACATTTCTCGACAATTAGTGCTAATTTTTGGTAGTTTATATGGTAGGCTGTGTAAGTAATGCTGCATTATGGTTTCATTTATCTTCTTGTTTTGTCAATGAATTTCAACACAAATGGTGGGAGAAGTGACTGGTGAGCTCCGCTTCGCTTCCAAGGATGTTCTAATTTGTTTAATCATTATGCTTTATTTGTGAAGCACATATCCAAACATAGCAGAAATGAGATACAACAAATTAGAGAGAAGAAAAACACGAAACATTTTGTTAGAAAACCTCTCAAGTCTTTCCTTGGTTTGATTTTGTGCTCTCCACAAAGTAGTTTGTTTTAGTTTCACTTCACAGGGATTGTTTTTGCCTTGTTTTTATCTTTTCATTTTCTCCTATCAACCAGAACTTTCGAAATAATCATAATTTAGCATGCAGGTTTACCAACAATCTATTGCAGCCTGCTGTATCCAGGACTGGCCAAAGGAGAGAATGCTTATACAGGTTTTGGATGATTCTGATGAGTTAGATGCCCAACTCCTTATCAAGGCTGAAGTACAGAAATGGCAACAAAGGGGTGTGCATATATTGTATAGGCACCGTCTTATACGCACAGGCTACAAGGCTGGGAACCCGAAATCTGCAATGAGCTGTGATTATGTAAAAGATTATGAGTTTGTAGCAATATTTGATGCTGATTTTCAGCCAGGACCTGATTTCTTGAAGAGAACTATTCCTCACTTCAAGGTAAATTTATGATCCAGGTGTGATTAATTTGTCAGAACCTGTATATCAGTTCAAGTTCTCTTATATCCTTGATTTGGTATATCTACGATTATTCCACTTGGCACAAAGTTACATAATTAGTTTTGATGTTTGCACCGTGGAGATTCCAATTGGTTGATTCTGGTAACCTTCTGAAGTTGGCGCCTTTCTAATTTCGTCGCTGTGCTTTATATCAAAGAATGATCTGCATTGTTACAACGATTTAGTAAAATTTTAAAAGAAAGCAATTCAAACCTTTTTCTAACTGAAGACATAGGAGGTCCAACTTGGGTGGTTTACAGTGTTTTTATACAATCTTGCCAATCTGATTGGCACCCCTTGAAAGTTACATGATTTTATCAATGACCTTAAATAACATCATTGCATGTTACAACAAATTTAACTTGGACATCATTTAGTTGCATGGGAAACTCCCTATCTTTCTCTCACTAGTTAATTTAATCTGCCAGAAGGAAACGTATCATTAAAAAAATACTGAGTGCTAAAATTTTTAGTGTATTCCAAACAGGAATTTGTTTGTTAAATTACAGACCTCAGTTTACAAATAAAGTTCCCTTCCCTAGATCTTGTAAAATAGTTTTAATGCAGTGCTATGCCTCATAATTATGGGTGTCAATACTCCATTTTTACATTCAAGGATAATTTATACATATCAATTTGCAACAGGCAACACATGATCAGTTGGCTGGTTTCTCATTTCATTTCCTTAAAGTTACATGTACTCAGATGGGTTGCATGTAAGAGGATCAATGAAAACTTAGCTTTACTTTCTGTTCTGATGAGAAATTATATGTCCTTGTTCTTTGCTTTTCTGAATTTGAAGGGGAAGGATGACCTAGCATTGGTCCAAGCAAGGTGGGCATTTGTAAACAAGGATGAAAACTTGCTTACAAGACTGCAGAACATAAACTTATCATTCCACTTTGAGGTTGAGCAACAAGTGAATGGTGTTTTCATCAACTTTTTTGGTTTTAATGGAACTGCTGGTGTATGGAGGATTAAAGCCCTTGAAGACTGTGGTGGTTGGTTGGAACGGACAACAGTTGAAGACATGGATATTGCTGTTCGTGCTCATCTTTGTGGATGGAAGTTCATATATTTGAATGATGTTAAGGTTTGTCATGGTATTAAAGTTTTTAGTGTCACTTTATACATTTGGGGGTGGATAATCAATCTAATAAAATTATTTATCATTTTGCAGTGCCTTTGTGAACTTCCAGAGTCCTATGAGGCATACAAAAAACAGCAACATCGCTGGCATTCAGGTCCAATGCAGTTGTTCCGTTTGTGCTTTGTTGACATACTTCGTGCAAAGGTACTGAAGCTTTCCCCCCCTCTTGCTATCATTTATATTTGGTAGATATTGAAGTCCTTTTTTTTTTTCTAGAAAAGATGTCTTTATATCTTTTGAAACCAGAAAGTTCTTGGATGTCATTTCTGGTGCACATAATTTACTCTTCCTAGCAGAAAAGTAGGGTGTTTTGTACACAGACAAAAGTATTTATCTTGACATGGAAAAATTTAAAGGGAAATAATGAATTGTCTAGAGCTGGACTAGGCTTGCAAGATACTGTGACTAAAACATAGTTGTTTGACTTCCAGTTTCACAGTTTTTTATGCATATATTTGTTTATATATTTCGGCTTCCAAGGGGTTCAAGTGCTATTAATACCATGAAAAAGGGGACCAGAGACCATGGGTACATCATTCCCTGGTGGATGCAGAACCATAGATACTGACCTTATAGCAGTCAATCAAACTACTTATAGTGGCTGGTTGTTGAGCATATCATTTATGTCTAAATATCTTGATGGATTTAAGAAAATTCGTGTTCATATGAAGGTTACGTTGAGCTTCATGTTTCTTCATGGTCTAAACGGCTCTTGTTCCATGAGATTAGTCAGGAGGTTTCTCTACCTAAAATAAACACCATGTCAGTGCTCTTATGTCTTTTTGGTGATCGGCTATTGGTTCCTTTAATGCTGCTTCTTAAGCAGATATAGAGAAAGCATTGTATTTTTAGTTTTGTTATGTTTATTCTGTGGTTTTTATTGTTATGGAGGATGTCTCAATGTCCCTCATTCTGGTGCACGTCCTTTTCTTCTCTCG